>Ga0209751_10000024_pt1 | contig 149186 bp, 134 predicted proteins | sample RifCSP13_1_FD_184019 | JGI IMG/M metagenome (GOLD analysis project Ga0209751, IMG submission 184019) | Soil microbial communities from Rifle, Colorado - Rifle CSP2_sed 13_1 (SPAdes) (version 2) | ecosystem: Environmental > Terrestrial > Deep subsurface > Rock core/Sediment | place: Rifle...
GAGACGTAGATCGCCATCACCCGCCCCCGCAGGTGATCCGGCACCAACTCCTGCAGGAGGGAGTTCGCCGGGGCGTTCTGCAGCACGAATGCGAACCCCACGGCGATCAGCAACAGGATGGCGGCGTAGTAGTTCGTGCAGAAGGCGAACGCCAGCAGCAGGAAAGGGAACACCAGGCTCCCCGTCGTGACGGCCGCCCCCTTGCGCAGGCCCACGCGGGACGACGCCGAATAGAGCGATCCGAGGACCGCGCCGATCCCCGCGGCGGACATGAGAACCCCGTACCCCTCGGCCCCCCGGCCGAGGATCTCCTTGGCGTAAATGGGGATCAGCACGTGGTACGGCATGGCGAGGAGCGCCGACAGGGAGATGAGGACGACGACGGCTCGCGGCAGGCGCTCCTTCCGGAGGTATCGCACGCCGCCGAGCAGGTCCTTCGCGGATGCATGCCCGCCGTCGGTGCGGCGGATGAACGCAACGTCCATCAGGAACAGCCCGAAGAGGACCGCGAGGAAACTCACCCCGTTGACGAAGAAGGCGCCCGCCACTCCGGAGGTGGCCACAAGGATCCCTGCCGCCGCCGGGCCGAGGACGCGCGCGCCGTGGAATACCCCGGAGTTGAGGGCGATGGCGTTCGACAGGTCTTCCTTCCCCACCAGCTCCACGACGAAGGCCTGCCGGGCAGGCGTATCCAGCGCCTGCACCGCCCCGAGGAGGAAGGCGAGGAGGAGCACGTGCCAGAGGCGCACCGCGCCCGTCCAGCACAGGGCGGCGAGGAGGAACGCAAGGACCATCATCGCCGCCTGGCACCAGAAGATCACCCTCCGCTTCTCGAACCGGTCCGCGATCGCCCCGGCGTAGAGGGTGAGGGGAACGAGGGGGATCGCACCGACGAAGTTGACGAGCCCGAGGTCCCGCGCGGACCCGGTGAGCTGGTAGACCAGCCAGTTCTGGGCGATCGTCTGCATCCATGTGCCCACGAGGGAGGTGAGCTGGCCGAAGAACCAGAGGCGGAAGTTGCGGTGGCGCATCGCCCGGAAGGTCGAGGCGGTTGCGCCGTTCCCGGGCGTGTGCATCTACCGTACGGGGATAAGGAAGAGAGCCCCCAGCGGGGGGAGGGTCAGGGAGACGGAGTGGGCGTGACCCATCCACGGCGCGTCTTCCGCCTCGACGGCGCCGCCGTTCCCGGCGTTGCCCCCTCCGTAGGCGGCGGCATCGCTGTTCAGCGCCTCCCGGTACCGTCCGGCCCATGGAACGCCGACGCGGTACTTCTCCCTCGGGACGGGGGTGAAGTTGAAGACGCACACCACGGCGTCGTCCGGATGTTTCCCGCGGCGCAGGAAAGCGACGACGCTGTTGTCCACATCCCGGAAATCGATCCACTCGAACCCCTCGGGACGGAAGTCGACCTCGTGGAGCGCGGGGATCTCCCGGTAGAGGAGGTTCAGGTCGCGGACGAACCGCCGCACCCCCTGGTGGGTGTCCCACCGCAGCAGATCCCAGGAGAGCGGCCGGTCGTGGTCCCATTCCTCCCACTGGCCGAACTCCCCGCCCATGAAGAGCAGTTTCTTCCCCGGGTGGGCGTACATGTAGGAGTAGAGGAGGCGGAGGTTGGCGAACTTTCCCCACAGGTCGCCCGGCAGCTTGTCGAGCATCGAGCGCTTCAGGTGAACCACCTCGTCGTGGGAGAAGGGGAGGATGAAGTTCTCGTGGAAGGCGTACAGGAGGGAGAAGGTGAGCTGACCGAAGTGGAACTTCCGGTGGATCGGCTCCTTCTCGATGAACATGAGCATGTCGTGCATCCATCCCATGTTCCATTTCAGGGTGAACCCGAGCCCCCCGAGGTACGTCGGCCGCGACACGGCCGGCCAGGCGGTCGACTCCTCCGCCACCGTGATCACGCCCGGGTACCGCTCGTGCACCAGTTCGTTCATCCGCTTGAGAAAGGCGATCGCCTCGAGGTTCTCGTTCCCCCCGTGGACGTTCGGAATCCACTCGCCGGTTTTCCGGGAGTAGTCGAGGTAGAGCATCGAGGCGACGGCGTCCACCCGCAGGCCGTCGATGTGGTACTTGTCGAGCCAGAAGAGGGCGTTCGACAGGAGGAAGTTCGACACCTCCCGGCGCCCGTAGTTGAACACCAGCGTCCCCCACTCCTGTTGCTCCCCCCGCCGCGGATCGGCGTGCTCATAGAGGTGGGTGCCGTCGAACCGCGCCAGCCCGTGGGCGTCCCGGGGGAAGTGGGCCGGCACCCAGTCGACGATCACCCCGATCCGTTCCCGGTGGCACCGGTCCACGAACTCCATGAACTCCCCGGGGCGGCCGTGGCGCGAGGTCGGGGCGAAGTACCCGAGCACCTGGTACCCCCACGAACCGTCGAACGGATGTTCCGCCACCGGGAGAAGTTCGATGTGGGTGTATCCCATCTCCTTGACGTACGGCACGAGGTCGTCGGCCAGTTCCCGGTACGACAGGTACGGCCCTCCCTCCCCCTCCTTCCGCTTCCAGGAGCCGAGGTGGACCTCGTAGACCGCCATGGGCGCGTCGAGACCGTTGCGGCACGCGCGTTCCTCCATCCATGACGTGTCGTCCCACCGGTACCCGTCGAGCGTGCAGACGATCGACCCCGTCCGCGGCGGACGCTCGAACCGGAAGGCGAACGGGTCCGACTTGACGAGCAGCTCGCCCGTGTCGCGGGAGCGGATCTCGTACTTGTAGATCTCCTCCTCGACGACGCCGGGGAGGAAGATCTCCCAGATCCCGGACTCCCCGCGGTTGCGCATCGGGAATACGCGTCCGTCCCAGTGATTGAAATTGCACGCCACGGAAACACGCTCCGCGTTGGGCGCCCATACCGCGAACGTCGTTCCCCGTACCCCGCCGATCTCGACGACGTGGCTGCCCAGCTTCTCGTACTGGTCCAGGTGGCTGCCTTCCGACAGCAGGTGGATGTCGAAGTCGGTGAGGACCGTCCCGAAGGCGTACGGGTCATGCTGCATCCAGCGGTACCCGTCGCCGCCGGTGAATTCGAGGCGGTACGGGAAGATCTCCGCCTCAAGGGGGAATTGCGCCTCGAACACCCCGTCGGGGTGGATGCGGGTCATCGACGCGCGCCGCGGGATCCCGTCGTCGCGCACCACCTGGACCTCGCGGGCGCGGGGCTGGATCACACGGATGGAGACGAAGGGCTTCTCCCCTTCGTCCACGACGTGGGGGCCGAGGACGGAGAAGGGGTCCCAGTGACGGGCCTCGACGAGGAGATCGAGGTCCTGCTTCCGGAGAGTGGGATTCATCGCCCCTCATTGTAGCGGAAACGGGAAAAGAAGGGGCCGGCGAGTCGGCCGGTCCGCCGGAGCGTTACCGGTGGACGCGGAAGGTGATCTCCTCGATGTCCTTCCCGCCGCCGCGGGACTCCACCGAGGCGACGACCCGGTAGTTCCCCGGCCGGGCGTTCCCGGGGAGGGTGATCGGAACGACGGAACGCCAGGTGCCTCCCTCGCGCTCGATGTCGACCGAGGTTTCCCCCACCTTGCTTCCGTTGAACAGGATCTCGCGGCTCTCCCGGACCGGCACCGTCACGTCCTCCCGGGGCGTGAGAACCGCGTAGGTCAGATGGATCTCCACCGTGTCGCCCGGGGCCACCGCCGGGGGCTTGGTCCCCACGCGCTCGATCCTGAGGCGCGTCCCCTTCGCCGCGCTGTAATCCGTGTAACTACGCCGCGTCTCCGCGAGGGTTTTCTCCCGCTGGTCGTAGTAGTTGCCGACCAGGCCGCCGGCGAGCCCTCCCAGCAGCCCCCCGACGACCGCGCCGCGCTTCCCTCCCAGCAACCCCCCGACGACCGCGCCGCCCACCACCCCGGTGCCGGCGCCGATCGCCGTGCCCCGGTGCTCCCGCAGCGACGGATTCTGCGCGGCGCACCCGGACAGGATCGAAAGGAACAGGGCGGCGATCGCCGCGAGGCTCACGAACGTTCGCATGGGAATCCTCCCGCGATTTCTCGACCTCTTTAGACGCATGCGATGCCCACGGTATTCAAGGGGCCGTCCGTATCAGACGGTGAACTTGCGCGACGGTGCGTCCCTTCGCGCGGTGTGAACCGGAACGTCTCCGAATCGGTGGTCTGTGAGGATCTGCCGGACCGTGCGGCGGGCCTGTTCGGGGGTGTTGTGATCCGCGCTCAAGTGGCACAGGATGACGGCTTGCGGCGCCTTCCGGCTCTCCTGGAGGACCCGCACCAGGAACTTCCCGGCCTGGGTGTTGGAGAAATGCCCGACGTTCGACCCCACCCGCCCGCGGTCGTGCCGGGGGCTCCGGTTCAGCATCTCCTCGTCGTAGTTCGCCTCGATCAGGATCAGGTCGCTGTCGAGGAACCGCTCGAAGAGGCCGTTCTCGTTCTGGCCGAGGTCGGTCGCCATCGATACGCGAACGTCCCTGGTGGCGGAGGTGAAGGCGAAGCCGCACGTGACTCCCCGCGCGTCGTGGGGCACGCGGAACGGTTGAACCTCGATCCCTCCGATGGAGAACGTCTCGTCGTCGGCGAAGGTCCGGACGGGACCGGAACCGGGGCACCGGGAGAGGACCTTCCTCGAAAAGCCGTCGAGGTTCCGCCGGTGCAGGTGGATCGGCACCTCGTATCGGGCGCAGCACGCCACCGCGGAGCTGTTCACGTGGTCGCTGTGGAGGTGGGACACCAGCACCGCGTCCACGTCGTCCCAGCCGCAGCCGGCCTCCGAGAGGGCGGTTGAGAGACCCCGCCGCGACGGCAACCCCGCGTCGACCAGCAGGACGGTCCCCGCGTGCTCGACGAGCGTCAGGTTTCCGGAACTGCCGCTGCGCAGCGGCGTGACGTGGAATCCCACGGCGGGATCCCCCCCTTGTCCCTTACGGCGCGTACCTCGTGAAGACGAAATCGTTCCCCTTGACGTTCGCCTCGTGGCAAGGCCAGCAGGTGCCGTGCTGCATCTCGTCCGCAGGCTTCCCGTTGACGAACCGGCCGAACCCCCACCCGCCGGTGGCGGCGTACTTCTTCGCGTTTTTCACCATGAACTCGAGCCGTTGCGGTTCGCCAGGCACGAAGGTGTCGTTGAACTCGGCGGACTTCGCCCGTTTCCACGCCAGCTTCGCCAGGATCGCGCCGTCCGGGAAGGGGAGCTTCTTCGCCCGGAACGCCTTCATTGCGATGTTGTTCCCGAGGATCACACGGATCTCGTCCTTGTCGTCCCGCTGGGAGGGGGCGACGACCTGCCAGTTGCGGTACCCCTTCGGGATCGTGACCCCGCCCGGGGCCGCTGCGACCTCCGCGGCAGTGGCCGGGAACGAGGAAAGGAAAAGTCCCGCGGAGGCGAGCAGGGCAACAACGGCCGTGGCGATGTTTCGCATGGCATCCTCCTTTTCGGATAGGCTTGGTGCAGCGTCTCGCAAATATCCTGGCGCATCGACGCTCTCGATGCGTCAGGCTATTTGCGAGACGCTACACCCCGAACGCTGCCGGACATTATATCAGACCCGTCCCGCGGTCCGCGGATCGCCGTGTCCGGCCCGGCGGGCGATGGGGTATAATCCCGCCCATGCCGCATCGACCGCTCCCCGTGGACGCTGCATGAACCGGCGCGCCGTCGCCCTCTTCTTCCTCTCCGTCGCGATCCTGTACTACTCTTCGCTCGGGACCCTTCCCCTCCTCGAGCCCGACGAGGGGCGGTACGCGGAAATTCCGCGGGAGATGCTCGTACGGGGAGACTTCGTCACGCCGCACCTGAACGGCGTGGTGTACCTCGAGAAGCCGCCGCTGTTCTACTGGGGAAACGCGCTCTCCTTCGCCCTCTTCGGGGAGAGCGAATCTTCGGCACGGCTCTTCACCGCCACCGTATCGATCGCGGGGGTGCTCCTCGCGTACTGGATGGGGGCGGTCCTCGCGGGGCCGCGCGCCGGCCTGTTCTCCGCCATGGTGCTCTCCACCTCCCTCTACCACTATGTCATCGGGCGGATCAACACGCTGGACATGACGCTCGCCGTTGCGATGATCGTCGCGATCTTCCCCGCCTTCCTCTACCTGTCCGGGAAACGGGAAAGCCGCGGGTACCTTCTCCTCTCCTATGCCGGGGCCGGCCTGGGATTCCTCGCGAAGGGATTGATCGGGATCGTCTTCCCCGGGGCGATCCTACTGCTCTGGCTGCTCCTGTCCCGGCGCCACCGGGAGGTCGGGAAGGCGGTCTCGTTGCCCGGGATCGCGCTGTTCCTCGCGATTTCCCTGCCGTGGGTCTTCCTCGTGCAGCGTTCCAACCCCGATTTCCTCTGGTTCTTCTTCGTCCGGGAGCACTTCCTGCGGTTCACGACGAAGATCCATCAACATTACGAGCCGTTCTGGTTCTTCCTCCCGATCGTGATCGGCGGCATGTTCCCGTGGCTCGCCTTCGCCCGCAGGGCGGTACGGGCCGCGTGGGATGCGCGGGAGGAGTACCTCCCGGCGGAAGACCGCCGGTTCCTCTTCTGCTGGGTCCTCTTCGTCCTCCTCTTCTTCTCCTTCTCCCGCTCCAAGCTTGTCACGTATGCCGCGCCGATCTTCCCGCCGCTGGCGGTGCTCTTCGGATGCGCCCTGGAGAGTTGGGTCGACCGGGAGGACGGGACCGTCCGCTGCCGCTTTCCCCTCGGGATCGCGGCGATCCTGGCCGCCGGGATCCTGGTGTTCCCCACGTTCACCCGGTACGCGATCGAGCCGGCGCGGTGGATCCCGCTGACGGCCCTCCCGGCGGTCCTGATCCTCCTGTGGGGCGGGGTGCCGTTGTTCGTCCGCCGGCTTGGGGCGGAGCGGGTCGTCTACCTGTCGTTCCTCCTCCTCGCCCTGTTCCTCACCTCTCTCAACCGTCCGGCGGCGGCGTACCTCGGGAAATACAAAACCGTGAAGGGCCTTTCCGCCGTCCTCTCCGCGTCCCTGCGCGAGGGCGACGTCGTGGCGCAGTACGCGATGTACCGCCAGGGGATTCCCTTCTACACGAAGCGGCGATGCGTCCTCGTGAACGAAACGGGAGAACTCGAGTTCGGGGCGAACCGGTCGGCGGACCGGGAGAAGTACTTCCTCGACGACCGGGCGTTCTCCGCCCTGTGGAATTCCGATGCGCGCGTCTTCTGCGTGTTCCATCGGAACCGGCTGCCGTTCATCCGGGAGAAGTTTCCCGGCCACCGGTTGCTCTACCGGTCCGATGAAGGTATCCTCATCGTGAACCGGCTCTGACTCGGGAGGCTAGTGCAGCGTCTCGCAAATACCCTGGCATTCGAGCGCCGCTGCATCCGCTCCAGCTTCGTTGCGCAAGTTCGCCGTACTCTCCCGGTACGCCTTCACTTGCGCGCCTTGCTGGCGCGGCGCATCGACGCTCTCGATGCTTCAGGCTATTTGCGAGACGCTGCACCAGCCTCCCGCCCACCATGCCGCGAGGAACGGACGCCCCCGTGAAGATCCGTGACGATTTTCTGCCGTTGTCCCGTCCCGCCCTGGACGAGGAAGAGGAGGCGGCCGTCGTCCGGTCCCTCCGCTCCGGCTGGATCACCAGCGGGCCGAGGGTGGCGGAACTGGAAGGGATCTTCCGCGAGGCCACGGGGGCGCCGCACGCCGTGGCGGTCGCCTCGGCCACCGCGGGGCTCCACATCGTCCTCGCGGCCCTCGGGATCGGCCCGGGGGACGAGGTGGTCACCCCCTCGCTGACGTTCGCCTCCACCGTCAACCAGGTCGTCCTGCGAGGGGCGACGCCGGTCTTCGCCGAATGCGACTACGGTACGCTGCAGGTGCTTCCCGGCGCGCTCGCGGCAAGGATCACCCCCCGGACGAAGGCGGTGATCCCCGTCCACTTCGCCGGGGCCCCCGCCGACCTCGACCCGATCCGCGCGGCGGCCGACCGCAACGGGATCCCGCTGATCGAAGATGCGGCGCATGCCGTGGGCACCGTCTACAAAGGCGTCCCCGCCGGCGGGCCGCCCCGCCCCGGCGCCGCGGGGAACATCGCCATCTTCTCCTTCCACCCCATCAAGAACATCACCACGGCCGAGGGGGGGATGGTCACCTGTTACGACGACGCCTTGGCCGCGCGCCTTCGCCTGCTCCGTTTCCACGGGATCGAGCGGGACGCCTGGAAGCGGTACGGGAAGGGGGGAACCCCGCACTACGACATCCGGGAACCGGGGTACAAGTACAACCTTTCCGACCTCCACGCCGCGATCGGGGTGGTCCAGATGCGCAAGGTCGCCGGGCTGAACGCCCGCCGGGCCGAGCTCGCGCGCCGGTATGCCGCCGGCCTTTCCGGCGTCCCCGGGATCGATCCGCCGGAGACCGTTCCGTATCCTCATGCCCATTCGTGGCACCTGTTCATCGTGAAGGTCACCGGGGTCGAACGGGACGCCTTCATCGCCTCCCTTGCGGAGCGCAACGTCGGCGTGGGGCTTCACTTCCCCCCGTGCCACCTTCTTGCGTACGTGCGGGAGCGGTTCGGGACGCGGGAGGGAGACCTGCCGAACACCGAGCGGGCGGGGCGGCGGATCGTCTCGCTCCCCCTGTTCCCCGGGATGACGGACGGGGACGTTGACTACGTCTGCGAGGCGGTGCGGGAAATCCTCGCGGGGGGTTCGGGATGATCTCCGTCGTCGTCCCCGTCTACAACGAAGGGCCGAACCTTCCCCTGCTGATGGACCGTCTCGAGGCGGCGCTGCGGGCGGCGGGGAAGCCGTACGAGATCGTCTTCGTCGACGACGGCAGCCGGGACAACTCCCTCGAAATCCTGAAGGGGTTCGTCGGACGGAACGGCGTCCGGGTCCTCGAGCTCACCCGGAACTACGGGCAGCACTCGGCGATCATGTCGGGATTCTCCGTCGTCCGCGGGGAGATCGTCGTCACGATCGACGCCGACCTGCAGAACCCGCCGGAGGAGATCCCCGCCGTCGTCCGCGCGATGGAGGAAGGGAACTACGAAGTCGTCGGGACGGTGCGGGAGATGCGGAAGGACTCGATCTTCCGGAAGATCCCCTCGCGGATCGTGAACGTGATGACCCGGAGAATCACGGGGATCCGCATGAGCGACTGGGGATGCATGCTCCGGGCATACCGGCGCGAGGTGGTGGACCGCATGGTGGAGAGCCAGGAGTACTCCACCTTCATCCCCGCCCTGGCGACCCTGTTCGCCAAGCGGATGACGGAGATCCCGGTGGGGCACGCGGAACGCCACGCCGGGGCCTCCAACTACAACATGTGGAAACTCTTGAACCTCCAGTTCGACCTGCTCACCTCCTTCTCCGAGTTCCCCCTGCGCGTGCTGCTGTACATGGGTACGGGGATGGCGGTGGGAGGGATGGCGTTCGGCATCCTGCTGGCGGTGATGCGGATCTTCTACGGGGCCGAATGGGCGGAGAACGGCATCTTCACCCTCTTCGCCGTCCTGTTCTTCTTCGTGGGGGCTCTTTTCTTCGCTTTCGGGATCATGGGGCAATACATCGGCCGCATCTACCACGAGGTTCGCAAGCGCCCGCGATTCACGATCCGCAATCTCCACGGGGAGTGAGGGGTCATGAGGGCGGTCGTCTTCGCGTACCACAACATGGGGATCGCCGGAATCCGCGCCCTCCTCGACCACGGGTTCACGATCCCGATGGTCCTGTCCCACGAGGACGACCCGAAGGAGAACCGGTGGTTCGGTTCCGTCGCGGACTTCTGCCGCTCGCGGGGGATCCCCGTGTTCACCCCCGCGGACGTCAATTCGGCGCCGTGGCCCGATCGGATCCGTACGGCCGCCCCCGACCTGCTCTTCTCCTTCTACTACCGGTCGATGCTGAAGAAAGAGGTGCTCGGCATCCCGCGGCTGGGGGCGCTGAACCTCCACGGCTCGCTGCTGCCGAAGTACCGGGGGCGCGCGCCGGTCAACTGGGTGCTGGTGAAGGGAGAGGCGGAAACCGGGGTGACGCTCCACTTCATGACGGAGAAGCCGGACGCGGGGGATATCGTGGGACAGGCCGCGGTGCCGATCGCTTTCGACGACACGGCGCTCACGCTGTTCGGGAAGATGGAGAGCGCGGCTTCGCGGCTCCTCGACGACCTGCTCCCCCGGATCGCGAGGGAGGATATCCCGCGGCGGGCGAACGACCTTGTCCGCGGCAGCTACTTCGGCGGACGCAGGCCCGAGGACGGGCGGATCGACTGGTTCCGGCCGGCGCTGGAGATCTACAACCTCGTCCGCGCCGTCACCCGTCCGTACCCCGGGGCGTTCTCGGACCTCTCGGGAGAGAGGCTCACGGTGTGGTGGGCGGTCCCTTTACGGGGGGAGGCGGGGCGCTCCCTGTCTCCGGGGACGATCCGCGTGTCGGGCGGACCGGCGTACGCGATGGCGGGGGGGTGCGTGGCGCCGGTTACCGCACCGCGGCGGGCCGTCGTCGAGACGGGGGACGGTTGGCTGCAACTGGAGGAAATCGAATGGAGATCGCGGACGGCGAAGGGGGAGGCGATCGTCGACCTGCTCGCCGGCGCCGCGAACGGGAGGTTTTCATGAAGGTGCTGATCCTCGGGGTGAACGGCTTCATCGGCCACCACCTGACGGCAAGGATCCTGAAGGAAACGGACTGGATGGTGTACGGGATGGACCTCTCCGCCGAGCGGCTGGGGAAGTTGGCGAGCCACCCCCGGTTCGATTTCGTAGAGGGGGACATCTCGATCAACAAGGAGTGGATCGAATACCACATCAAGAAGGCGGACATCGTCCTGCCGCTGGTGGCCATCGCCACCCCGAAGGTGTATGTCGAGCGGCCCCTGTCGGTCTTCGAGCTCGATTTCGAGGAGAACCTCCGGATCGTCCGTCAGGTGCATCGCTACGGGAAGCGGATCGTCTTCCCTTCGACCTCCGAGGTGTACGGGATGTGCGCCGACCCGGAGTTCGACGAGGAAAGATCGCCGCTGGTCCTCGGACCGATCGCCAAGGAGCGGTGGATCTACTCCTGCAGCAAGCAACTGCTGGACCGCGTGATCTGGGCCTACGGACGGCAGGGACTCTCCTTCACCCTCTTCCGCCCCTTCAACTGGATCGGGCCGCGGCTCGACTCGATCGAGACCGCCAAGGAGGGGAGCTCGCGCGTGGTGACGCAGTTCATCGCCAACCTGTACCTCGGCGAGCCGATCCAGGTGGTGGACGGCGGGCAGCAGCGCCGCTGCTTCACCTACGTGGACGACGGGATCGCGGGGCTGATGAAGATCCTCGAGAACCGGAACGGCTGCGCGAGCGGCGGGATCTTCAATCTCGGGAATCCCGCGAACGATTACTCGATCCGGGACCTGGCCATCATGCTCCGGGCCTTGTTCGCGGAGCACCCCCGGAACCGCGGGAAGAAGGTCCCCCCGATCGTCGAGGTCGACTCGAAGCGGTTCTACGGCGAGGGGTACCAGGACATCCAGACGCGGACCCCCTCGATCCGCCGCGCGAAGGAAATCCTCGGGTGGGAGCCGAAGGTGCCGATGAAGACGGCGCTGAAGAAAACCCTCGACGCCTTCCTCGCCGAGGCGGACGCCTCCCGCGCGACGAGGTAGCGGCGTGAGGCGCATCCTCGGCCTCAAGGTCGACGTCGACACGCGGCGCGGGATGGAAGAGGGGGTTCCGTCGCTCCTCGACACGCTCCACGCGTTCCACGCCACGGCGGCGTTCTTCCTCTCCTTCGGCCCGGACAACTCGGGGAAGGCCGTGTACCAGCTCCTGCGGAATCCGCGCTTCCTGTTCAAGATGGTCCGCACGAACGCTCCCGGCCTGTACGGCTTCCGTACCGCGTTGTACGGCACCCTCCTCCCGGCCCCGATGATCGCCTCCTCCCTTCCCGGGCTCTGCCGGGAGATCGAGGCGCGCGGGCACGAGGTCGAGTTCCACGCGTGGGACCACCGGACGTGGCAGGACGCGCTTCCGCGGAAACGCGCGGTGTGGATCCGGGACTGGTTCACCCGGGGGTTCGCGGCGTACGAAGAGGTACTGGGGCACCCCCCGCGATCCTTCGGCGCGCCGGCGTGGCTCCTGACGGAGGAGGCGGTCGCCGTGCTGCGGGAGTTTCCGCTCGAGTACCTGAGCTGCACGCGGGCCGACGCTCCGTTCGTTCTCGAGGGAACCGGGCTCGTCGAGGTTCCGTCCGACCTGCCGTGCCTCGAGGAGGTCGGGGGCAGGAACGGGGTCCCGCGGGTCCTCGCCGCGCTCGACGCGGGCGGGGTACACGTGCTCCCCGTGCACGCGGAGGCGGAGGGAGGGATCTGGCGGGACGCCTTCGTCGAGATCCTGCGCGGAGCGTCCGATCGCGGCTACGAGTTTCTCCCGCTTTCGCGGATCGCGTCGATCGTCCGGGAGGGCGCGCTCCGGACGCGTCCTTTCCGCAGCGCCCTGCTTCGAGGACGGGCGGTTCCCTGCGCGGTCTGAATCCGGTATAATATATAGTTTCGAAGTCGCAAAACGATGTTTTCCGGTTACAATGTGGACTTATACAATTTGGTTGGGGGGGATCTTGAAACTTCCGGAACTCACCATCGGCCGGTTCACGGCGAAAATACCCATCGTCCAGGGGGGGATGTCCGTCCGCGTGTCCACGTCGTCTCTCGCGGCGGCGGTGGCGGATTGCGGCGGGATCGGGACCATCGGCGGCTCCGGGATCCCCATCGACGAGCTGAAGGCGGATATCCGCAAGGCGAAGCGGATGACCCGCGGCGTGGTCGCCGTCAACATCATGTTCGCGGTCAAGCAGTTCATGGAAACCGTCAAGGCGTCCATCGAGGCGGGCGTCGACATGATCGTCACCGGCGCGGGATTCTCCCGGGACATCTTCAAGGTGGGGAAGGAGCACAACGTCCCCATCGTCTCCATCGTCTCCTCTCCGGAGTTCGGCAAGCTCGCGGAGCGGAGCGGCGCGGACGCGATCGTCGTGGAGGCGAAGGAGGCGGGAGGGCACCTGGGGACCGACCGGCCGCTGCGCGAACTCTTCCCCGAGGTCCGCAAGGTGGTGAAGAAAGTCCCCCTGATCGCCGCGGGCGGCATCACCGACGGCTACGAGATCGCGGAGATGATGGGGAAGTTCGGCGCCGACGCCGTGCAGATGGCCACGCGCTTCGTTCTCACCAAGGAGTGCGACGTGGCGGACAGCTTCAAGCAGACGTACCTGAACGCCCGCAAGGAGGACATCGTCCTCATCGACTCCCCCGTGGGATTGCCGGGGCGCGCGATCCGCAACCGCTTCCTGGACCGCTACTTCGGAGGCGGGGACGTCTACGACGGAGAGTGCCGCCGGGGGTGCCTGAAAAGCTGCAGCCACAGCTTCTGCATCATCGACCGCCTCGACCTGTCGCGGAACGGCGACGTGCACGAGGGGCTCGTCTTCTCGGGGGAAAATGTCTGGCGGATCAAGGACATCCCGAGTGTGAAGGAATTGATCGACCGCCTCGTCGCGGAGGCCGAGAGCGTGTACGCCCCCGCATCCGCTACCGCCTCGGCCTGAGTTTTCCCCGGGGGCGACCGACGCCGGCACCGTGTTCCGGGCCGGTCAGGAGCGATGGGTGCGGGAAAGGAGCCCGGCGACTCCGGCCGTGGCGACGACGCAGGAGAGCCCGGCCACCGCGAATCCCGCCGTGTACCCCATCCGCTGGATCACGATCCCGAGCGTGGCGGCGGACACCATGAACCCGCCGTAGATGCACGTGTTGTACCCCCCCATCGCCAGTCCGCGGACGCGCATGGCCACCGATTCCGACAGGACGGCGCCGATCGCCGTGAACGTCGCCGCCATCGTGGCGCCGATGCAGGTGAAGAGAAGGTAGAGCGGCAGCGTCCCGCGCGTGGCTCCCGTGAGGGCGATGCAGAGCCCGAACAGGGCGTTCCCCCAGAGGATGAAGGGCCTCCGGTTCCCCGTCCTGTCCTGGAGGTGACCGATCGGGATGCGGCAGAGGGCGTTGGCGGCCGCCTGGGTCGTGAAGATGAGGCCGGTCTGCGCGATCGAGATCCCGAGGTCCCTTGCGTACAGGGGGAAGAAGGCGAACAGCGACCCCCACGCATAGGTCGAGAAGAAGGTCGCGACCCAGCAACCCAGGACGGTCCGGTTCCGCACGATCTCGCGGAAATCCGCGCGGAGGTCCCCGCCCCCGGTGAAACGAGGGGAAGGCGGGGCCGGGTTCCGGACACGGAATCCCGCCACGATCACTCCCGCGCCGATGATCGCGGCGGAGACCGCGAACGCGGTCTCGAACCCTTTCGTCGCCACGGCTCCCCCGAACCCCGGCCCAAGCGCCATCCCGAGGTACAGGGCGGAGGTGTACCATCCGTACGCCCGCCCGAGGAAATGCGGAGGGCTGGAGTCGCCGACGTGGGACATCATGGCGGGGGAGAAGCAGGCAAGCCCCACCCCGGAGAACAGGTAGATCAACCCGACGTGGAGCGGAGTCCGCGCCGCCAGCAGGAACAGGGAGGTCAGGCAGGAGATCCCCATTCCGGCAAGGATGAGGCGCTTGCGCCCGAGGCGATCGGACATGAGGCCCAAAGGGAGGGCGAGGGAGGCCGCGGCGAGCATGAAGCCGGCGTTGATCATCCCCACATCGACGGTGGAGGCGCCCAGGCCCCGCGCGAACAGCGGCACCAGCGGAAGGCGCATGTAGGCGCCGAGATACAGGACCAGCGTCAGCGCGCACGCGGTGAGGATGGGCGGGGGGATCGTCGTACCGCCGCCGGGCGGCGGGTTTATGGTGGCACGATTTCCGACGGGTCGGTCCTTTGCGGGCGGAATCGCTCCATTCTACAAGGAATCGAACACGACAGGAACTACGGTACCGGCTGGAATACGCGACCCTTCTTTTTCTGTGGGAGTGTTATCGGTAGATTTTTTAAAATCATCCGATATCACGTTGACATTTCGGCACCTTTTCAGGAGAATGGCAACATTCTATAAGAAATCTTTGGAGGTAGTCATGGACAAGAAAGTGCTGCTCGAGCTCACGACGGACATTGTTTCGGCTCACGCTTCCGTAAATGAGATGGGCAAGGAAGAACTTCTTGAGGAATTGCAGGCGGTGTTCCAGAAGTTACTGAACCTCGCCGGACCCGAGGGCGAAGAAGGTGTGGCCACCTCGCAGGAGTTAAAGCCGGCCGTTCCGGTGAACAAGGCGTTTGGCGCCGACACGGTCGTTTGCCTCGTTTGCGGAAAGGGATTCACCACGCTGAAGAAGCACATCGCCGTGAGCCACCAGATGACGCCGAAGGAGTACCGGAAGGCGTTCGGCATCCCGACGAAGACCCCGCTCGTCGCGCGGAAATATTCCGAGGCGAAGAGGAAGATCGCCAAGGACAAGGGGCTCGCGGGGAAACTGGCCGAGGGACGGAGGAAGCGCGCGGCCGCAAAAAAGTAAACGTCGCCTCCCACACTCGATTCGACGAGAGCCCGTCGGCTTTACCGCCGCGCGGGCTCTTTTCATCCGGGGGATATTTCTTCCGCGATGCGGGGTCCGATCCTGCGGTAAGATGATCCGTCACCATGAAAACGCGAAAGGGGGGCGCGCGATGCCGTACGCAGCGAAGGATTTCGGGAAACTGGTCGGGATGGAGGGGTTCAGCGAGACGCTGCTCAAGAACCACTTCACGCTGTACCAGGGGTACGTGACGAACACGAACAAGCTGTCGGACCTTCTCGGGGCGATGCTCGCCGACGGGAAGACCGCGACCCCCGAGTACGCCGAATTGAAGCGCCGCTTCGGCTGGGAGTGGAACGGGATGCGCCTGCACGAGTTCTACTTCGAGAACCTCGGAGGCAAGGGCGCGCTCGATCCGGCGTCGATGCTGGGGAAGGCGGTCGCCGCCGAGTTCGGCAGCGCGGAAAAGTGGGAAGCCGACTTCCGGGCCGCGGGCGCGATGCGGGGGATCGGCTGGGTCGTCCTCTACCAGGACAAGGCGGGCGGGCGCCTGTTCAACCAGTGGGTCAACGAGCACGATGTCGGGAACCCGGCCGGGGCGGTCCCGCTCCTCGTCATGGACGTGTTCGAGCACGCCTTCATGGTCGACTACGGGCTGAAGCGGGCCGACTACATCGCCGCGTTTTTCAAGAACGTGAACTGGAAGGCGGCCGAGGCGCGGCTCTCCTGAGCCGGTACGCATCAGTCGCGCGCCTTGCCGGCGCGGCGCATCGACGCTCTCGGTGCGTGACCGTATTTACGGACTGAGGCACCAGGCACCGGCGGCTCGGGGAACGTGGACTATTATGCCCAGGGGAGCCTGGTTGCGGCGGTGGTGGCGCTGGCCATCGCCGTCTACCTGCGCGCGTTCGCGCGGGGGGACGCGGAGGCGAGGGCGTTCTCCGACCTCTCCCTCCTCATCTTCCTGTGGTGCTTCCCCGAGTATCTATGGAAAACCCTCCCGTCGGTCTTCTGGCACAAGGTGAGCCTGGCGGGGGTGATGTTCATCCCCCCCTTCGCCCTTCGCTACTGCGGCACCGCGGTGCGGACACGACCGCGATGGCTCCCGGCGGCCTTCGTCGCAGGCGTATGGGTGAGCGCCGGGTTCGCGGCGACGATCTTCCACGACCCGATCCTCAACTCTCCCTGGTGGAACATCGCCGCGCTCCTCTTCGTCTACCCGTACCTCGGCGCGGGACTGCACGTCATCGTCCGCCACGGGTTCCGCAACTCCCCGTCCGCCGTGGAGAGGAAGAAGTACCAGTTCCTCGTCGTGGGGGGCGGAATCGCCAGCCTGGTGGCTCCGCTGAACTTCCTCCCCGGAACGGGAGTCGACTTTCCACCGCTTGCGGCGTTCGCGGTGCTCGTCTTCTTCTATTTCATGGCGACCGGGATCCTGCACCTCCACTTCTTCGAGCTTCCCGACATCGTGGGGCGCGGGGTCGTGCTGGTCATCCAGATCTTCGCGTTCGCCGTGGTCTTCGGAGTGCTGGAGGTCGTCTCGGGGAGGAAGTTCTGGTTCCCCCTCGCCGGAGTGTTCCTCATCTCGTTCTTCCTGCTGACGTTCTACCCGTTCCTGATGCGCAAGCTGGGGGGAATCTCCGCGGACCTGCTCGTACGGCAGTCGCGCCGGGTCCAGTCCGTGCTGTCCGACTTCGCGCGAAAGCTGCCCGAATCGTCGTCGCTCCCGGCGATCGCCCGTACCGTGGGGGAGGCTCTTGCGCAAGTCCCCTTCGTCGAGCGGGCGTCGCTGTGGGTCCGCCCCGAGGGAGGGACCGACGAGGGAATCGGAACGCTCCCCGTGCGGCCCGACGAGTACCTGCGCGCCTTCTCCCGCTTCTCGAAGCGGTACCCCGCCTTGCGGATCATGGAGCACGGCGGTTCGAAGGCGGCGGACGTCGCGATCTGGGACGACTCCTTCGACGCCTCGATCCCCCTGTTTCTCCGGGGGACCCTCGTCGCCGTCGTCCTTTTCCACTGGCGCGGGAAGCGGCCGTCGTTCCGGGAGATGGACCTGCTGATCCCGTTCCTCGACGGGATCCCGCTGGCGGTGGAGAACATCCGGCAGCAGCAGCGGATCCAGCGGCGGGAGCACTTCGCGACGGTAGGGGAGCTGGCGGCGGGGCTGGCCCACGAGGTCCGCACGCCGGCGGGGGTGATCAAGGGAGCGGCGCAGTTCCTCTCCCGCGAGGCGAGGGCGAAGGACCGCGAGTTCCTCGACATCATCGTCGAGGAGGCGGATCGGCTGAACGGCGTGGTCACGGAGTTCCTGGAGTATGCCCGCCCGACGCAGCGCAAACCGCAGACGATCTCCCTGAAGGAGCCGGTGGAGAAGGCGATGGCCCTCCTTCTTCGGGAGCGCGGGGAGCGGATGGAAACGGTGGGCCGCCACGTGGTGGTCCAGGAGCCGGCTCCCCGGGTCGACGCGGACCCCGCCGAGATCGAGCGGGTGGTCTACAATCTCCTGACGAACGCGGTCGAGGCGATGCCCGCGGGGGGAGATCTCACCGTGCGCGTGACCTCCGGGGGCGGAGAAGCGCGGATCGCGATCGGGGACACCGGCGCGGGAATTCCCGAGGAGGACCGGCCACAGATCTTCCGCCCCTTCTTCACCACGCGGGAGCGCGGCGTGGGGATGGGGCTGGCCATCTGCCGGCGGATCGTCGAGGAGAACGGCGGGTCCGTATCGGTGGAGACCTCCCCGGGCCGGGGGAGCCGGTTCACCGTGAAGCTTCCGGAGGCGTGAAAGGGATGAAGGGAACGATCCTGGTGGCGGAAGACGACCGGAATCTCCGTCGCGTCCTGCAGGCGATGCTGACGCGGGAAGGGTACGAAGTGGCGGCGATGCCCGACGGCGCGGCGGCGGCGGAGTGGCTCGCCACCCGCCGGGCGGACGCCCTGATCACCGACATCCGGATGCCGAAGATGGACGGGCTCGCCCTCTTCCGCAGGTGCCGCGAGCGGCACCCGGAGCTCCCGGTGATCCTCATCACCGCCTTCGGGCGGATCGAGGACGCCGTCGAGGCGATGCGGGGCGGCGCCTTCGACTACATCTCCAAGCCGTTCGACGAGGGGGAGCTCCTGCGCGTCGTCGGCAACGCCGTCGCCACGTCCGAGGCCGTCGACCGGGAGGGGGCGAGCGCTCCGGCGGAGGAGTGGTTCGGGATGGTCGGCGGCTCCCCCGCCTGGCTCGATGTGCGCAAGGTGATCGAAAAGGCCGCGGCATCGCCGTTCGCGGTGTTGATCACGGGAGAGACGGGGACGGGGAAGGAGCTCGTGGCGAGGGCGATCCATCGGATCAGCGTCCGACGCGACGGGCCGTTCCTCAAGATCAACGGCGCCGCGATCCCCCCGACGTTGTGGGAGGCCGAGATGTTCGGCTACGAGAAGGGGGCCTTCACCGGGGCGGTGCAGTCCAAGCCGGGCCGGTTCGAGCTCGCCGACGGCGGGACCTTCTTCCTCGACGAGGTGGGCGAGGTGCCGCTCGCCGTCCAGGGGAAGCTGCTTCGGGTCCTCGAGGACGGGGAGTTCGAGCGGGTGGGGGGCGTGAAAACCTTGACCGCCGACGTGCGCCTGATCTGCGCTTCGAACCGCGACCTGAAGCGGGACACGGAACGGGGGCGATTCCGCGAGGACCTGTACTACCGTGTGAGCGGGATCCCGATCCACCTCCCCCCATTGCGGGATCGGCGCGAGGACCTCGTGCCGCTGGCCGAGTTCTTCCTTGCCCGAACGTGCCGGAACCTCGGCGTCGGAAGGAAAACGCTTTCCGACGGGACGGCGGAGGTGCTGGACCGGTACACTTGGCCCGGCAACATCCGCGAGCTGGAGAATGCCGTCGCGCGCGCCGTGGCGCTCTCGGACGAGGATACGCTTACTCCCGCCGACTTGTGCCTCGGGCTCGCGCAGCCGGAGGCGCCGGTCTCCCCGGCCGACATCGAGGGGGAGCGGTTCCACGAATCCGTGCGGGAGCACAAGCGTGCGGTGATCCGACGGGCGATCGCCAAGGCGGGGGGAAGCAAGTCGCGGGCGGCGGAGATCCTCGGGTTGTCGCCGACCTACCTCTCCCGCCTCCTCCGGGTCCTCGGAGTGGAGGGAAAGGGGAACGGCGCATGACGCGGGGGGCCTCCTCGCGGTAAAATCACCTTTCTGCCGCGCGCGCCCTTAGCTCAGCTGGATAGAGCGCTTGACTTCGGATCAAGCGGCCGGGGGTTCGAATCCCTCAGGGCGCGCCATTTTTTCAGCTTCTTAAGCCGACCGGCTTTTCCCCGAAACGAACGACTGTAATGTTTTTGTATAGTTTTTCGGCGCGGCCTGGTCGGGATGAGTATTGGACGTGGCCATATGGCGCGCTCCGTGCGGGCGCGTGAACTGGGAAAATGATTCGACGTTAATCAATGGCAATGACACCTTGCTGCAGATATGCTGGTCGATATTGTGCTCCTGACCTTCGGATAGCTGGGGTTGTTATTGAGTGGATCTGTACAGAAGGGGCGTCGGTACGAGACCAGCGGCCTCGTGGAAGGGCAGTATCAACCTGGATCTCGCGGCCGGGTTCTTCGGAATCTTCTTGGCATCACCAGGAAGCGCGAGATGAACCGTACCGAACTGGAGGAACAGCTCCGCGCAATGGCCGAGCTCGTCGATCGCTACGACCTCAATCATCGATTTACGGCTGACGATATCCGCGGGATTCATCACGTTTGGCTTGGGGCTGTTTTCGCGTGGGCTGGAGAATACAGGAAAGTCAATCTCGTCAAAGACGAATTTCCCTTTGCAGCTGCCGATCAGATTCCACGCCTCATGGCGGCATTCGAGAAGAATATCCTGAAAAAATACACCCCGTGCCGGAGTGGAAGCATCGAGGAGATTGTTCGCGCGCTCGCCGTCGTTCACACGGAGTTGGTGTTGATTCATCCCTTCCGGGAAGGGAACGGGAGAGTCGCACGAATGCCAGCAACCCTCATGAGTTTACAAGCAGGCCTTCCGGCCTTGGATTTCGGGGGAGTCAGAGGTTGGAAACGGCGAGAGTACTTTGCTGCTGTTCAAGCCGGCATGAAGGATGATTACCGCCCGATGGAAAGGATCTTTATTTCCGTGATCCGGAGGACTTCCCGTAAACGTACTTGAAGGTTGGGCAACCCTTCCGGAGCGTTTCGAGCGCTTCTTTGGAAAGATGCACCCCCTCGATGGATGCGGAGGAGGTCACGGTCGTCGTAATCCAGAACTTCCGCTCCTCGGGATCCTTCAGGAAGGGGTTTGTCTGTGAGAGGGGTAAATTCTTCATAATGTAAAATTATACCACTTTACTTCTGCTGAATTTGGTTCTTGCTGGACCCATCTTTGGCCCAGCGAACGGCTCGCAACGCCATCCACCGGTTGATCCTGAGGCGCTCAGCGATGCTCGCATAGGGCATGCCCAACCTGCGGAGATGTAAGACTTTTTCAGATATTTTCATGTAAGTCGGGATCGAGTCTTCGTCCGTCAGTTTCACCTCAATGGGGATTTCGGAGGCGGTTCGAATTCTTTCAGGTATGGCGCGCCATTTCTCTTAAACGGATCAACCGGTCCACGTTACCGGAGAGCGCTCTCTCCCTCGATAAGGACCACCTGCTCCCGCTTCGCCACGTCGAGCATCGGGGGTGAAAAACCGCTGCGGCTGAACAGGATGAACCTTTCATTTCTCTTGCCGGCGTGCCACTCCACCAGTCTGGACTTTCTCCGAAGGTCTTGGTAAACGTCCGTCCCGACCTTCCGATTGCTCCACTTGCACTCCCCGAACCACACCGTCTTGCTGTCCTCATCAAGGGCAACGAGGTCGATCTCCTCGTTCTTCCACCACCAGCGGCCCAGGGAAGTGACCGGTAACTTCTCCCGCCTCGCCAAATCCAGGAAGATCTCCCGGGAGATCGATTCGTAGGCGTCACCCAGGTGTTGGTCGAAGGTGTCCTCGATCTGCTTGAGGACGTAATCCTCGTTGCCGATTTCGAGCCGCCCGCGGTTCGGCAGGACGTACTTGAACCAGAAGGCGAAGAAGCGGTCGTGCAGGCGATACAGGCCAAGGCGGCTCTTGTCGGGGGACTTCTCGGTAACCGGGACCTCCTTCTCGACGAATCCCAGGGATCTCAGAATATCGAGGTAGCGGGAGAGGTGGGCCTTGTCGAACCCCGTGTCGTTCATGATCTCGGAGAGCTTCCTCTTCCCCTGGGCAATCGCCCGGAGAATGACGTAGTAGTCCCGCGGCTCCCGGAGTTCCTCACGCAGGAGGAACTCCACCTCGTTATGCAGGAAGGTGTTCCGGGCCAGGATCAGCTCCGAGATGTTCCGCAGGACGCTCTCGTGCGGCCGGACCTGCTCCAGGTAGGCCGGGACCGTCCCGAACGTGGAGTAGATGGCCGCGCGTTTTTTCAGGTCCGCCTCGGGGAAGAATTCCTTCAAGGCGCTGAATTTGAGCTCATCGACCTTCAGGGAGCCGGTCCGGCGGCCGTAAAGGGGAGCTTTCGAGAACAGAACCTCGCGCTCCATCCTCCCGACGCGTGACCCGAGCAGTATCAGGAACAGCTTCGTGTCCTTCAGGTGCGTGTCGATCCCCTTTTGGAAAATCGAGGAGATGGCCCGGGTGGCGTTTACGAGGTAGGGAAATTCATCGATGGCGAGGACCAGGCGCGTTCCCCCGCTCTTTTCCCGGATGTACCGGAAGAACTGTTCCCAGTCCCGGAAGCCCCCCTCGACCAGGACCATGTCCTTGAAATATTCCCCCACGCATCTGCCGAGGTTTTTCAGTTGCTCTGCCTCGGCGACCGTGTCGGCAAGGAAATAGAATGTTTGAGTGGTCTCCATGTTTCAGCCGGATCCCGGACGCGGGCTGACACACCGAACTTGACTGAATAGGGCTGTTTGACAATTTTTTCAAGTGGCGAGATTACGTCATGCCGGCATAGCGCGGCACCGCCCGAAAAGGCATCGCACCTCATATTGTCCGATACGGCCTGCTCTTTTCGGGCGGGAGGGAAGAATGCCTGGATCCCCCTCATGAGGACGCTCGTGTCCAGAACGTAGCGAGGGAGCTTACCTCGCCGTGATGGTGACAACGGCCGTCTCGCCCTTTCCGGCGCGTGAACTGCGCCCTGATCGGACGTCGGATACGGCCTCGGACATGGTGGAAAGGGCGGAGTCGAGCGAGTGATGGAAGGTCGAGGGATAAGAGTTGCGATCCGTCTCCCGTTCTCCATATGATATTGGTGGTGAAGATTCTTTCGCTTTCACACGATATATATGATCTGAGGCCGATGTTGGTTCATGCGCTTGTGCGTAAGACAACCGGAGCGCAAATGTGAAGCATCAAATCGCGGATCTACTGGATATTCCACGGCTTCAGGCTGCCTTGGACAGCCTCTACGCCTCGTCCAAAATCCCCTCCGCCATCATCGACAACGACGGGAAAGTCCACACCGGCTCGGGCTGGCAGGACGTCTGCACGAAATTCCACCGCGCCCACCCCGAGGCCAGGAAGCGGTGCATCGAGAGCGACCTCTACATCACCGATCACATCCGCGAGGCCAACCCTTCGATTGCCTATAAATGTACCCACGGACTGGTCGATACTGCGACCCCGATCATCGTCGAGGGCGAACACATCGGGACCGTTTTCACGGGTCAACTGTTCCTCGAAGAGCCGGATCTTGATTACTTCCGGTCGCAGGGACGGGCCTACGGGTTCGACGAAGAAAAATATATCGATGCGGTAATGAAGGTTCCGATCATCACGGAGCAGGCATTGCAGGAGAACCTGGCTTTTGTGGCACACCTCACGGGAATGCTCGCGGAGATGGGGCTGAAGCGTGCGAGGGAAAAGGAGGCCGGGAAGCGGCTCAGGGAGAGCGAGGAGCGGTACCGGTCCCTGTTCGGCAAAGCAGGTGACGGGATATTCATCATGTCCCCCGATGGGAAAATCATTGAGGTAAATGAATCGTTCGCACGGATGCACGGTTACAGCACGGGGGAACTGCTGCAGATGAACATAAAAGATTTGGACACGCCCGAAACATCGAAATTGATTCCCGAGCGAATGCGCCGACTTCTTGCAGGGGAAATCCTGGCCATCGAGTTGGAACACCATCACAAGGATGGCCATGTATTTCCGATGGAGGTGTCGGCCAACATGATATCCATCGGCGGAGAACCCTTCATCCAGTGTTTTCACCGCGACATCACCGAGCGCAAGCGGGCCGAGGAGAATCTGAGGCAGACGGTGCGCTTGAACCAGGTTCTTCTGGACGCTTTCCCCTGTGTGGCGCTTCTCCTGCGGCCCGGAACGCGGGAGATTGTCGCTTCCAACGCGGCGGGGGCCAAGGCGGGCGCCGTTCCCGGCGCTTGCTGTTATGGCACATGGGGACGGCGCGAGGCGCCTTGTCCCTGGTGTCTCGCCCCGGAGGTGTGGGGTACCGGAAAAGAGCACCATATGGAATTTGAATCAGAGGGAACCTTCTGGGATGCCCATTGGATTCCCGTGTCGGAAGATCTTTACATGCACTTCGCCTTCGACGTCACCGACCAGAAGCGTGCTGAAGCCGAAAAGGACAAGCTGCGGGACCAACTCCAACAGGCGATGAAGATGGAGGCGGTGGGGCGCCTTGCCGGGGGTGTGGCGCACGACTTCAACAACCTGTTGACGGCCATCATCGGCAATGTCTCCCTGGCCCACATGAAGCTATCTCCCTCCGACCCGGCCGCGGATATGCTCATGGAGGCCAATAAGGCCGCCGGAAGGGCGGCCACGTTGACCCAGCAGCTGCTTGCGTTCTCCCGCAAGCAGATCGTCGAGCCCAAAGTGCTGAGCCCCAACGAGCTGATCGCGGACCTGCACGCGATGCTTGTCCGCTTGATCCGGGAAGATATCAGGATACGGATTCTCCCCGGAAAGGGCCTGGGGTCGGTCAAGGTCGACCCGAGCCAGTTCCAGCAGGTCCTCGTCAACCTGGTGGTGAATGCCCGGGATGCGATGCCGAACGGCGGGAAGATCGTCATCGAGACCTCGAATGCGGAGCTGGACGACGCCTACTGCGCCGGCCGTCCCTACGTCAAGCCGGGAAGGTTCGTCAAGGTGGCGGTGAGCGACACGGGGCATGGGATGAGCGAGGAGGTAAAAAGGCATATTTTCGAGCCGTTCTTCACCACGAAGGCCAAAGGGAGCGGGACCGGTCTCGGTCTTGCGATGGCCTACGGCGCGGTGAAGCAGGCGGGGGGTTCCATCGAGGTGTATTCCGAGGACGGGAAAGGTACGACCTTCAAAATCTACCTGCCGCGGGTTGAAGGGGGCGCCCCGAAGCCGGTGAAAGACGACCTGCCACAGAAACTGCAGGGCGGTACCGAGACGGTATTGCTCGTGGAGGACGAGGATGCCGTGCGGAACATGTGCGCCAGGATACTGGAGGATTTGGGATACAGGGTGCATCAAGCCTCCAACGGCAAGGAGGCGATTGCCCTATCCGATGGATACGGGGGGCGGATCGACCTGCTCATGACGGATATGGTGATGCCGGGAATGAACGGAGGCGACCTGGCGACACAGTTGATCCTTCACCGTCCGGACATGATGGTACTCTACACATCGGGCTACACGGAGGACGTAATCGTGCACCACGGGGTGTTGGACGACGAGGTGTCCTTCCTCCCCAAGCCGTATTCTCCTTCGGTTCTGGCGAAAAAAGTCCGGGAGCTACTCGATGCGGCGGGGTAGCCGGACGTCACCCCTCGTCGCGGGCCAGGTCCGTCTCCGTGCCGCCGGTGAGGGAGAGCAGTTCGTCGGGGGTGGTCGCGAACATGTTGTTCGTCTCCCCCGCGGCGGGGTAGATCGTTTCGAACCGGCGAAGGGAGCGGTCGAGGTAGATCGGCACCCCGTCGGGCAGCGCCACCGGGGAAACGGCGCCTACCGCGAACCCCGTGCGCGACACGACGTCTTCCGGCCCCGCCAGCCGCACCCTCTTCCCGTATCCCAGCGCACGGACCTTCTTCGTGTCCACCCGGCGGTCCCCGGAGATCACGACCGCCATCGCCGTTTCGCCGGACAGCAGCAGGATCGTCTTCGCGATCTGGCCCACCTGGACTCCGAGCGACCGGGCGGCGAGCTCCGAGTTGTGGGTCGACTCCTCGAAGCGGTGGATCTCCTTGTCGAGCCCCGCCGACTCGAAGAACGCCCGCACCTCGTTCTCGCCGCGCGTCCGCATCTTTCGCCCCTTCCGGAAAAGTTCCCGCCATTATAGCCGGGGCGCGCATCCCGGGATCGTCGTAAAATGGGGCAACGAGGCGGATAGGGAGGCACGCTTGCCGGGAGACAGCGAAGCGATCCTTTGTCGGGTTCTCGATTCGATGGCCAACGGCGTGATCGCGATCGACCGGGATGGGACGATCTTCGTCTTCAACGAGGCCGCCGCGCGCCTCCTCGGCGTGGAGAAGGAAAATGCCCTCGGAAAGAGCCTCCTCTCCATCGTCCCGAATTCGGGGTTGGTGAACGTCCTCCGGACGGGGGAGGCGGAGACGGGACGCCCCCAGCCGGTCGGCGCCCGGACCGTCATCGCGAACCGGGCCCCGATGTTCCGGGCAGGGGAACTGATCGGCGCCGTTTCCGTCTTCCAGGACGTCACCGAGATGGAGAAGATGTCGCGGGAGCTCGATTCCACGCGCGCCCTGGTCCGGACGCTCGAGGAGGTCCTCGCCGGCGCCGGGGAGTGGATGGTGGTCGTGGACGCCAACGGGATCGTCACGATGATCAGCGAGGAGTACGCGGAGTTCAACGGGACCACGGTCGCCGATGCCGTGGGGAAGCATGCGACGCAGGTGATCGAGAACACCCGGATGCACGTCGTGGCGCGGACCGGCGTGGCGGAGATCGGCGAGCGGCAGACGATCCACGGCCGCGCCCTGATCGTCAACCGGATCCCCCTGAAAGACGGCGACCGGGTCATCGGGGCGTACGGGCGGGTGGTCTTCAAGACCGTGGAGCAGCTCCGGGAGCTGGCGTCGAAGATGAACCTCCTCGAATCGAAGGTGAAATATTACGAGGAGGAGCTCACCCACCTGCGGGGCGCCCGGTACACCTTCGGGAGCATCGTCGGCGCCGGCGCCGCGATCACGGCGGCCAAGGAGGAGGCGGAACGGGCCTCCCGGACCGATTCGACGGTTCTGCTGCGCGGGGAGACCGGGACGGGGAAGGAGCTGTTCGCCCACGCCATCCACGCCGCGGGTCCCCGGCGGGCGGGTCCGTTCATCAAGCTCAACTGCGCCGCCGTCCCCGCGGAGCTGCTCGAGTCGGAACTGTTCGGCTACGAGGAGGGGGCGTTCACCGGCGCGCGCAGGGGGGGGAAGCCCGGCAAGTTCGAGCTCGCCGCGGGCGGGACCCTCTTCCTCGACGAAATCGGCGACATGCCGCTGCCGATGCAGGCGAAGCTTCTGCGGGTCTTGCAGGAAAAGGAGGTGGATCGCCTGGGGGGAACCGGCTCCCGGCGGGTGGACCTCCGCCTGATCGCGGCCACGGGCCGGAACCTCGAGGAGATGGTCGGTCAGGGGACGTTCCGCGCCGACCTGTATTACCGCGTCAACGTCATCCCGATCCGCATCCCCCCTCTGCGGGAGCATTCGGAGGACCTGGGCGCGATCGCGGAGGCGTTTCTCTCCCGGCTCTCCGCCGACACCGGCGAGCCGAAACGTCGGCTGTCCGAGGAGCTCCTCGATATTCTCCGCGCGTATCCCTGGCCCGGGAACGTGCGGGAGTTGCAGAACGGACTCGAGCGGGCGGTGGCGATGTCGCCCCGGGAGGTCCTGCGGCCGGAACATTTCCCCGCCCACCTGTTGCGGTTCGCGCACGGCGTACGGAAGGGAGGGACTCCGGGGGCGGCCGATTCCGACGGGGAGGGATCATCGGCGAAAGCTCCCGGGTCGCTCGCCTCCGTGAAGGCCGAAGCGGAGCGGTCCGCCATCCTGTCGGCCCTCGCGGCGGTCGGGGGGAACAGGACGAGGGCGGCGGCACTGTTGCGGATCCACCGCGTCAAGTTGCATGAGAAGATAAAGCGGTACGGAATCCTTGGCCCTCCGGGGACGAAGAAGTAACTTTTCTGGTACATATAACTATTCAGGTACATATCTTCCCAGACCTCTTTCACGGCAACGGAATCCCGGCCCGCCCGCTTTTACTGGAGCGATTAGTACCATTGTAGGTACAAGGAGACTACAAATAGGATTTGCTGGCGGCATGTTGAAATAACATTGTTATTCATATAGTTAGATTTAATTATCGACCGACGACCCTCCTGGCTTTTCTTGGCACCGCAATTGCAAAACATTGTTTGCTGGAATATCGATCCATACCCCCCGAGGTGCGTCGGATGTACAACGTGGGAGACTCCGCAGAGTTCACGAAGGTCTTCACCGAGGAGGACGTCTTCCTGTTCGCCGGGATCACGGGGGACCGCAATCCCGTACATACCTCGAAGGAGTTCGCGTCGAAGACCCGCTTCAAGGAGCGGATCGCGCACGGTCTCCTCACCGCGGGGACGATCTCGGCGGCGATCGGGATGAAGCTCCCGGGGCCGGGGTGCCTCTATCTTTCCCAGACCCTCGAATTCAAGGCGCCCGTCCACCTGGGCGACGAGATCACGGCGCGCGTGGAGATCGTGGAGGTGGTCTCCAAAAAACGGCTTCGCATGAAAACACAATGCTTCAACCAGGACAAGGTCATGGTGATCGACGGCGAGGCGATCATCGTCCCTCCCCGGCAGGGGGAGGAAGCGGTTCGCACCACCAAATCGAACGGGGAAGGGGGAACGGAATGAGGAAGACGGCGATTGCTGTAGCGATGTCGTTGGTGCTGGCGTCCGCGGCGTCCGCGGCGGACACGATCAAGCTGGGGGGGATGCTGCCGCTGTCGGGCCGCGCCTCGGACCTGGGGATCACGTGCAAGCAGGGCTCGGAGCTCGCGGTCAAGGAGATCAACGCGAAGGGCGGCGTCCTCGGGAAGAAGTTCGAGCTGCTGATGGCCGACTCCAAGGCGAACGTCCAGGAGCTCGTCTCCCTGTCCAAGCGGTACATCCAGAAGGACAAGGTGAACTTCCTGTTCGGCGTGGTGAGCTCGGGGGGGTCCCTCGCGGTCGCCGAGGTCGCCAAGCAGGAGAAGGTGATCTTCATGGACACCGTCGGCTCCACCGACACCCTGACCAAGGAGAAGTGGAACCGGTACTCGTTCCGCTCGGGGACCTGCAACTCGCAGGAAGCCAACTCCCTGGCGCTGTACACCGCCTCGAAGTACAAGACGCTGACGAAGTTCTACAACATCGGCCCGGACTACGAGTACGGCCGGACGATGTGGGACCTCTTCAAGGCGAAGACGAAGGAGGCGAACCCGAAGGCGGAGTTCATCGGGGAGCAGTGGCCCAAGCTCTTCATCCCCGACTACACCTCCTACATCAACGCCATCCTCCAGGCGAAGCCCGACGCCGTGTTCTGCACCCTCTGGGGCGGCGACCTGGTCGCCTTCATCAAGCAGGCGAAGCCGTACGGCGTGTTCGACAAGATGAAGTGGATCATCGCCACCGGCGGGGACATCACCGTCGCCAAGGCGCTCGGCAAGGAGATGCCCGTCGGGATGATCGTCGACCAGCGGTACTACTTCCACTGGCCGAACAGCAAGAGGAACCAGGAGTTCGTGAAGGCGTACCAGGCCGACTACAAGGACTATCCCAGCGCATGGGCGGCCGAAGGGTATGACGGCGTGTACTTCCTCGCCGAGGCGATCAGGAAGGCCGGTTCGCTCGACACCGACAAGGTGATCGCGGCCCTCGAAGGGCTGACGATCGACGCTCCCCGGGGGAAGTCGACGCTGCGGAAGGAAGACCACCAGCTCTCCAGCGACTTCATGGTCGGCGAAACCGTGTTCGACAAGGCGTACCCGTTCGCCATCGTGGGGAAGACCGAGGTGTTCAAGGCGGACCAGGTTCTTTACTCGATCGACGAGTGGAAGAAGGCCCAGGCAGGGAACAAGTAATCATCCGTCAGGCGCTCCAGCAGGCGCTCCAGGGGGCCTGCCTCCACGGCAGGCCCCTCTTCAAATAACCGGCGGCGGAGTCCATGGACCTCTCCTTCTTGACCGTACAGGTGTTGAGCGCCCTCCGGCAGGCGGCGTTCCTTTTCCTCATCTCCTCGGGGCTCACGCTGATCTTCGGCGTGCTGAACATCCTCAACTTCGCCCACGGCGCGCTCTACATGCTCGGGGCGTACTTCGTCTACGCCCTGACGCTGCACCTGACCGGCCCGGCCGGGTTCCTGATCGCGGTCCTTGCGGCGCCCCTGGGGGTCGCGCTGATCGCCACCGTGATCGAGACGGGCCTGTTGCGCCGCATCTACATGCAGGAAGAGATCTATCAGCTCCTGCTGACCTACGCGCTCGTGCTCATCATCGACGACCTGGCCAAGATCGTCTTCGGTCCGGAGTTCAAATCGATCCCCAAGCCCGAGATGCTGTCCGGGTCGGTCACCCTCTTCGGCGGGACCGTGCCGGTGTACACCCTCCTCGTCGTCGTCCTGGCGCCCGCCGTGGCGCTGCTTCTCTGGTATCTGCTCTACAAGACGAAGACGGGGAAAGTGGTGCGGGCGACCTCCTCCGACCGGGAGATGGCGGACGCCCTCGGGATCAACATGTCGGCGCTGTTCACGCTGGTCTTCGCGTTCGGCGCGATCCTGGCGGGGCTCGGCGGCGCCCTCGCGGGGCCGGTGCGGACCGTCTTCCCCGGGGTGGGGACCGAGGTCATCATCGAGTCGTTCGTCGTGGTGGTGATCGGGGGGCTGGGGAACCTGTGGGGCGCCCTCATCGGGTCGATCCTCATCGGTTCCCTGGAGACGATCGGGATCATCGTCTTCCCCGAATTCGAGATGTCCCTCATCTACCTGCTGATGGTGGCCGTGCTCGTCGTCCGGCCGTGGGGGCTGTTCGGGCGTCCGCTCAAGGTGAAGGCGCTCTCGGAGAAGAACCTCGCGATGGAGTCGCAGGAGATCTCGCCGATCCACTTCTCCGTCCACCCGGTCCTGCGGTGGGCGCCGTTGCTCCTGCTGCTCCTGGTCCCCCTGTTCGCGGGCCGATTCTACCAGTACCTGCTGACGCAGATCTTCATCGCCTCCCTGATGGCCGTCGCCTTCAACCTTCTCCTGGGGACGACGGGGCTGCTCTCGTTCGGCCAGGCCGCCTTCTTCGGGGTCGGCGCCTACACGGTGGGGCTCCTTCTCACGAAGGGCGGGTTCGAGACGCTGACCGCCCTGGCCCTGGCGCCGGCCGTGGCGGCCGTGGCGGCCGGCATCATCGGGTTTTTCTGCGTTCGACTGTCGGGGGTGCACTTCGCCATGCTCACCCTGGCGTTCGGCCAGCTCATCTTCACGGTCGTCTACAAATGGTACGGCCTCACCGGCGGCGACAACGGGATCCAGGGGATCCCCGTGAAGCCGATCGCGCTCGGCGGCCTGGGCGCCGTCGACCTCGACTCCACGCAGGCGATGTACTACTTCGTGCTCGCGGTCGTGGGGCTGGCCGTAGAGCTGCTCCGCCGGTTCCGCTCCTCGCCCTTCGGCGCGACGCTCAAGGCGATCCGGGAGAACGGCCAGCGGGCCTCCTTCCTCGGCGTGAACATCCACTTGTACCAGTGGACGGCGTTCGTGGTCGCGGGGGCGTTCACGGGACTGGCCGGCGGGCTCTTCGCCATGATGGAGAAGTCGATCTCACCCGAGATCATCCACTGGAGCAAGTCCGCGGAGCCGGTGTTCATGACCATCATCGGAGGGATCTACACCTTCGCGGGCCCCGCGGTGGGGGCGGTCGTCTACGTCATCCTCAACTCGTACCTGGTCGCCTGGACCGAAAAATGGGCGCTGGTGCTCGGCCTGGTCCTGTTGACGCTCGTGCTGCTCCTCCCGGGCGGCGTGGTGGGGTTCGTGAACGAAAAGGCGCGTCAATCTCTTGGAAAGCTCAGGTGCATCCGCAAATGGTCCTTCTCGAAGTCCGCAACGTCGTAAAGTCGTTCGGAGGCCTGCGGGCGCTCCACGACGTCTCCCTCTCCGTGGCGAAGGGAGAGATCCGCGCCGTCATCGGGCCGAACGGCGCCGGCAAGTCGACGTTTTTCAACGTCATGACGGGGCTGCTGAAGCCCGACTCGGGCGACGTCATGTTCGAAGGGGAACCGATCACGGGGATGCCCCCCCACCGGATCATCCGGAAAGGGATCGGCCGCTCCTTCCAGATCACCAACATCTTCCCGCGGATGTCGGTCTTCGAGAACGTCCAGGTGGCCCTGTTTTCCCATCACCGGACGGGTATCCACCCCCTCTCGCCGGCGCGGAAATTCACGCGGGTCGGCGAGGAGGTGCTGGCCCTCCTCGAGCAGGTGGGGCTTGCGGAGAAATACGACTCGTCGGCCTCGGTCCTCTCCCACGGGGACCAGAAGCGGCTCGAGATCGCCATCTCCCTCGCGTCCCGCCCGAAGCTGCTGATGCTCGACGAGCCCACCGCCGGGATGTCCCGGTTCGAGAGCCGGGAGACCGTCGCCCTCCTTCAGAGGATTTCCCGCGAGCAGGGCCTGACGCTCATCTTCACCGAGCACGACATGGACATCGTCTTCGCGATCTCGGAGAGGATCACGGTCCTCCAGCAGGGGGCCGTGATCGCCGACGGGATGCCGGCGGAGATCAAGGCGAACCCCGAAGTGCGCAAGGCGTACCTCGGGGAGGAAATCATGGAGAGCTGACCCCATGGCGTTTCTCGACCTGAACGCGATCAACACCTACTACGGCCGGAGCCACATCCTGTTCGACGTCTCGCTCTCCATCGAAAGGGGGGAGGTGGTGAGCCTCATCGGCCGCAACGGCGCCGGGAAGAGCACCACGTTCCGCTCGATCATCGGGCTCACCCCGCCGCAGGCTGGCGAGGTGATCTTCAAGGGGGAGCGGATCTCCGGAATGCGGGCATTCCGGATCTGCCGGAAGGGGATCGGCTTCGTCCCCGAGGACCGCCGGTGCTTCCCGGACCTGACGGTCCGGGACAACCTGGAGGTCGCCGCCAGGAGGGAGAAGGAAGTCGCCTCGCCCTGGACGGTCGACCGGATCTACGCCCTCTTCCCGCGGCTCCTTGAGCGGGAGAAGAACCTCGGGAGCCAGCTTTCCGGCGGCGAGCAGCAGATGCTGACCATCGCCCGCACGCTGATGACGAACCCCGAGGTGCTCCTCCTCGACGAGCCGTCCGAGGGGCTTGCCCCGTTGGTGGTGGCACTGCTGGCCGAGATGATCCTCCGGATCCGGAAGGAGGGGGTGACGGTCCTTCTCGCCGAGCAGAACCTTCATTTCTGCGCCAAGGTTTCGGACCGCGCGTTCGTGATCGACAAGGGGTCGGTGAAGTACCAGGGGACGATGAAAGACCTCCTCGCGAACGACGAGGTCAAGGAGAAGTACCTTGCCGTCTGACCCTCCCGGGCCGGGGGGTTTCCGTGCGTTCGCTTCGCTGGCCTTCGACCCCGCGGCCATCGGGGGAAAGCCCGAAGCGCTCGCCGGGATTCGTGTCCTCGAGGTGGCGACCCGGATCTTCGGCCCGGCCACCGCCGACTACCTCGGCGTCTTCGGCGCCGAGGTGATCAAGGTGGAGCTGCCCTTCCGGGGGGACTTGATGCGGTACGTCGCCCCGGAAGGATTCTTCTGGAAGGACGTATCCCCGGCGTTCCTCGCCCTGAACCGGAACAAGCTGCACGTGGGGCTCGACCTCCACCCGGCCGAGGGGAAGGAGCTCTTCCTGCGGCTGGCGGAGCGGTCCGACGTCGTCGTGGAGAACCTCCGCGCGGGGACGATGGACGAGTGGGGGGTCGGGTATCTGCAGCTTCGGGAACGCAACCCGAGGATCGTCTACGCCGCCAACTCCGGGTTCGGGCAATGGGGGCCGTTCTCGGCGGGACGGGCGTCGTACGACGCGACCGCCCAGGCCGTTTCCGGTTTCTCCGCCATCACGGGGTTTCCGGACCAGCCGCCGTTGAAGGCGGGGTTCTGGGTCGGGGACTACACCGCGGCGTTGATGTCCGCCACCGCGATCCTCGCCGCCCTCGCGGCGCGCCGGAAGACCGGGGAGGGGCAGATGATCGATCTTTCCCAGGCCGAGGCGATGATCCGCACGCTGGACTGGACGTGGCCGTACGCGGGGTTGACGGGGAAGGACCGCGCGCGGAACGGGAACGTCGACCCCTCGTTCCCCCCGTCCGGGATCTACCGCTGCCGGGACGGATTCGTCGCGGTTTCCGCGCGGGACGAGGACGAGCTGATCCCCCTTGCCCACGCCCTCGGGGCCACCGATCCGGAGGAGTCGCGGATCGCCGCGCCTGCCCTGTTGGAGGCGTTCTGCGCATCCCGGACGGTCGACGAAGTCGTGCGCGGGGCGGAGGACGGCGGGTTCTCGGCGGCGCCGGTTCGCGGGGGGAAGCACCATTACCGCGACCCGCACCTGCGCGCCCGTGGAACGGTCTGTCCGGTGGACGATCCCCTCTACGGCCGCGTGGACGAGTACGGTCCGGCGCCGAAGTTGTCGGAGAGCCCGGGAAGGGTCAAGTGGAGCGCGAAGCCGGTCGGTTGGCACAACGAGTGGGTCTTCGGGGGATTGCTGGAGATGACCGCCATGGAGATGAAGGCGCTCGAACGGAAGAAGGTGATCGGGAAGTGGGCCGACGTCCCGGGGGCCCGGCCGCCGAAGGGGAGCACCGCCGCGTGAGCGACTTCGCGGAGTGGGCACGAAGGGCGACGGAGCCTTCGACGGCCGCGGGGAAGCCCGAGGCGCTGAAAGGGATCCGGGTCGTCGAGTTCTGCCCCGGCCACTTCGGCGGGATGGTGGCCGCCTCGATGCTGGCGGAATTCGGCGCCGATGTGATCAAGGTGGAACCTCCCGGCGGCGACCCGCTCCGGCTCGTTGCGCCGGAGGAAATCCGGGTGGCGGGAACGGGGCTCCCCTTCCTCTCCGAGGCGCGCAACCGTCGCTTCGTCACCCTTGCGGCCGGGGACCCCGCCGGGAGCGGCGTCCTCCGCCGCCTGGTCCTCGCCTCGGACGTGATCATCACGACCGAGCCGCCGGACCGGATGGAGGCGATGGGATGCGGTTACCTCTCCCTGCGGAAGGAACACCCGGGGGTCGTCTACCTCTACCTCTCCACCTACGGGTCGTTCGGTCCCGACGCCGGGCGGAACGTGCGGGACAGCGATCTCCTCTGCCAGGCGCTCTCCGGCGGACCGTACATCGTCGGCGAACCGGAGCGGGAGGGCGCTCCACCGCTTCCGCACGAGGCCCCGACCCGGCTCGGGAACTGGCACGGATGGTTCGTCCAGGGGCTGTGGGGAGCGTACGGGGTCCTCGCGGCGATTCACTTCCGGGCGGAGACCGGAAAGGGGCAGGTGGTGGACATGGCCGGGGCCGAGGCGCTCATGATGTTCGCCGACTACAACATCACCTGGATGCACACGGGGGGAAAGGCGCGCGAGCGGGTCGGGAACTTCGATCCCGCCGTCTTCCCGTACACCTACATCCGATGCCGGGACGGCTATACCTTCATCGCCGCCTACAATGACGAGGCCTTCGATTCGCTGATGCATATCATCGGCCGCCCGGAGTTGACCCGCGACCCGCGCTTCTCCACGCCGAAGAACCGCGTCACGCTGGAGAACGAGCGGGCGCTGCTGGCCCTTCTGGAGGAGTGGTCGGGCAACCTGACGGCCGACGAGATCCTCGCGGCGGTCGAGGAGTACACCTCGAAACAGGGCGGTCCCGGCGCCGCGGTGGTGACGGGGCGCGTGAACCGCCCCCTGGAGACGCTCGCCGAGGAAAACTGGCGCGAGCGGGGCTGCTTCCTGCGCACCGAAGATCCCGTCTACGGGGAACTGCTCCTCGCCGCCCCGCCGTGGAAGATGAGCGGAACCCCGGCGCGGTGGAAGTCGGGGTGCAGGGAGCCGGGCTCGGACAACCGTGACGTGTACCTCGGGATCCTCGGGATGACGGAGGAGGAGTACCGGGGTTTGGCGGAGGCGGGGACGTTCTGACGGGTCGGACCCGGAAATGCAAGTCCCCCGGGGCAAGGCGGGAACCCCGGGGGACCGTTGTGTCGCCCGTGAGTCCCTGGAGGGAGGTCCCGGGCAATTGCCTCTCCGGGGAGGGGAGGCAGGCGATATCGTTCCGCTGATCCATCTCTTCGGATAAATTTCAATGCAACTTCAGGGATATTTCCGCCGCGGGGAGGGTCCCCGGTTCGCGGAGCGACCTCCGGACTGGTAAACTGGTCAAGTGTAGCGTCTCGCAAATACCCTGGCATTCGAGCGCCGCTGCACTAAGCAAGCCGCCCCCGGGAGATCCGTTGATCGACCTGTCCCTGGTCCTTCGCGACCTGTCCATCGTCCTGGCGATCGCCACCGCGGTCGCGCTGGTGTTCGGGCGGCTCCACCTGTCCGTCGTGGCGGCGTTCCTGGTCGCCGGGGCCATCCTCGGCCCGACGGGGGCGGGGCTGGTGTCGGAGTCGGGAATGGTGGATGCCCTGGCCGAGATCGGCGTCGCCCTCCTGCTGTTCACCGTCGGGCTGGAGATCTCCCTCGCGAACCTCGGCAAGATGCGCCGCCGGATCCTGCAGGGCGGGGGCGTGCAACTCTCGGCGACGATCCTGCTCACCGTCGCCGTTCTTTCCGTCGGGGGATTCTACCTCCCGGAAGCGACCTTCATCGGGTTCGTCCTGTCCCTTTCGAGCACCGCGATCGTCCTGAAGGTGTACGCCGACCGGATGGAGATCGACAGCGCCCACGGGAAGATCTCCATCGGGATCCTCCTGTTCCAGGACATGGCGGTGATCCCGATGATGCTTCTGATCCCCTCGTTCCGGCAATGGGAGACGGCGCAATTCTCCTCGGTGGCCTTCACCCTGGGAAAGGCGGGCGTCGGCGTGGGGGTCATCCTGCTGGCGGCGCGGTTCGTGATCCCGCTCCTCCTCAAGGAGGTGATCCGGCTCAACAGCAGGGAAATCCTGGCGATGACGGTCCTGTGCCTCATCCTCGGGACGGCGTGGGTCGCACGGTGGTGGGGGCTCTCGCTGGCGATGGGAGCGTTCCTCGCCGGGATGGTGATCTCCGAGTCGGTCTATGTCCACGAGATCGCCGCCCAGATCTTTCCCTTCCGGGACGTCTTCAACGGGGTTTTCTTCATCTCCGTCGGGATGCTGCTCGACCTCCCGTTTCTCGCGCGGCACCTCCCCATGATCCTCCTCGTCTCCGTCACGGTCGTCCTGTTGAAGGGACTCTGCGCCGGAGCGGCGATCCGGACCCTGAAATACCCCTGGAGGATCTCGGTGATCGGGGCGGTCGGACTGGCGCAGATCGGCGAGTTCTCCTTTCTCCTGATGTCCGAAGGGTTCCGGGAGGGATTGGTGGGTACGGACGTGTACCAGTACCTCCTGGCGGTCGCCATCCTCACGATGGTGGCCACGCCGTTCCTGATTCGGGGGGCCCCGTTGGCGGCGAGGTATATCGCCCGCCACGTGGTCCGCGGAGGCGAGCCGGAGGATCCGGGAGAGGAATCCCCGGGGGCGGGGCGGATCGACAACCACGTGATCATCGCCGGGTACGGGATGAACGGAAAGAACCTCGCCCGGGTATTGCGCTCGACGCACGTCCCCTACGTCGTCGTGGACCTGAACGACGAGATGGTGCGGGAGGGCCGGGAGGGCGGGGAGCCGATCTTCTACGGGGACGTGAACAACCCGGAGATCCTCGACCGCGTCGGGGTGGACCGCGCCCGGATGCTGGTGCTGGCCATCTCCGACCCGATGGCGACCCGTCGCGCCGTGGCGGTGGCGCGGCGGGCGAATTCCGGACTGTCCATTCTCGTGCGAACGCGGTACGTGGCGGACGTGGACGACCTGATCGCCCTGGGTGCGAACGCGGTGATTCCCGAGGAGTTCGAGACGTCGGTCGAGATCTTCTCCCGGGTCCTGCACGAGTATCACGTTCCGGACCACATCGTCTCGCAGCAGGAAGAATTGATCCGCAGCGGGACGTACCGGATCCTGCGGGAGCGCGTTCCCTCCAGGAGCGAGGGACTGCTCACGGAGTTCGAGGAGTTCCTGCGGAGGAAGGTGATCGAGTTGTTCTACGTGTCGCCGGATTCGGCGTGGGCGGGACGGACGGTCGGGGAGCTGCCGGTCGGAAACGGCGTGGGGATCGTTCTCCTCGCCGTGCTGCGGGAGGATCGCGCCATCCTCCAGCCGCCCCCCGGAGAGGCGCTCCTGGCGGGGGACAAGCTCGTCCTCTTCGGGGGGCATGCTCCTCTTGCGGCGGCCCTGGCCGAGTTGTCCAAGGCAAGCCGCTAATGGAGTACCCCCGTGACGCAGTTACGTTAACGAGGGGCGCCCCTCTCGCGACTGCGCTCGCGGAATTATCACGCGCAGGTCGCTGAAGGGAGTACCCCCGTGACGCGGTTACGTTCACGTGGGGTGCCCCTCTTGCGGCACAAACGGGGATACCCCCGCAGATCGGGGGTTTGACGTTTCCGGGCCGTACCGCCGGTGATAAGATCAGGGTGACCACAATCCATCGGCCGGGAGGGCAACGATGTCTTCTTCCCACACCGCTCTGCAGAAGTACGAGCGTGCCCTGAACCGGTACTTCCAGACCCCCGCCGCCGACCGGAGGACCGTTGACCGCGAGAAAATCCTCAAGGTCCTCGGGGTGGAGAGCCCGCAGGAGTTCCTCGGGATGCACATCCCGCTCTGGGAAGCGAAGCTCGACGAGCTCCTCGACCCCACGAGCACCGACATGCTGCCGATCAGCATCTCCCACTCCTACGTGAACTGGGTGCGGGGGGCGATCCGGATGATGCCGGCCGCCGCGCGGGTGAAGATCTTCTCCTCCAAGTTCAAGGCGACCGGGCTGAAGAAATCCGTCCTCGCGCTGCTCCACGAGATGACGGGGGAGCCGCATCGCGATTTCGAGGTCACCGAGGTCGAGCTGGTCGAGAAGGTCCACAAGGACACGCTCTTCACGGTCCGGACGCCGGACGGGAAGGAACGCGACATCTACCTTTCCCGCTTCGGGTGCCTGGGGGAGTACATCTACAGCGGGCTGCCCAAGCTGGTGGGGCTGCCCGGCCTCCCGGCCGTCTACCACGTGACGCCGCAGGGCGAGGAGGTGCTCCTCAAGCCGAAGGAGGAAGGGATCAACATCTACCACGACGACGCCGTCACCCTCGCCCGGATCCAGCGCGACGGCGGGTGGTGGGTGACGGGCGCGGCCCGGCAGGACGCTCTGGGGGATTGCATCGGAACGGCGCTGCGCTACGGGCACTACGTCGCCACCCCGAAGAAGGAGGTGGTGATGATCGACAACATCGAGTTGTTCCATCTGGAGGAAACCGACGTCCGCATCTTCGAGCCGATCTACGAATTCCTCCCGAAGAAGGCGCATCCGGACGACCGGACGAAACGGGAGCGGCTCGAGGAAAAGATGCGGCAGGAGTACGATGCGGCATATGCCGACCAGAGGACGGCGATCCGCAAGGAGTGGCCCGAGATCGAGCGGTACCTGATCGAGATGCGCCGGAACATCCACGCCTATGCGGGCGAGGTGTTCGAGAGGGTGATGACCCGCGTCAAGGCGAAGGTGTTTTCCGGGAAGTAGCGCGGGACCGCTCAAGGAACGCGCGTTCGACCAGGTAGAACCCCCCCGGCAGCGCGGCCGCCGCGGCGATCGCTTTCACCCCGAGCCGGACCGTCGGCGAAGCGACACCCACCAGGTCCGACACGAAATCCGCGACCAGCACCCCTGCGTACATCGACGCAAGGGTCCCCGCGAAGAGCGCAATCCCCAGCAGCAGGCGCGAGCCGGGGCGTTTCTGGCGATTTCCGGTCATCCTGCGAAAGCGTTCGTCAACCGTCGCGGCGAACAACGGAAAAGCCGGAAGGGGATCCCCTCCCGGCCTCCGGCGGGCGACCTTGTCCGCCCCGGATCACTTCTTCAGCGTTTTGATGAAGTCGTCGATGGCGATCGCCGGGAGCGTCATCATCTGGACGGTTCCCCGGGCCCCCAGCGCGACGGAGATCTTGGCCATCGTCTCGTTGCCGGGCGCCTCGACGATGTTGATGAAGTCGTACATCCCCAGGACCGCGTACTGCCCCAGGACCTTCGCGCCCATCCCCTCGATCTCCTTGTTGACCTCCTTGATGCGCTCCGGCTTCGATTTGACGGTTTTCCTCCCGTCGTCCGTCAACGTGCTGAGCAGGATGTACAGGGCCATCGACGCCTCCTTTCCTCTGCGGGTTGGATGGAATGGTGGGCCACGCCGCGTCGCATGTCCGTAGACGGATTATATCACCGGGTCCCGGGGTTCGCGTCCGGTGTCCCCCGGACCTTTCGCTCCCGTCGGGCGATCGCCCGCTGGCGGGCCTTCTCGTTCCTGCGGCGGTCCTCCTCCGTTTCCAGGATCAGCCGGGGGACCTCGACCGGCCGGCCATCGTCGTCCAGCGCCACCATGAGGATGTAGGAGGAATTCGTGTGGGTCTTCTTCCCGGTGCGCGGGTCCTCCGCCTCGACGCGGACCCCCACCTCCATGGATGTCCGCCCCACGTAGTTCAGGGAGGCATACAGGGTCACGAGATTGCCGACGTAGACGGGGGCGTGGAATTCGAAGTGGTCCACCGCGGCGGTGACGCAGTTCCTCCCGGAGTGACGGATCGACACCACGCCGGCTGCCGAGTCGGCCAGTTTCATGATGTTCCCCCCGTGCACGTTCCCCGCGGGGTTTGCGTCCTGGGGCGTCATCTCCTGGGCCAGGACCAGGCGGGACGCCGAAACGGGTTTCGCATCCTCCGACATCGCATCCTCCTCTCCGTGCGAACGCACCTTTGAAGATTGTATCCGGAAATACGGCGCGAACCGGTGCGTCTCCCGGAAACATCGTACCTGGAAGTCGACGGAAAAGGAGGACTTGCGCCGATGATCGTCGCTTCCGCCGTGTACCGGCTTGCCCTCTCCCTTTGGGTGGGGGGGATTGCGCTGTTCACATTCGTCGTGACCCCGGTGATCTTCCGCACCCACGGGAGGGACGCCGCCGGAAGGATCGTGGGATCGATCTTCCCCGTCTATTTCCGCTACGGCCTCGTGCTTGCCGCCCTGGCGTTGCTGGCCCGCATCGTCGCAGGGGAGGCGTTCCATGGCGTCCGCCAATGGATCGGGACCCTCCTGATCGCGACCGCGATCCTGTTGACCGGCTACCAGGCGTACGGGCTTACCCCGCGAATGGAGCGGGTCAAACGATCGGTGGCCTCCTTCGAAACCGCGCCCCCCGAGGATCCCGCCCGCATGGAATTTTCCCGCCTCCACGGGATCTCGATGGTCGTCAACCTCGTGGTCCTCCTTGAGGGTGTAGCCCTCGTCGTTGCCCGTGAATCGGTCCGGCGGTAGCCTGGCCTCGATGGACGCCCCGCCGGGCATCTTCTGACGGAATCCCAATCCTGTCATCGTCATCCGCCCGGATTCGGAAAATGCAATCGCCGCATTGCTGCAGTATGGAATACCTCTTATATACCAACCTGTTATGCGTAGCCCTTTTGGGAATGCCTGTTGCAGGATTCTTTCCGGTCCAAAGGTATCCGCCGTTCCGCTATCGGGTGGAAGGAGGTCGCAATGAACCGCGCGCGGATGTTCCTGAAACGGATCTTCACTCCCGTGACCATCCTGCTGGTACCCCACAGCAGGACACGGCCCGTCAGCATCCGGGTCCCTGTGGTCGCGGTCGCCGCGTCGGTCTGCCTGTTCCTGATCGGGACCGCATTCGTCGTCGCCGTGTCGGTCCGGACCGTGGAGTACCATCGGATGCAGACGAGACTGTCGCACGTCTCCGCGCAGTTCCTCGAAATGGAGGGGACGATGCTTTCCCTGAAACAGGCGGAAAAGGATTTCCGGAAGCTGTTCTCCCTCAAGTCGAAATCCGCCGTCCTGGAGTCGTCGGATACCGGCGACACCGGATCTCTCGACATGGAGGTGTTGAGGGAGCAGATCGAGGCGGCGATGCGGTCGGTTTCGGATATCCGCAGGTACATCGCCGAACAGAAGGACATCCATCTCGCCACGCCCGTCGGGTGGCCCGTTGCCGGAACGCTTTCCTCGCCCTACGGATACCGGAATCACCCGGTGCACGATGTGAAGAAATTCCACACCGGCGTGGACTTCTCCGTCCCGCCCGGCAGCGAGGTGAAGGCGACGGCCCAGGGGATCGTGAGCTTCGCCGGATGGACGGAAGCCGGCGGCATCGTGGTGGTCGTCGAGCACGGGCGCGGATTCAGCACCGCCTATGCGCACAACCGGAAGGCGTTGGTCCGGGTCGGCCAGAACATCGCGCGGGGCGAGGTAATCGCGCAATCCGGTTCCACCGGTGTCTCCACGGGCCCGCACGTGCATTACGAAATCTGGAAAAACGGCCACCATACGGACCCGGCCGGATTTCTCGCCAGGAGGTGACCATGTTCGGAAAAGGTTCACGGAAACTGGAGACGATCGTCGGCGACGGCACGCGCATCGCAGGGAAAGTGAGCGTGGAGGGAACGATCCGCATCGACGGGACCGTGGAGGGGGATGTCCAGGCCGACTGGGTGGTCGTCGGAGAGACCGGGAAGATCCGGGGAAACACCCGCACCCGGGGGATGATCGTCGGGGGGTGCGTCGAAGGGAACATCGAGGCCACGGAGACGTTGGAACTGAAGGAGAAGGCCACGATGGTCGGGGAGATACACGCGCCGAAGCTCGGGGTCGCCGAAGGGGCGGTCTTCGACGGCCGCGCGAGGATGAAAGGCGCCGCGGGACCCGCCGGGATCCAGGAGGGAAATGTCCGTCCGCTGGTCCCGACGAAGACCGGGACCTGACCTACCGGGTACCCGGGACCGTCATCGGCTGCTTCTGCACCATCGGCCGCTGCTGGCGATAGAGGTCCAGCGGACGGCTTTGCGGGAACTGTCGGTCGACTTCCCTGATGACCGCGTCGGCTTCGGCGAAGCGTTCCTGGCGGTCGAGCAGCTCGGCCAGGAAGACGAGACCTTTTTCCCGGGCGGGCGCCGACCGGTCCTGCGCAAGGCAAGCCCGTTGGGCGGTCTCGGCTTCCCTCCAGCGTCCCTGCGCGGCCTGCGTGCGCGCCAGCTCGCAAGGCAAGGCGGGGCGCGGGGAGACGGAGGCGAGGGGCGACGGTCCCGCCTTCGACCGTGATTTCCCGAGGGATACCGCCGCAGGCGCCTCCGCGGACCGGTCCTCCGCGATCCTCGTCCCCGAAGCCGATTCCTTCTTTTCTGCAACCTGCGATTCCGCCGCCGGGGAGAGGGCGTCGATCCCGGCTGGGGCGGCAGCGCGATCCCGCGACGTCCTCTCCCCACGCGCCGCGGCCGGAGCCTCGGCGACCCGAAGGGATTCTTCCGGCACGCGCCGCGCCGACGCCGAGGATTCCCTCTTTTCCGTCGCGGGCGGTTCACGCTCCGCCTTGGCGACGCGCTGCCCCGCCGGATCCGGCCCCGCCGGTCCGCGGACCGCCGGCGGGACCGCCGGCGCCGGAGCGCCGGGATGCAGCCCGCCGTACCGGACGACCGCCATGACCATCGCCGCGACCGCCGCGGCGGGGACGAGATAGCGAAGCTGCTGCCGCATCCAGCCGTGTTTCGGCCGAAGGACGGCCGCCTTCGGGCCTTCCGCTTCCCGTTCGACGCGTTCCAGGACCCGGGCATTGAACCGGTCCCAGTATCCCGGCCCCGGATCGGGAACGTTCGCAGCCGCGTCGAGCCGCGCCATGCCGGCCAACCGCGCGCCGCATTCCGGGCAGCCGCGCAGATGGTCCTCCACCCGCGCACGGTCGGCGTCGGGCAGCTCCCCGTCGTGGAAGGCGGTCAGCAGCGTCTGCGTTTCACGGCAATCCATCACGAACCTCCTTCGGACCCCGCCGCCAGCGCGGCCAGCAGCCGCTCGCGTGCGCGGGAGAGGCGCGACATCACCGTGCCCGCCGGGATCCCCGCCGCCGAGGCGATCTCGGCGTAGGAAAGCCCCTCCACCGCCCGCAATACCATCACCGCACGAAGATCGGCGGGAAGGCCGGCCATCGCGTCCGCCACCCGCCGCCTCTCCTCGTTTCCCTCGGCCGATTCCTCGGGGCCGGGCGCCGGATCGACCGCCTCGGGCGCGTCGCTCCCGGAAACCCTGGGCACCCCGGCGTTTCCGTCGCGCCGCACGGACAGGCCGCAGTTCCACGCGATCTTCCGCAGCCAGGGGCCGAACGGCCTCGCCGGATCGTACGAAGGCAGAGACCGGTAGACCCGCACGAACGTCTCCTGCGCCGCATCGTCGGCGTCCGCGGGATTCCCCGTCGCAGACCAGCAAAGGCGGTAGACCGCCCTCCGGTGCCGGGTCACGAGGGCATCGAAGGCGCTCCGGTCGCCCTTTGCCGCCGCCACGGCAAGTCGTTCGTCCCGTTCTTCGTCGAGGCCCGCGCTCATTCCTCCCCCTCTATACCACACGAGCGGCGGAAATATTCCCGGCCGGGGCAAATGACCCCGGGGCATCCTTGCCCCAGGCCATCCATGGCCGTCGCCGATGAGGAATCGACCGGACGGGAATAAAAACCGGCCGGGCCGGGTACATGGGGCAGGAACGCAAATTTCATCACGCCCGAAAAGGAGGATCCTCATGAACACGGAACGGATCGGCAAAACGATCGGCACGCTGGCGGCGGCGCTGGCGACCCTGGCGCTCGGCGCGGCGTGCGCGCCGGCGGCGCACCTCACGTTCGACGTCCGGCCGGAGAACCGGACGATGCTCATCCCCGGCCCCGGCGACGGGACGATCCAGATACAGGTGGTCGCCCCCGACGTCCCTGCGATCCGGACCGATCGTCCCCGGCTGAACCTCGCGCTCGTCATCGACCGCAGCGGTTCGATGGCGGAGGCGCGAAAGCTCGACTTCGTCAAGACGGCCGCCCATCAGCTCGTGGACATGATGGGGCCGGACGACATCCTCTCCATCGTGGCCTACGACCAGCGGGTGCAGGTCCCGTGGCCGTCGCGTCCCGTGGGGCGGAACCGGGAGGATCTCCACCGGATCGTCGCCGGACTGTATCCGGGCGGGTCGACCTTCCTTTCCGGGGGGCTGGAAGAAGGGTTCCGCCAGGCGAAGGCCGGGCGGCGCAGGGGAACCTTGAACCGCGTCCTTCTCCTTTCGGACGGGCTGGCCAACGTGGGCGTGACCCACCCCGGCGATCTGCGGGAGCGTGCGGCGGACATGGCGGAACGGGGGATCTCCGTCTCCACGTTCGGAGTCGGAAACCGATTCGACGAGGAGCTGATGACGATGGTCGCGGGCGGCGGCGGCGGGACGTACCGCTACCTCGGCGATCCCGAGCGGATCGTGGCGGCGCTGGCCTCCGAATTCCACACCGCTTCGCGGACGGCCGCCTCCGAGGTCGAGATCATCATCCGTCTCAAGAGAGACTGCCGTTTCGGCTCGGTCCTCGGGCGCGACTGGCGGCGCGACGGAGACGCATACGTCATCCGGCTGGGCGATCTTTCCGCGGGCGAGCGCCGGACCGTTTTCGCCAACCTGAACGTCGCCGGCGACCGGCCCGGGCTGCGGGAAGTGGGCGAAGTGGCGATCCGGTACCGCGACCCGGCGACGTCGAAGGTGGTCACCGCGTCCGCGCAGGCCGTTTCCCTCGAGCTCGTTCGCGACGAGCGGCGCTTTCGCGAGGGATTCGACCGGTCGGTGCAGGAGAAGAAGGCGGTGGCGGAGTCCAGCGTGCTGGTGCAGGAAGCCGCCCGGCTGGCCGACCGGGGGAAAAAGGCGGAGGCGAAGGAAATGCTCGGCAAGGCGGCGGCAGGCCTTGCCGCGGCGCCGGCATCGCCCGCGGTCCGCGCGGAGATGGATCACGCGAACCGGTATAAGAACAGCCTGGACGAGATGGGAGACATGAACTCGGAGCCGGCCAAGGCCGCACAGAAGGCGATCAAGTACCGCGCGTACGAGACGCTCCAGCAACGGTAGGGAAGGAGCGGAAGAGGGGAGGGGACGCCGTCCCCTCCCCTCTTCCGCTGTGTATTGTTGCAGGTATTGCAGGTATCATGTCAAATCCATGTTCCCCCCGTCTCGAAGAATCGCCCTTCGCGTGGCCCTCTATGTCTTCCTCGTGCTGTTCATCAGCAACCTGGGAGCGATGGTCGATCTGGTGCTCCACCCCGGGATTCCTTATTTCGACGAAGAACACCTGGTCGTCGGCGGGATCTCGGGGGCTACGATGGTCCTCTTGATCGGCGCGCTGGAAACGTACCTGGCGCGGCGCAGAAGGATCGAAGCGACGCTGCGGGAGAGCGAGGAACGGTACCGCCTGCTGTTCCAGAACACGTCGTCGGGATTCGCGCTGCACGAGATCGTCCTGGACGACGCCGGCAAGCCGTGCGACTACCGGTTCCTCGATGTCAATCCGGCCTTCACGAAACTGACCGGCCTGAAGGCCGAGAATCTGGTCGGCCGCACGGTGCTCGAAGCAATGCCCGGCACCGAGCCTTATTGGATCGAGACGTACGGTCGCGTCGCCCTGACCGGCGAATCCGTCCAATTCGTCCACCGCAGCGAGGTCCTTGGAAGGGATTACGAAGTGAACGCCTACTCGCCGGCGCCGAGGCGGTTCGCCGTGGTCTTCCACGACGTCACCGACCAAAAGCGTGCGGAGGAGGAGAATCGGAGACTGGAGGAGCAGGTCCGGCAGACGCAGAAGCTGGAAAGCCTGGGCGTGCTGGCCGGGGGGATCGCGCACGATTTCAACAACCTCCTGATGGCCGTGCTGGGTCATGCGGAACTCGCGCTCCAACATATCACTCCCAAGTCTCCCGCGCGGGAGAGCCTGGCCGAGATCACCACGGCGGCGCAGCGGGCCGCCGGTCTGTGCAGGCAGATGCTGGCGTACGCCGGGAAGGCGTCGTTCTCCCTGGAGCGTGTGGAGTTGCGGGAGCTGGTGGAGGAGATGGCGGGCCTGCTGCAGACGCCGATCTCGAAGAAGGCGATCCTGAACCTGAACCTGGAGCGGGAGCTGCCTCCCATCCAGGCGGACCCGAGCCAGATCCGCCAGATCCTGATGAACCTGATCATCAACGCGTCGGAAGCGATCGGAGACCGGAGCGGGGTGATCACCGTGTCGGTGGCATCGACGCGGTGCGACGAGGAGTACCTGCGCAGGACGGAGCTTCGGGAGTCCCTGGGGCCGGGGCTATACGTGCACCTGGAGGTGACCGACACCGGCAGCGGGATGGACGCCGAGACGCGATCGCGCATTTTCGAGCCGTTCTTCTCCACGAAGTTCATCGGACGCGGCCTGGGCCTTGCCGCCGTTGTCGGGATCGTCCGCGCGCACAAGGGGGCGCTCAAGGTATACAGCGAACCCGGCAAGGGGACGACGTTCAAGATCCTCTTCCCGGCCCTGATGGAAGGGGAGGATGCCGCCCGATCCCCGGAGTCCTCCGCTCCGGCCCCCTTGCGGGGAAAGGGGACGATCCTCCTGGTGGACGACGAGGAGAGCCTGATCGCCTTGGGGTCGAGAATGCTGGAGCACCTGGGCTTTTCCGTGCTGACCGCGGCGGATGGGCTGCAGGCGGTGGAGCTCTACCGCGACCGGGGAAAGGAGATCGACCTGGTGCTGATGGATTTGACGATGCCGCACATGGACGGCACGGAGGCGTTCGGGGAACTCCGGCGCCTGAACCCGGACGTCCGTGTCGTCCTTGCGAGCGGCTATAGCCACAAGGACGTGGCCGGCCGGTTCGCCGGCAAGGGCCTTGCCGGGGTATTGCAGAAGCCGTACACCCTTCTCAATTTGCGGGAGACCCTCGCCGGGCTCGTGCCGAAACCACAGGACGGGAAGGGGTGACGTCCCTGTCTCACGTCATCGGGCGTCCGCTTCCCTCTTGACCTCGGAAAGGGCCTGGAGGATGGTTCGGCAGAAGGCGGGCAGGTCCTCGGGCTTTCGGGAGGTGATCAGGTTGCCGTCCCGTACGACCTCGCTGTCCTGGTAGGTTGCACCGGCGTTCACCAGGTCGTCCCTGATCGCGATGTATCCGGTAACCTTCTTTCCCCGCAGGATGTCCGCCGAAACCAGCATCCATCCTCCGTGGCAGATCGCCGCGACGACCTTCCCCCGGCGGGACATTTCACGGACCAGGTCCACCATGGGCTTGTGGAGGCGCATCCGGTCCGGCGCATAGCCTCCCGGGATGATCACCGCGTCGAACTCCGCCGCATCGACCTGCTCCGCGCTCCTGTCGGCCCGCACCTCGTATCCGTGCTTGGAGGAATACGTCCGGGCGCCGGTCCCCACGATCGTGACCTCCGCGCCCGCCTCCCGCATGCGAAGGATCGGGTACCAGACTTCCAGGTCCTGGTAGAGATTCTCCACGAGGACGGCCGCGCGTTTCCCTTTCATATCCATTGCGCCACTATAGCGTTATTTTTTCCCGCAGCCACAGGTGTTGCACATGTCGCCACCTCCTTCTTTCCATGTTAGATGCAACGATGCGCGGATCGCTGCCTGTCGATCCGATGAAACCACGAAAGGGTCGAGGGACATCCTATACCCGATCGAAGGCGCCTGGCCGGGTCAGGTATGACCCTCCGTCCGGATCGGGGGAACACGATGCAACTGTTCAAGCCGCTCCGTCAGTCCGCTCGCATGTCCGCAGGCCTGCTCGTTCTCAGGCTCGTGGTGGGATTGGCGTTCGTTCTCCACGGCTATGGAAAGATCCAGAACCCCATCGGCTGGATGGGCCCGAACGCCGGCGTTCCCGGCGTCTTCCAGGCGCTGGCGGCCGTCTCGGAGTTCGGAGGGGGGATGGCCTGGATCCTGGGCCTGCTGACGCCCCTGGCTTCCTTCGGCCTTGCATGCACGATGACGGTGGCAATCTGGACGCACACCGCCGTGCTCCACGATCCCTTCGTGTCCCTCCAGCAAGGCGCCCGCTCCTACGAATTGGCCGCGGCCTACCTCTGCGTCGCCATCCTGCTCCTGCTCGCAGGGCCGGGGCGCTTCTCCGCGGACCGTGCCGTCTTCGGAGAGAAGGCCTGACGGATCCATGCGCGGGGAAGGGGAGGAATTCCTCCCCTTCCCCGGACTTTTCTCAGGCGGACTTCTTGTGGTATTCCCTGATCTGTTCCGGTGTGAACCTGTTCAACTTGACGACACGCGCCTTCCCCCTCAGAAAATTCGGGATCGTTTCCTTTACCTCCGACTCGTGCGGGGCCTCGACGATGGCATAGCCGGTGTGGTCCCCGGCCATGCATCCCCACTCGTATTTCGCCAGGTTTCCCGGTCCCTTCGCCAGGATTTCGTCGAGGGCGCGTAGGCACTCCTCGGGCGTGTGGGGTGATTCAACGAAATATCTTTCCATGGTCTCCTCCCTTCCGTCGTTGTCGTGGTGAAAGTTGACGTGCCAACGGGTCGATTTATTTATTAGTATACATTCCCGCTAAACATGGAACCCCCCGCGCACGTTTTTTTTATCAAGCAACTCCTCGACGGACAGCATGGTAACGAGTGACGAGGAGCGCCGGGACCCGGAATGCCGGTATCCGAAGATATCTTCCCGTCCGGGGAATCCGCCGGAAAAATCGTTACATCAAAAAATGCACGGCAAAGTCGGAGGACGGCAACAACCGGTCTGTCCCGTTACGACCGCGGACGAATCCCGGTCCGGGGCGGGAGCCAACCCGGCGGTATCCGTGCCGGGAAGAAAAGGAGATGTGGTGATGAAGGCTGCCAAGAAGTTGACCGTGGCCGTAAAGCCGATTCCGGAAGGGTACCATTCGATCACCCCGTTTCTGACGGTGCGAGGGGCCGATCGCGCCATCGATTTCTACCGCCGGGCATTCGGCGCGAAGGAGCTTGGACGGATGCACGCCCCGGACGGCAAGACAGTGATGCACGCGGAACTCGAGATCGGAGACTCCCGGTTATTCCTCGGCGACGAGGTCCCCGGTATGGATTGCGCATCGCCGGAGACGCTCGGTGGATCTCCCTCCGGGATATACCTTTACGTCCGGGACGTGGACAAGGTGTTCCGACAGGCGGTGGACGCGGGCGCTACCGTGAAACGGCCCCTGGAGGACATGTTCTGGGGCGACAGGACCGGGAGCCTCCGGGATCCGTTCGGCCATACATGGGACCTGGCCACGCGTCAGGAAGACGTACTCCCGGAAGAGATGAAACGGCGGGGGGATGAATTTTTCAGGAACATGGGAGGGAAGAAAGCCTGACGAGGGGATCGGACCGTTGAGGAAGCCGGACAAGCGGACCCGGCGGATCAGGAGGAATGCGTGACGAAGGGCCGGGAGGGGGGAAGGAATTCCCGGGTGACCGTCGAGGAACTCATCGACGAAATGCACGATACCGTCGACGGGTTGCGGGAAGACGGGGCGAGCCGGGCGGACCTGAAGCTCCTCTCCCGCGCCCTGAAGGAGCTTCGCCACGCGTTCCGGTTCTTCGACGGATTACGGGGACGTTCCAAGGTGACGGTGTTCGGGTCCGCGCGGCTGCCCGCGGGGTCCCCCGCGTGCCGGCAGGCGGAGTCGTTCGGCAGGGCGATGGCGCGGTCCGGGTGGTTCGTCGTCACCGGCGCCGGCGAGGGAATCATGGAGGCGGCCCACATCGGAGCCGGGCGGGAACACTCGATCGGTGTGAATATCCTGCTGCCGTTCGAGCAGCCCGATAATACGGTGATGGAGGGGAACCCGCTTCTCATCCACACGAAATATTTCTTCACGAGGAAGTTGCTCTTTCTCAAGGAGTCGAGCGGCGTCGTTCTCTTCCCCGGAGGGTTCGGGACGATGGACGAAGCATTCGAGGTGCTGACCCTTCTCCAGACGGGGAAGACCCATCCTTTTCCCGTCGTGCTGGTGGACGAGCCCGGGGGGATCTATTGGGCGACATGGCGGCGGTTCCTCGAGGAGAACTTTCTGAAAACGGGCATGATCTCGGCTGAGGATTTCTCCCTGTTCCGGATCACCTCGAGCGTGGAGGAAGCCGTCCGGGAGATCCACGGATATTACCGGGTGTTCCACAGCACGAGATACGTGGGCCGGGACCTGGTGATCCGTATCCGGGAACGACTCGCCCCCGAGGCTCTCGCCGCCCTGAACAGGGATTTTCCGGATCTCGTCGCGGTGGGGTCGATTTCCCAGAAAGAGGCCCTCCCCGAGGAAGCGGACGAGCCGGAGGTCGCCGATCTTCCCAGGATCGTGTTCCGGTTCAACAGCAGAAGCCATGGCAGGCTTCGCCAGTTGATCGACCATCTCAACGGAACGGCCGGCGATGACCGCTGACCCTCTCGCCCTCGCCCGTGCCCGATGGGTTTGACCGGACCCCCCCGGTCGGTCCACCATGATATCGGTGTGATCGTCTTCCGGGCGTTTCTACGGATATCGGAGGGGAAGGCCAAACGGATTGATTCCTCAACCGACGCCCGGCCGGGCCCTCAAAACGTACCTGCTGATCCTGGCCTTGATCTTCTCCGGTTCTTTCCTGGGGGGTATCCTCGCCCCCGCTTCGGTCAGGAAGGAAGCCACCGAGGCATTTCAATTCGTCGCCGGCAACTACGCAGCGCTTTCCGGGGGGATGCTCTTCTTCACTCTCCTCGTCCACAACGTGGTGGCGTCCATCCTGATCCTCATCTCGGGTGTCCTTGTCGGAATCGTCCCGGTACTGTCCATGGCCTCCAATGGATTTTTCCTGGGAGCGTTGTACCGCCAGGCGGTCGAGATGGCGGGTTTTCCGAAGGCGATGCTCAAGGTGCTGCCCCACGGGATCACCGAGATCCCGGCCCTTCTTTTCGCGGCCTCGTACGGCTTGTGGCTCGGAGTGACGCTTGTCCGGAGAATGCGGGGAACGGAAAGCACGCTCCTCAGATTCCACATCGAGCATTCCTTCCGGCGGTACTTCGCCGTCGTGTTTCCCCTCCTGATCGTAGCGGCGGTGATCGAGACGGCCCTCATTCTCTGGCTGCAGCAGGGAAGGCCTTCCGGCGGGTAGGTGGCGCGTCCGTCGCCTCCGGAAGCTTCCATCAGCGTTCCGGTGGACGCAACCAGAGACACAGGAGAATTCCCGCCAGGAGGAGGACGGCGACCCATGGAACCTGATCCGGGGTCGCCTTTGCCGCCGCCCCGGTCCTTTCGGGGGGCAGGAGGGTGAGAAGCAAGGGGCCGTACATGGGGCCTGGTCACGCCGCCGTCTGGCCGGCCTCAAGGAAGGCCAGTTTCCGGCGCAGCTCCTTCTCCCGCATCCACCTCGCGGTCACATCGCGGACCACGGCCACGGGGCCCAGCACTTTTCCCTCCGCGTCCCGAAGCAGGTTGATCGTGAACTCGATGGAGATCCGCTCCCCGTCCTTCGTCACCGCAGGCACCGAGAGGGTCTCGGAACCGTACTTCGTGACGCCGCTGAGCATCGCCCTTCGGTATCCCTTCCAGTGCATCTCCCGCTGCCGCTCGGGAATGATCAGGTCGAGCGACTGCCCGATCGCCTCCTTCTCCGTGTAGCCGAAGATCCCCTCCGCCGCACGGTTCCAGAGGCGGATGATGCCGTCCCGATCCGAGAAGATGACCGCGTCTCCGACCGTATCGAAGATCTGCCGGCAAAGTGTGTTCTTGTCGTTCTCGTTCATGTGCGCCCTCCCGTTTCCACACCAGGTGCGCGATCCATTACCGCGTGGAGTTCGGCTCAGTTCCCATTTTACGTCACCATGCGGCCCCACGTGCGCTTCGGTCCGCGGATTCCTCCGGCAGGCACGCGAGGAGGACGGTCATGCCCCCGAATCCGGGGAGGGGACGAACGCGGGAAATCGGGGGAAGGTATGTACCCTCACCCTCCGGGGATCACTTGGAATGATCCTGTTTCCTGTGGATCGGACCTCTCCTGCCCGCTGTAGTTCTCCGGGGATCATGGCGATTGCCGCCGCACCGTGAGATAAATATATAATAATGGATACAGCATGTGTCGTTTCCACGGTTTCGATCCCTTTCTTACCCGGCCGGAGGGGGCCATGATGCGCACATCGTTCCTGGAGGCCGTCTACGTCACCCTCGTCAACGCGGGCATCCTCAGCGAAGCGATCAGCCGCAACAGCGCGGAGATCCGGAAGATGTCCGAAGACTCCTACCTCAAGGCGAACCAGTCGCAGGACCGCATCAGCCGGAGCTACAGCGAGTACATCCGCGGCGTGGAGACGTACCGGAATCCTTATGAGGACCGGCCGATCCAGCTCCCCTCCGGCTACGACGGCTTGTGGGTAAGCCGCTCCGGGGAATATCTTCTGTCGAACCAGTCCGGATTCAACCCGAACGAGGGCTCGACCACCGAGTGGCGGCGCATGAAAAGGAGCCCGTAGCCGGCCCTCGCAACACCCAAGTGAACCGGGAACATCCCGGTGAGGTCCGAGCGGAGTCCGGGGGACCGGAGGGAGATGAGCTTCCTGCGTATTGTCATGATCGCCGCGTCCGTCCTGTCGGCGCTCCATGGGGCGCTGGCCACGGACGATCCGTACCTGCAGAAGCGGGCGGCGATGGTGCGCGACCAGATCGAGCGCGAAGGGATCTCCGATCCGCGCGTCCTGGCCGCGATGCGGGACGTCCCCCGGCACCTCTTCGTTCCGCCTTCGTTCCGCGCGAGGGCGTATGAACCGTATCCCATGCCCATTGGGGAAGGGCAGACGATCTCGCAACCCTACATCGTCGGCCTCATGACGCAGATCCTGCGCCTCAAGGAGACCGACCGCGTTCTCGAAGTGGGAACCGGGTCCGGCTACCAGGCGGCGGTCGCCGCAAGGCTCGCCGCGGAGGTCTACTCCGTGGAGATCCTCGAATCCCTGGCCGCCCGCAGCCGACGGACGCTCTCCGACCTGGGTTTTCGCAACGTCGTCGTCCGGCAGGGGGACGGTTATTACGGCTGGGAGGAGAAGGGGCCCTTCGACGCCATCATCGTGACCTGCGCGGGGGGCCACGTTCCTCCGCCTCTTTTGCGCCAGCTCCGGGACGGGGGCCGGATGATCATGCCGGTCGGCGGACCCTTCATGACCCAGAACCTCGTCTTCATAGAGAAGGACGCCCGGGGCTCCATCACGCACAGAAACGTTCTTCCCGTCGCCTTCGTCCGCCTCATCGGCCACTGACGGGGCCCCCGCTTGTCTACCCCAGAGCCGAGGGACCGCGGGGATGCGGTTTACGCGGGCGCAACGGCGGAGAGAGTCGTTCCCGCCGTATTCTTCCTTTCGGCGGCCACGCTGGCGAACGAGATCGTCCTCATCCGCCTCCTGTCGTTCCGGTTCTGGCCGCACTTCGTCCCGCTGATCGTCTCGCAGGCGATGCTCGGCTTGGGGGGCGCCGGGGTCGCGCTGCAGATCGTCCGGCGGCAGGTTGTACGGTCACCGGGCCGGATCTTCGCATGGATGGTCCTTCTCGCCGTGCCGGCGTTCGACCTCGCGTTCCGCGCCTCGCAGCTTATCCCGTTCGACCCGTTCCTGCTCCTGTGGGATCCCGGGGCGTGGCCGCGATTCGGGGTCTTCTTCTTCCTTCTCGCCGTGCCCTTCTTCCTTTCCGGCTGCGCGACGGCGATCCCGTTCGCGTTCCTCGGCCTTAAGCCCGGCCCGGTCTACGCGGCGACCTTCGCGGGATCGGCGGCCGGCGCTCTCGTCGCGCTCCCGTTCCTGATGCTCGCACCGACCGGTTGGCTCCTGCGCCTTCCCCTCGCGCTCGGGGCAGTGGCGTGCGCCTTCGTGCTGTCGGACAAGGGCGGGGGATGGCGAAAGGGCCGTGCGGCCGCGCTGTGCGCCGTCCTCCTCCTCCTGGTCATCCCGCCCGCGGATCTCAGGCTCTCGCCCTACAAGGATCTCGCCGCCGTCCGGAACCTGCCGGGGGCGCGGGAGATCGCATCCCGCTCAGGAATTTGGGGTGATTACCGGGCGGTCTTTGCCCCGGGTGTCCACAGCGCGCCGGGGATGAGCGTCCGGTTCATGGGAGAGATCCCGCCGCAGGCAACGCTGTTCGCGGACGGCGAGCTGCGCGGAATCGTCCCGAAGGACGGCGGTAGGACGCTCCCCGCGTATCTCGGGTATTTCCCCGCCGTTCTCCCGTACCGGCTTTTCGACCATCCGAGGGTCCTCCAGCTCGGCCTCCGGGGGACGGAAGGGGTGTTGACGGCCGCCGCGAACTTTGCCTCGTCCGTGACGATCGTGGAGCCCGCGCGGGAACTCGTGCGGATGGTCCGCGAGGACCTCTCCGGCTTCTCGGGGGGATGGCCGGGGTCCCTTCCCGTCGAGATACGGGAAGAAGGGGCGCGCAACTTCCTCGCCCGGGACAGGCGGGTCTTCGACGTCATCGAGGCGGCGGATATCTCCTCGGCGACCTTTTCCTCGCTTGGGGTCCACGCGACCGGCGAGACGTTCCTCCTCACGCGCGAGGGGATCCGGGCGGCGCTCGCCCGCCTCGGGGAGGGCGGACTCCTCGCGTTTTCGGGGTGGCTCAAGGCGCCCCCGAGGGAGAACGTGAAGATCCTCCGCACGATCCGGGCCGAGCTCTCGGCCGCGGGCCTCGCGCCTGTCGCCGATCGGATCGCCGCGATCCACGGCTGGGGAACGTTTTCCGTGGTAGCGCGGCGCACCCCGTTTCATCCGGCGGAGATGGAACGGGTGCGGCGGTTCTGCTCCGATTACGGGTATTCGATGGTCTGGCCCGACGCGGGCGCCAAGGCAGTGGACAGTGCGGAGGAACGTGCGCTGCGCGAGGCGGTTTCCGAAGCCATCGCAGGACCGCCCGGGGAACGCGAAGCCGGACTGTTCGACCTCTCGCCCGCCACGGACGACTCGCCGTACTTCCATCGCTTCCTGCGCCTGCGGACCTTGCCGGAGTTCCGTCGGCTCCTCGGAAGCCAGTGGGTCCCCTTCGTGGAGTGGGGGATCGTGTTCCTGGTGCTCTCGCTGGGCGTGTCGCTCGTCCTGGCGGCGATGCTCCTGCTCCTGCCCGCCGTCTTCGCACGGGACGGAACCGGAAAGGCGGCCACGGCCTCCGTTGCGGGCTACTTCACCGCCCTCGGGCTGGCTTACATGCTGGTGGAGCTCACCTTCCTCAAGGCCGGCATCCTCGTCCTCGGGGATACCATCCGCGCCGCCTGCCTGGCGATCGGGGGCTTTTCCTTTTTCTCCGGGATCGGGAGCGCCGTGTCCGGGCGATGGGAATCGGAGCGAACGATGAGATGGGTCTTCGCGGGCATCGCGGTTTGCGTCGTGGCCGGGTTCGTCACGCTCTCGACTGCCGCCGGTCCCCTGCTGGCGCACGGGTGGGCGGTGCGGACGGCCGCGTTCGTCGCCGCGCTCGCTCCGGCGGCATTCCTGATGGGGATTCCGTTTCCGGCGGCGATCTCGCGCCTCGGTGCGGTGGGTGGCTCGGCGATCCCCTTCGCCTGGGCCGTGAACGGCTTCTTTTCCGTGGCCGGGGCGTCGCTCGCGTCGATCGGAGCATTGTGGCTCGGCTTCCGCTGGACGGTCGGGATCGGCGCCGTCCTCTACATCATAACGGGGCTGCAATATCGGCGGGTCGGCCGGTGATCCACCCCCCGGTATTAGGCCAATTGGACGAGGGGATTTCACCGGAGGTCGAACGGGCTGGAGCCTCTAGTCCTCCGGTTCATGTGGAACGGGTAAATTTCACTGGAATACGCATCTTCCCGACCCGGCTCGTATTGAAAAACGCCGGGAAGGAGGCCCATTATTTCGTGGCGGAACAGTTCTTCAAGAGGAAATTCCCATGATGAAACTCCTGTCCGTGAACGTCTCCTTGCCGAAAGAGGTTCCTTACCGGGGGGGATCGGTGTCCACGGGGATCTTCAAGGAACCGGTGACGGGCCGGGTGATGCTCCGGCGGCTGAACCTCGACGGCGATCGGCAGGCCGATCCTTCGGTCCACGGCGGAGTCTATAAAGCCGCTTATGCCTACCCGTTCGAACATTACGAGTGGTGGAGCCGCGAGCTGGGGCGGACGGACTTCGTCTTGGGGCAGTTCGGCGAAAATTTCACCGTAGAGGGAATGCTGGAGGACGAGATTCACATCGGCGACGTGTTCCGGATCGGTGCGGCGCAGGTGGAAGTGACGCAGCCGCGCGCTCCCTGCTTCAAGATCGGAATCCGGATGGGGATGGATGATTTCCCGAAACGGTTCATGGCCAGCGGCAGGACCGGCTTCTACCTGAACGTGCTGGAAGAGGGGGAGGTGGGCGCCGGCGACGGGATCGAGCGAATCCGGGGCGATGTCGGCGGCATTACCGTGAGGGGGCTGTGGCATCTGGCCTACTATGAACCGCAGAACCTGGAGGATGCGAAGAAGGCGCTGCGTCTTCCATCCCTTGCGCCCGAATGGCGAAAGCCGATGGAGAAGCGGCTGATCCAGGCCGGCATCCCCCTCGAATAGCGCCCTCCCGATCTCTTCCGGATGGATCGGATAGCTCGACCCTGCCGCGCTTTACGAGGGAAAACATGGCGGGAGTCCGAATGGACTGCAAACCCCGCGCAAACAACCGGCTTTTCCGGGGTGAAATTGGGGTCTGGCGGGAACGGTGTTGACGGGGGATTTCCCTTGCAGTATGATGCCTTTCCTCCCGGACGCGCCCTTAGCTCAGCTGGATAGAGCACTTGACTACGAATCAAGTGGCCAGAGGTTCGAATCCTCTAGGGCGCGCCATTCAAAATCAATACCTTAGAGCTGACCTGCCCCCTGTTTGGGGACCGAAGCCGATTGCCGGATACCAGGCCGGAGGCCGGGTGTGGCCCGGCGCGTTCTGGCCGCCCCTAAGCCCGCCGATCTGTTGTGCGGATTTCCGAAAAGAGAGACTAGAATAGAATTTGTCGCCGCCGAGGCGGTGGGAGAAACGATGGGAGGGGAGGAGGGCAGGCCTTGGCTAATCGGGCACGACATCTCTTGGACGAGGCGCGCAAGGCCATCGCATCGACCGAAGAGCGGATTCGCTGCCACCCGTACCTGGAGGCCCTGGAGGCGCGGCGGGTGGAGAAGGGGAAGCTGGCGCTGTTCGCGGGCCAGCAGTGTCACATCATCGAGAGCGACCTCCGCAGCGTGGCGCTGATCGTGTCCCGGGCAGAGTCGCAGGGTGCTCGGGACTTTCTCGGCGGGATGCTGCAAGGGGAACGCGCGGCCCTGGAGGCCTTGGGGCCCTTAGGGCAGGCGTTGGGCCTATCGCCGGAACAGCTGCATGCGGTTGAGCCGCTCCCCGGCGCGTTCGCCTACAGTGCGTACGTGACCTGGCTCGCCACGTACGGGACGCCCGCGGAATTCGTGGGGGCCTTTCTGGTCAACCTGGAGGCTTGGGGCGAGAACTGCGGCCGGATCAGCCGGGCGCTCCAGACGGGTTACCGTCTCTCCGGGCAGGACGTCGCCTTCTTCGATCTGTTTGCCAGCGCACCGCCCGGATTCGAGGAACAGGGCCTGGCAGTGGTGGAGGAGGGGCTGGGACAGGGAGCGGATCCCGTGCGCATCCGGCGTGCGGCCCGCCTGCTGCAAGGGTTCGAGTTGCTGTATTGGGACACGATGTGGGAGGCCGCCAAAGGCTGACCCTCGCCGGGACCGCCAGGTGAGTTACGATGCGTGGCTAATACGGATTTAGGGTCCGGTTGTCCGGAAGGGGGCGACGAAGCCCGATATAATTCATCCCAACTCCTTCTTTCGAGGCGGCCTCCATGGAATTTCTGTTTCTTCTGCTCCTGATCCTGGTGAACGGGCTTTTCGCCATGTCCGAGATGGCTGTCGTCTCGTCCCGGAAAACACGACTGCAGCAATGGGCGGACGAAGGCAAGAGCGGGGCCGGGGTGGCGTTGGAGCTTGCCGCGGAACCGGGACATTTTCTCTCTGCGGTCCAGGTCGGCATTACCCTGATCGGCATCTTGAGCGGTGCCTTTGGAGAAGCGACCATCGCCACGGGAATATCGGATCGAATCGCCCAAGTGCCGTCCCTCGCCCCTCATGCGGAGACCATTGCGTTGGCCGTCGTGGTCTTGGGAATCACGTTTCTTTCGCTGATCCTCGGTGAACTCGCACCAAAGCGATTCGCCCTCCGGAACCCTGAGGGGATCGCCGTCATGATTGCCCGGCCGATGCGTCTGCTCGCGAAAGCCGCCCATCCTCTCGTCTGGTTCTTGAGCTTTACAACGGAGTCCGTGCTGAAGCTCCTCGGCTCCCGCCCCGTGTCAGCTCCTCCTGTTACGGAGGAAGAGATCAAGGTCATGATGGAACAAGGAGCGGAAGCGGGGGTCTTCGAGCAGGAGGAACAGCAGTTCGTCGCGAATGTGTTCCGGCTGGACCGCCTGAAGGTCGGGGCCATCATGACCCCCCGTGCGGACGTCGTCTATCTCGATGTGGAAGACTCCTCCGACGATATTCAACGCAAGATCCTGGACAGCTCTCATTCCGTCATGCCGGTATGCCGAGGGGGAATCATCAACGTCTTGGGCATAGTCCACGCCAAGGATCTTCTCCGCCGTTCTCTTTCCGGGGAATCCTTCGACCTCCTTTCCTTGCTGACGTCCCCGCTATTTATCCCGGAAAACGCTACCGCCATGAAGTTGCTCGAAATGTGCAAGAAGAGCGGCCGGCACGTGGCGTTCGTCGTGGACGAGTACGGGGACGTCCAGGGGTTGGTGTCCATCAATGATGTCCTTGAATCCATCGTAGGCGATATTCCTTCGGAGGGGGAACCGGCGGAGGCCCTGGCCGTCCGAAGGGAAGACGGTTCCTGGCTGCTCGACGGCATGCTTCCGATGGAAAAATTCGGCGAACTGTTTCCGGACGTGGGACTCCCCGAGGAGGAATCGGGCACCTACCATACGTTGAGCGGTTTCATCCTGATGCGGCTGGGGAGGATTCCCGCGGTAGCGGATCATTTTTCATGGCATGGATGGCGTTTCGAGGTGGTGGACATGGACGGGAAACGAATCGACAAGGTCCTTGCCGCGCCTGTTTCGCAGAAATGACCTCCGCCGGGGGGATCCCCCGATCGTCTAAGCATTTATTGCAAGGAGATAGCTTCTTCCCATCGGTGCCCGGTTTCGTCCGGTATGGCGCGCCGCCTTTTCCCCCATTGGGTAAACTCAGCGTCGAAACATGCATCCAAATGGAAACGGGAATAACGATGACGGCATAGCCGTTCCATCGAATTCCATCAGGAAAGCGTTCGGCGCGAAGCATCGAGCGGGTGAGGGATCCCATGGCGGATCGTTCGTTGAAGCATCGCAGCAACCTGCTTACCGGGATACCGGGAGGGGCGGATTGGGCCCGGAGGGCTGCCGCCAGGGCCATGCTCCGCGCCGTGGATTTCAAGGACGACGATTTCACCAAACCGATCGTCACCATGGCCTGCCCCTTCACGAACGCGACCCCCTGCAACGATCACATCCGGAAGCTGGGCGACATCCTTTTCCGGGAGATCGTCGCATCGGGCGGCAAGCCGTTCCTGTTCGGAACGCCCGTCATCAGCGACGGTGAGACGATGGGAATGGAAGGGATGAAATACTCCCTGATGTCGCGGGACCTCATCGCGGACTGCATCGAGACCATGCACGAGGGGTACGCGGCGGACGGAATCGTCACGCTTTCCGGCTGCGATAAAAGCATCCCCGGCGCGGTCATGCCCATCCTGCGGAACAACGGCATCGGGTTGACGCTGTACGGAGGCACCATTCTGCCGGGCAGGTACAAGGAGGAAGACCTGACGATCGTGAGCGCATTCGAGGCGATCGGCGCCCACGCGGCGGGAAAGATGGCGGACGAGGAGCTGCACCAGGTGGAGTGCCACTCCTGCCCCGGGGCGGGTTCGTGCGGGGGGATGTACACGGCCAACACGATGGCGTCGGTGATCGAGGCGATGGGGTTGAGCGTCCCGGGTTCCGCCTCCCACGCGGCGGTCGACCGGAGGAACCGGATTTCGAGGGAAAAGCGGAAGGACTGCGCCGACTCCGCCAAGGCGCTGTTCCTGCTGCTCCGCCGGGGGATCCGGGCGCGCGACATCGCGACACGGGAGGCCTTCGAGAACGGCATCGCCGTGATGATGGCCCTCGGGGGCTCGACGAACGGCCTCCTTCACATCCTCGCGCTGGCCCATGAGGCGCGGGTTCCCCTGGAGCTGGACGATTTCCAGGAGATCGGGCGAGATGTCCCGCTATTGGGCAACTTCAAGCCGTTCGGTAAGTACGTCATGGCGGACCTGGACCGGATCGGAGGCATCCCCATGGCGATGAAGGCGTTGCTCGACGCCGGGCTTCTCCACGGGGATTGCCTGACCGTCACGGGAAAAACCGTGGCGGAGAACCTGGTGACCGTCCCGCTCCTCCCCGGCGGCCAGGACGTCCTCGCTTCGCCGGACCGACCTTTTGCGCCGCCCGGGCGGCACATCTCGATTCTTCGCGGGAACATCGCCCCGGACGGTGCGGTCCTGAAACTGAGCGGGAAGGAGCTTACCCGCCATACCGGACCCGCGCGCGTCTTCGACCGGGAAGAGGATGCGCTGGACGCGATCCTGGGAGGGAAGATCCGGAAGGGCGACGTGATCGTGATCCGGTACGAGGGCCCCAAAGGCGGGCCGGGGATGCGGGAGATGCTTTCCCCGTCGGCCGCCCTGATGGGCGCGGGGCTGGGAAAAGACGTCGCGCTGGTCACCGATGGGAGGTTTTCGGGCGGGACGCACGGGATCATGGTCGGGCACGTCGCCCCCGAGGCACAGGCGGGAGGGGTGATCGCCGTCGTCCATGAAGGCGACCGGATCACCATCCGCCCCGGGGAGAAATCGATCTCCCTCGATGTGGGCGATGCGGAAATCGCGGGGCGTCTTTCGGAGTGGAATCCCCCGGAGCCCAGATACACGCGCGGGGTTCTTGGGAAATACGTCAGGCTCGTCGGCAGCGCGTCGAAGGGCGCGGTTACGAATTAAGCCGGGTCCGTCGTCATCCGTCGATTCGGACGTTCTCCAGCGAATCTGTGATCCAGTCGGCCCCGGAGAGTTCTCCCGCGCCGTAGCTGTTGGTGACGGCGAGCACGCGGAGCCCGGCCCCTTTCGCCGAACGGATCCCCGCGGGGGTGTCCTCGACGGCGATCGATGCTTCCGGGATCGTCATGCGGGAGGGGTATGTCTCCGACAACTTCCGGAAGGCGAGCCCGTAGCTTTCCGGATCGGGCTTGCTCTTCCGCACATCGTCGGCGGCGACGATGACGGGGAAGCACCGGGCGACGCCCAACCGCGCAAGGATCGGGTCGATGTCCGAGCGGAGCGCGCCGCTGCAAAGCGCCAGCGGCAGGCCGTCCGCGTGCAGTGACTCGATCATCGGGACCGCCCCCGGGTAGGGGGACACCCCGTTCCGGAGGCCGTCATGGAACGCCCGGGACTTCTCGACGACCAGCTCCGCAAGGTTCACGGCATCGATTCCGGTCCCCTTTGCGCGGAACGCCTCCCGGAACGCGTCGCGGTCGTCGTATCCCATGTAGGTCTCGACGTAATCCTTCCACGTGAATCCCATGCCGCGCGGTTCGAGCACCTTCCGGAACGCCTCGTAATGCATCGGCTCGGTATCGACGAGAATCCCGTCGAAATCGAAGATGACCGCTTCGGGCCTTGGGAGTGAAAGGGGGTTCATCGGGATTCCGGTATCCTCATCTCGAAGGGAAATATACCCCGGATCCGTGCATCTTGCCATTTTCATTAAAGTTCTTCCTGTGTCTGCCGATGAAATCCACCGGCATGGCGTGCATGCGGCGTTCATGGCGGAACAATGCCCGAAAGGTCGTGAGCAGGGAATGACCGGCAGGATCTACGGGAGCTCCCTCGGGGGGCGGCGGGGATGATCCGCTCGTTCAGGGACGTCCCCATCCAGAGGAAGCTCGTCGCGATCATTCTGCTGACCAGCGGGTTCGTACTGGCCGGGTCCACGATCACGTTCGTGGTCAACGAGGCATTATCCTTCCGGACGGATGCCCGGAAGGCGCTGGAATCGACCGCCGCGGCGATCGGCAAGAACAGCGCCTCCGCGGTCACGTCCATGGACGCGAAATCGGCGGACGAGTCGCTCGCGGGGCTTGAAAAAAATCCATCGATCCTCTCCGCCTATCTGCTCAATGGGGACAATGAGATCTTGACCGCCTACGTTTCCCCGAGAGCGGCCCCGGGAGACCTTCCCTTCGGGAACGAGCTTGCCGCCGGCCGCCGGAAGGTGGATGCCGCGGCGGTCGAATCGCTCCGCAGGGAGGCCGACTCCTGGAATTTCCTGTCCATCGATGCGGTGTCGCCCATCGCGATCGAGGGGCGGCGGGTGGGCACGGTGGTCCTGCGGTCCTCGTTCCACGAGTTCGGGGATCGCATGGAGCGGTATCTCCACCTCTCCGGCCTGGTTCTGCTCTGCGCCTTCCTCGGGGCCTACCTGCTCGCCCGGCGATTTGCCCCCGCGATTTCCCGCCCGATCGTGGATCTGGCGCGCGCGATGCGGTCCGTTTCGGAGAACCACGACTTCTCGGCCCGCTGCGAGAAGCGGGGAGACGACGAGATCGGGGAGCTGATCGAACGGTTCAACGAGATGCTCGGACACATCCAGGCCAGCGATGAAAAGCTCGTCCACCACCGGGAGGAGCTTGAAACCGAGGTCGCCCGCCGGACGGTCGAGCTCGTTCACGCCAAGGAGGCCGCGGAAGCCGCGAGCCGGGCGAAGTCCCGATTTCTGGCGAAAATGAGCCACGAGATCCGGACCCCCATGAACGGGATCCTCGGCATGGCGGACATCCTCCTCCAGGGGAGCCTGCCGGGCGAACAGCGCCGGTCCGTTGAGATCGTCCGGCGCTCCGGGGAAGCGCTCCTGGAGATCATCAACGACATCCTCGACTTCTCCCGGATCGAGGCCGGCAGGATGGAACTGGACGACGCCCCCTTCGATCTCGGAGGGATCGTCGAGGAGGTGACGGAGCTTCTCGCGGAGCGTGCCCACGCCAAGCGGATCGAGCTGGCGTCGCAGGTGGACCCGGGGATCCCCGCCTTTCTCCGAGGAGACCCCTGCCGGCTCCGGCAGATCCTGGTCAACCTTGTGGGAAACGCCGTCAAGTTCACGGAGCGGGGAGAGGTGGTCGTCCGGGCGTCCCTCGACTCCAGGAACGGCGACGCGGTGACCGTCCGGTTCTCCGTGCGCGATACGGGGATCGGCATCCCCCGCGAGGCCCTGGAAAAAATCTTCATCTCCTTCACCCAGGCCGACGGATCCACCACGCGGAAGTTCGGGGGCACCGGGCTCGGGTTGAGCATCTCCAGGCAGCTCGTCGAGATGATGGGCGGGACGATCCGGGTCGAGAGCGATGCCGGCAGCGGATCCGATTTCATCTTCACCGTCCGGCTCCGCAAGGCGATGGAGTCGGACCTCATGCCGTCGAGCTCCCGCCTGAACCTGAAAGGGTTGAAGGCGCTCGTGGTGGACGACAACCGGACGAACCGCGAGATCCTCGAGAAGCAGTTGTACATCTGGGGAATACGCTGCCGCGGCGCCGGCGGGGGGGACGAGGCGCTCACGCTCCTGCGCTCGGCGGATTCGGAGGGGGCGCCCTTCGACCTCGCGATCCTCGATTACCACATGCCCGACATCGACGGCCTGCAACTGGCGGGGCTGATCAAGGCGGATCCCTCCCTCTCCGGCGTCCGCCTCATCATGCTTTCCTCCGTCGGGATCCGGGGGGACGGGCGAAAGGCGCGGGAGACCGGAATCTCCGGTTATCTGACGAAGCCGGTCCGCCGGGATGTCCTGTACGAGAGCATCGCCGCGGTCATGGGGATCCGGGACCCGGCGGTGGAAGGGAAGCTGGTGACCCGCCACAGCGTCGCCGGAACGCCGGAGAAGATCGATGGGAGGATCCTGCTGGTCGAGGACAACCGCGTGAACCAGGAAGTCACCCTCGGCATACTCTCGGTCTTCGGTTGTCGAGCCGACGTCGCAGGAAACGGCAGGGAGGCGCTCGTTGCGATCGCCGCCGGGGAGTACGACCTGGTGTTGATGGACTGCCAGATGCCGGTCATGGACGGCTACGAGGCCACCCGGATCCTGCGCGCCCGCGAAAAGAAAACCGGGGGAAAACGCCTCGCCGTGGTCGCGCTCACGGCCAACGCGATGGAGGGGGACATCGACTCCTGCCTGGCCGCAGGGATGGACGACTACCTGAGCAAGCCCTTCACGATCGGGAAGCTTGGCAACATGCTTACGAAGTGGCTTTCCGCGGGCGTCGGACCGGGGCCGGCCGGGGCCGAAGAAGAGCCGCCGGACACCAGGACCGTGGAAAAACCCCCGGCATCCCCGATCGACACGAACGTGCTCGACGGGATCCGCGCGCTCGAAGGAGATGGGAACCGGGGTCTCCTGGAGCGGATCATCAACTTGTACCTCTCCGATGCTCCCCGGCTGGTGGCGGGGATCCTTTCCGCGGCGGAGAAGGGAGAGAAGGAATCCATCCTGCGGGCGGCCCATACCCTGAAATCGAGCAGCGCCAACGTGGGAGCGACCGGTCTGTCGGAACTGTGCCGAAAGGTCGAGGGGATGGCGCGGACCGGCGAACCGATCGCCGCGGGGGATCCGCTCTTGTCGAAATTCGAGGGGGAACACCAGTTGGTCCTGGATGCGCTGGCGGCCGTCCTGGAGGGGACCCCGGCATGACGGAGCAACGAGGGACTCCCCCCCTGGTCCTGGTGGTGGACGACGATCCCGGGACGCGGCTGTTGGCCGCGGCCTCCCTCCGTCAGGCGGGGTACGCCACGGTGGAGGCGGCCGACGGCGACGACGGGATCTCGGCATTCCGGCAATTCCGGCCGGCCCTGGTCCTGCTCGACGTGGTGATGCCCCGGATGGACGGATTCATCGCCTGCCGGGAGATCCGGCGGCTCCCCGGCGGTGACCGGGTCCCCATCCTGATGATGACCGGCCTGGACGACCTCTCCTCGATTCATCGGGCGTACGAAGTCGGAGCGACGGACTTCGTCACCAAGCCGATCCACTGGGTGATCCTCGGGTACCGGGTCGGGTACCTCCTGCGCGCCGCCCGGGCGTTCCTCGACCTGGCCCGCAGCGAGGAGAAGACCCGGGCGCTCCTTCGTGCGATCCCCGACCGGATCCTGCGGATCGGCGCGGACGGCGCCGTCCTGGATCTCGTCGCGGGCGTCGGCATCGCGGCGGATCCGTCGGTGGAAGACGCGGGGAAACGGACCCTTTCGGATGTCCTTCCGGGCGGGATCCCGGAGGAAGTGCTGCGGAATATCGGGGAGGCGCGGAAGAGCGGCGGGATCCAGCGGTTCGAATACGCCATCGATTCCGCGGCGGGACGGCGGAGTTTCGAGGCGCGGATCGTCTCGATCCCCGGGGAGGAGTCCCTGCTGATCGCCCGCGACATGACGGACCGGAAGAAGGCGGAGGACCAACTGGCCCACATGGCCTACCACGACGCGCTGACCGGATTGCCCAACCGGGTCGCCTTCAGCGAGCGGCTTTTCCAGGAACTTGCCCGCGCGAAACGCCGCAACGAAGTCGTCGCGATCGTGTTCCTCGACCTGGACCGGTTCAAGGATGTGAACGACACGCTCGGCCACGACGCGGGAGACCGGCTCCTCGTTGCGGTGGCGGAGCGCCTCCGGGGAGCGATGCGGGAGACGGACACCCTCGCCAGGATTTCGGGGGACGAGTTCTGCATCATCCTCCCGGACCAGCGGGACGAGCACGCCGCCATCGAAGCGGGGCGCCGTGTCCACCAGGCGTTCACGGAACCGTTCCACATCGACGGGCAGGAGGCCCACGTGACCGCCAGTATGGGGATCAGCCTGTATCCGGCCAACGGCGGCTCCCCGGAAACCCTCGTGAAGCAGGCCGACATCGCCATGTTCCGGGCCAAGTCGCTGGGCGGGGGGAACTTCCTGCCATTCTCGGAGGAGATGAGCGCCGAAGTCGCGGCGCGCGTCCGGATGGAGAAGGGACTTCGCAGCGCGTGCGAGAAGAAGGAGTTCGTCGTCCACTACCAGCCCGCGATCGACCTGCGGTCCGGGCGGATCGTGGGAGCGGAGGCGCTCGTCCGTTGGCGGACGGAGGACCAGGGGCTCGTCCAGCCGTTGCAGTTCATCCCCCTCGCGGAGGAGACCGGCGCCATCGTCCCCATCAGCGAGTGGGTCATCGAGACCGCGTGCGCACAGGCGCAGGCGTGGCATGCCCAAGGGTTCGGGCCCTTCCGGATCTCCGTCAACGTGTCCGCGCGGCTGTTTCACCGGTACGACCTGAACGCGACGATCCGCGACATCCTGCGGCAAACAGGGCTTGCTCCCGGATCGTTCGAACTGGAGATCACCGAGTCCGTGGCGATGGGAAACATGGAAAGCACCATCGAGACGCTCTGGAAGCTGAACGAAGCCTCCATCCGGGTGGCGATGGACGATTTCGGAACGGGGTACTCCTCTCTCGCCTATCTTCAACGGATGCCGATCCAACTTCTTAAGATCGACATGTCCTTCATCCGGGAGATGGACCGCAACCCCGACGACCAGACGATCGTGAAAACGATCATCGCGATGGCGCATACCCTGAACATCGAGGTGATCGCGGAGGGCGTGGAACGGGTGGAACAACTGGACCTTCTGAAATCGTTCGGCTGCGACCTTGCGCAGGGGTTTCTCTTCAGCAAGCCCGTCCCCGCGGAGGAGTTCACCAGGCTATTGGCGGAAAACAGGGGGATGACCGTTTGATGCCGGCGGCACGTTCGGCCGGGTTTTTCGGCTCGATGTGTGGTAAGTTGTTGGAAAAAGGGAAGGTGAACCACATCTTGGCAAAGGACGACCTGGCGAATCTCGAAGGAACCGTGACCGAGGCCCGGGGCGGGGGCCATTTCGTCGTCCGCCTTGAAAACGGCCACACGCTCACCGCGAAGCTCGGCGGCGCGATGCGCCGGTTCCGGATCCGGGTCATCTCCGGGGATCGCGTCACGATCGGCGTCTCCCCCTACGACCCGACACACGGCCTTATCCTCTACCGTCACAAGAACTGACGGCCTGCCGACCCCGGTGAAGACGAAGTCCGTCTACAGGGTGCTTTTCCGGAACCAGGAGAGCCTGTACGAACTCTATGCCCGGAAGGTGGGGCAGGGCGCGCTCTTCGCGTTCGTCGAGGTGGAGGAGATCCTCTTCGGCAACCGGGGGGGCGTGCTCGTGGACCCGTCGGAGGAACGGCTGAAGTCCGAGTTCGCCGGCGTCAAGCGCACCTATATCCCGCTGCAGGCCGTGGTGCGCATCGACGAGGTGGAGAAAGAGGGGACGAACAAGATCGTCGCCCTTGCCGCGCCCCAGGGGAACCTGGCCCCCTTCCCGATGCCACCGGGAACCCTCGGAAGCAAACCCGGAAAGGGTTGAAGGGTACCCCCGGCCGTCCCGTTTAACGCAGGTTCTTCCGTATCCTCTCCACCGCCTCCGTTACGTTGTCGCGGTTGCCGAAGGCCGACAGCCGGAAGAATCCCTCCCCCGACGGCCCGAATCCGCTCCCGGGCGTTCCGACCACATGGCATTCCGTGAGAAGACGGTCGAAGAAATCCCAGGAAGAGACTCCGCCCGGGGTTTTCAGCCAGATGTAGGGGGCGTTGACGCCGCCGTAAAGGGTCAGTCCCGCGTCCGAAAGACCCTCGCGGATGATCTTCGCGTTTCCCATGTAGTGGTCGACGATCGCCTTCGTCTGCCGCCACCCCTCGTCGGAATAGACCGCCTCCGCCGCCTTCTGCACGGGGTAGGAGACCCCGTTGAACTTGGTCGTCTGCCGGCGGTTCCACAGCTTGTTCAGATGCACCCGCTCGCCCGTCGCCGTCCTCGCCGTCACCCCCTCCGGGACCACGGTCAGCGCGCACCGCACGCCGGTGAATCCGGCGGTCTTGGAAAAGCTGCGGAACTCGACGGCGCACCTCTTCGCTCCCTCGATCTCGTAGATCGAGCGGGGGTAGCGGGGCTCCGTGATGAACGCCTCGTACGCGGCGTCGAAGAAGATCACCGCGTCGTTGGCGAGAGCGTAGTCGACCCATCCCTTGAGCTGCGCCTTCGTCGCCACCGTGCCGGTGGGATTGTTCGGGGAGCAGAGGTAGACGATGTCCACCTTCTCCTTCGGGACGGACGGGAAGAAGCCATTCGCCTCTGTGCACGGAAGGTAGACGATCCCCTGGTAGTAGCCGCGCTCGTCGGCCGGCCCGGAGCGGCCGATCATCACGTTCGTGTCGTTGTAGACGGGATAGACCGGGTCGCCGATGGCCACCTTGTTGTCGAGGGCGAAGATGTCGAGGATGTTCGCCGTGTCGCACTTGGAGCTGTCGGAGATGAAGATCTCGGTGGAAAAAAGGAGGACTCCCAGCGGGGCGTACGCCTTTTCGATCAATGTGTCGATGAGGAAGCCGTACCCCCGTTCGGGACCGTACCCTACGAACGTCTTCTCGTCGCCGAGCTCGGAGACGGCGTCGTGGAACGCCGAGAGGACGGCGGGCGGCAGCGGGTGGGTGACGTCCCCGATCCCGAGGCGGATCACCTTCGCGGACGGGTTCGCCGCGGCGAAGGCCCGCACCCGGCGGCCGATCTCGGGGAACAGGTACCCGGTTTTCAGCTTGAGATAATGCTCGTTGACCCGTGCCATGCGCGCGAACCCTCCCGGGAGGAATCGAACACGTCCCAAGAAGATACCACAAGGTTCGAACGCGGCAACCGCTCCGGACGGCCACCAGGTGCGTGCATTCCCTTCTCCCATGGAATATATTTCTTCCACTGATCCCGGAGGGGGGCGAATGTCCGCGCTGTTCGCGTTCAAGCTGACGCTGGTGCCGTTCTTTATCCTCGCGCTGAGCCTGGCGGGAAGGCGCTGGGGGACGGCCGTCAGCGGCTGGCTCGTCGCGCTGCCGGTCGTCGCGGGCCCGATCGTCTTCTTCATCGGGATGGAGCAGGGGGAGGCGTTCGCCGCGGGCGCGGCGCGCGCGACGATCGCCGGGCTCGCATCGCTGGCCGTCTACAGCCTCATCTACAGCCGCGCGGCCCTTCGGGTGGAATGGGCGCCGAGTCTGCTGGCCGGCTGGGCCGGGTTTTTCCTCTCCACGTACCTCCTGAACCGGCTCCCTCTCACGCTGCCCTGGTCGATCGCGCTCGCCCTTGCCGCGCTTGTCGCGGCGTACCTTCTCCTGCCGTCGGTCGATTCCGAGGCGTCGCCGCCCGGGACGCCTTCGTGGGAGATCGCCGCCCGCATGGCGGCGGCGGTCGGCATGGTGCTCCTCATGACCGCCCTCGCCCGTCCGCTCGGGCCGCGTCTCGCGGGGCTTCTCGTCCCGTTCCCCGTCGCGGCGACGGTCCTCACCGTCTTCACGCACCGCTACCAGGGAAGCGCTTCCGCGATCCGCCTGCTGCGAGGGCTGGTCGCCGGTCTCTGGACGATGGGGATCTTTTTCCTTGTCGTCGCGGGGACGGTCGAGCGGCTGGGGGTAGGGGCTTCCTTCGCGCTGGCCGCGGTAGCGGACGTCGCGTGCAACGGCGGGTCGCTCTTGGCGCTGAGGAGGATCCGGGCCGAACGCGCTTCGTGAAGGACGACGAAGAGCGAGGCGGAATCTTATCGGACGACGTTCCCCGCCCGCAGCAGCGCGGCGATCGTTTTCCCGTCCCGGATCTCCCCCGAGGACGCGAGGCGAAGCGCTTCCCCGATCGGCAGCCGCACCGTCTCGATCTCTTCGTAATGCTCGGGCTCCGCTCTCCCTTGCGACAATCCCGTCCCGAGGAACAGGTGGATCACCTCGTCGAATACGCCGGGGGAAGGGTAGAAACAGCCCAGGGGGACCAGCTCCCGGGCGGAGAGCCCCGTCTCCTCGGTCATCTCCCTCCGGCCGCACGCCGCCGGCTCCTCGTTCGGGTGAAGCCGGCCGGCCGGGATCTCGAGGAGCGTGCCGCCGACGGCGGGTCGCAGTTGCCGGATCAGCGTGACCGTCCCGTCGTCGTGCAGCGGAAGCACGCCCACTCCCCCGGGATGCCGCACGACCTGGTACATGTGCCATCCCTTCCTCCCGATCCGGACTTCGAACTGCTCGATGTCCACGACCAGCCCCTTGAACAGCAGCGACCGGTTCCTCGTCTCCATGTCGACCCCCTTCCCCGACCATTGTGCGGCCGGGCGGCGTTCCTGTTCAAGCGGCGTGGAGCGTTTGCGATATGATCAGGAAATCGCCCGCGCGTCTCGCGGGGGGGGGTGGGGGGTGGGATCGGCGTGGATCCGGCGGCGCTGGACGAAACGGCGCGGAGGCTGAAACATCGGCTCCGGTCCTGCGACATCTGCCCGCGGACCTGCGGTGTCGACCGGACGAAGGGCGGGAGGGGCGTTTGTCGCACGGGTCTCCGCGCCATCGTCTCGTCGTTCGGCCCCCACTTCGGCGAAGAGTCGCCCCTGGTGGGCAGCAACGGTTCGGGGACGGTCTTCTTCTCCGGTTGTTCCCTCCGGTGCGTATTCTGCCAGAACTACGAGATCAGCCACCTTCAGGATGGGGAGGAGACCGACGCCTCGCGGCTCGCCGGGATATTCCTCGCCGTCCAACGGATGGGGTGCCACAACCTCAACCTTGTCACCCCCACGCACGTCACCCCGCAGATCGTGGAAGCCCTCGGCATCGCGGCGGCGAAGGGGTTCTCCCTGCCGGTGGTCTACAACTGCGGAGGCTACGAGCGGGTGGAGACGTTGCGGGAGTTGTCCGGGATCGTGGACATCTACATGCCGGACCTGAAGTTCCTCGATCCGGGGCGGTCCGCCCGGTACTGCTGCGCCCCGGATTACCCCGACGTGGCGCGGGAGGCGCTTCGGGAGATGTCCCGGCAGGTGGGGCCGTTGACCTTCGACCCGGACGGGATCGCGGTCCGGGGATTGCTCGTGCGGCATCTGGTGATGCCCGGGGACGCGTCCACGACCCGCGCGGTGATCGATTTCCTGGCCGACGAGATCGGCGCCGGCACCTACCTGAACCTGATGGACCAGTACCGTCCGTGCGGCAGGGCGGCGGAATACCCCGAAATCGCCCGGCGGACCTCCCGGCAGGAGTGGGGGGACGCCCGCGCCTACGCATTGCGGAAAGGGATGACCCGCCTCGACGGGGACGCCTGACCCGGTCAGGGAATCAGGACGATCTTCCCCTTTGCGCCCGGCGCCATCACGGCGACGTGGCTCTCCGGCGCCGCCGACAGCGGCAGTTCCCGGCCGATCACGGGGCGGAGCGTCCCGTTCTCCAGCCCCGCGACCAGCGCCGCGTGGACGATCGCGCGGTCGCTGTCCGGCATGTTGAAGAGGGACATCCCGACGATCGAGGCGTCCCGTCCCATCGCGTCGCGGGGGTCGATCCCGATCGTCCCCCGGCTGCCGATCACGACGGCCCGCCCGCCCATGGCCAGGGCCTTGAGGTCGTTCGCCAGGTTCACGTTGGCGAGCATCTCGAGGATGACGTCGAATCCGCGCCCCCCGGTCGCCGCCAACGCCTCGCCGATGTATCCGGTCGCCCGGTGGTCGAAGGCGTGGTGCGCCCCCTCTCGAAGCGTCATCGCGATCCCTTCCCCGGTCCCCGCCGTGCCGACCACCCGCAGGCCCGCCGCCCGGGCGATCTGCACCGCCGCCACCCCGACGCCGCCGCTCGCTCCGTGGACCAGGACCGTTTCCCCGGGGACGGCCCGGGCGCGCTGGAAGAGGGCGCGCCAGGCGGTCGCGTAGGGGACGCCGACCGCGGCCCCCTGGGCGTACGAAACGTTCCCGGGCAGCCGGTGGACGCGCGACGCATGGCACAACGCGAGTCCGGCGTAGGCGCCGGTCACCGTCTCCGAGGTATACACGCGGTCGCCCACGTCGACCCCGCGGACATCCTCTCCCACCGCCTCGACGATGCCGGCGGCGTCGTGGCCGGGAGTGTAGGGGAGCGCCGGGCGGCGGGGATACGTCCCGGACCGGATGTACGTCTCCACCGGATTCACTCCCACGGCGCGGATGCGGACCACGACCTGCCCGGGGCCCGGCACGGGGTCCGGGACCTCCTCCAGTCGCATCCCATCGGGCGGACCGAACTCGCGGACGCGGATCGCTTTCACGGGAACCCCTCCTTAAGATGATGATACCCGATGGGATGCCAAGTGTGGCGTCTCGCAAATATCCTGGCATTCGAGCGCCGCCGCATCCGCTCCAGCTTCGTTGCGCTCGTTCGCCGTACTCTCCCGGTACGTCTTCACTTGCGCGCCTTGCTGGCGCGGCGCATCGACGCTCTCGGTGCATCAGGCTATTTGCGAGACGCTACACCAGCTCCGCGGTACACTGGTACCCGGGAGCGGACAATCCAAGCCGGAGGTGGCCCATGGACGAGAGCGGCAACAATGTGGTGACGGGGGCGCTGCTGGTCGTGGCGGGAGCGATTCTCGGGGCCGGCGTGGCCCTGCTGATCGCGCCGCAGTCGGGCCGTGAAACGCGCAAGGACATCGCTCGATACGCCCGGAAGACGAGACGGAAGGTCGAAGGCGCGGCGGGGGAGGTCGTCGGGAGCGTGGCCGAGATGGCCGATGCCGTGGAGGAAAAGGCGGAGGAACTCCTCGATAAGGGGAAGGACCTCGCCAAGGAGTCCCGGGAGGCGGTGCTCTCCGCCCTCGACGAGGGGCAGGAGCGGCTGGGACGGCAGCGGGACCGGCTGGCCAAGTTGTTCGGAGTGTAGCGTCTCGCAAATAGCCTGACGCATCGAGAGCGCCGCTGCATCCGCTCCAGCTTCCCGTCCCGGCGCGGAGGCGGCGGGAATCAACAAGACCGGGGGAACGACGTGGAGCCGGATGAGGAGAAAAAGGGAACGAGGGAGGAACCGGAAGAGGAGAGCTTCGGGGAGCTGCTGGACAAGAGCTTCGTCCCGCCGACGCGGTACGAGCCGGGACAGAAGGTCGCCGCCCGGGTGATCAAGGTGACCCCGGATTGGGTCTTCCTCGATATGGGCCGGAAGGGGGAGGGCGTCCTCGCGGCGAAAGAATTGGTGGACGACGCGGGGACCGTCGGGGTGAAGGAGGGGGACACCCTTGCGGCATACTTCGTCTCCTCGGACGGCAGCGAGATGCTCTTCACCACCCGCATCGCCGGAGGGGCGGCCGGTGCGGCGCAGCTCGAAGAGGCCGCCCGCTCGGGGATCCCCGTGGACGGGCTCGTGGTGAAGGCGATCAAGGGGGGATACGAGGTGCGCCTCGCGGGCGGCGCCCGGGCGTTCTGTCCGCACTCCCAGATGGGGCTCGCGCGGTCCGGGGGCCCGGAGGAGCATGTCGGCAAACATGCGCCGTTCCGGATCACGAAGTACGGGGAAAAGGGCCGGAACATCGTCGTCTCCAGCCGGGTCCTGCTGGAGGAGGAGGAGGAACGGAAAGCACGGGAGGTGATGGCGACGCTGGCGGAGGGGATGGTGGTGAAGGGGACGGTCACCGCGGTCCGCGAGTTCGGCGCATTCGTCTCCATCGGCCCGATCGAGGGGCTGATCCCCGTCTCGGAGATCGGTTGGGAGCGGGTGGAGGATGTCGAAAGCGTTCTCTCCGTCGGCCAGGAGGTCGAGGTGGCGATCACCCGGCTCGACCGGGCCAACAAGCGGTTCTCCTTCAGCCTGAAGAAGACCCTCGCCGATCCCTGGGAGACCGCCTCGGACCGTTTTCCGGCGGGGTCGCACCATGTCGGGAAGGTTGCACGGCTGACGGCGTTCGGGGCCTTCGTCTCCCTCGGCGGCGGGGTGGACGGCCTTCTCCACGTATCGAAGCTCGGCGGGGGAAAGCGGATCCGGAGCGCGGGCGAGGTGCTCCGCACGGGGCAGGAGATCGAGGTGAAGGTCGACTCGGTGGACTCCGCGAAGCGGCGCGTCGCCCTCTCCCTTGCGGCAGCGGAGAGCCGGGGAACGCCCGAAGAGGAAGCGGAGGATTACTCGAAGTACATCGACCCGTCGCCCGCTCCCCCGGCACTCGGCGCCCTCGGGGAAGCCCTCAAGGCTTCATTGGAGCGGAAAAAGAAATAACTCCTCCCGGGCGGAGAGGGCCCGCCGGTTAGTGTAGCGTCTCGCAAATAGCCTGGCATTCGAGCGCCGCTGCACTAGAGGTTCATGTGCTCCAGGAAGTACGGCATCTGGAGGCGCCACCACGGCCAGTCGTGGTTGACGTCGTGCCCCCAGTAGTCGATCCGGGCGGGGATCCCTTTCCCCTCCAGGATCGCCTGGAGCTCCCGGGTGTCCGCCAGCATGTCGTCCTCCCATGCCCCCTGCCCGACGCACACCACGATCCGGCTGCGACGGTACCGTTCGAGGTACCAGGGGTCGGTAAGGGCGGGCAGGTAGGCGAGCGGGGTGTTGAGGTAGACGTTCTCGTCCATGTAATCGCCGACGAACCGGGTCAGCTTGTACACGCCGGAGAGGGCGATCAGGGCGTCGAAGACGTCGGGGTGGCGGAAGAAGAAGTTCGCGGAGTGGTACCCCCCCATGCTGCATCCGGTCGCCAGGATCCCGGAGGCGTGCGGGGTCCGCTCCCGGACGAACGGCGCGACCTCATCGACGATGTACCTGTCGTAGTCGAGGTGCCGGCGCGCGCGGTCGGCGGGATGTGCGGAATCGTTGAGCCACGACTGGCCGTCCACGCTGTCCACGGTGAACAGGGTGATCGCGCCCGAATCGATGAAGGGACGGCACGCGCCGACCATCCCGAAATCCTCGTACTCGAAGAACCGTCCGCCCTGGCAGGGGAACACCACCACGGGCTTCCCCCCGTGGCCGTACACCTTGAGCTCCATGTCCTGTCCCAGGCGCCGGCTCCACCCGCGGTGGTATTCGACGTTCATCCCGGCTCCCTCCTCCGCGCGGTCACCCGGTCTCGTGGATATAACGGGCGGCGTCGAGCACTTCGTCCCGATCCTTCGACCGGACCAGGTACCCGTAGTCGCCGATCGCCGCGCGGAAGATGGAGTGGATCTCCTCGTGGTGCACCAGGAGATCGCCGAACGCCGAGAGGATCTCCCCGTGCCCGTGGACGTACCGCTTGCTCCGCTTCCGGCCGACGTAAGCGACATGGTACGGACGGGACCACGTCGCCGTGAACCGGTTGTGCGCCACCACCCGCGCCCATTCCCGGTAGATGTCGATGTCGTTGGCGTAGTTGAACATGTCCGTGGTCAACCCCCCCGGCGGCCGCAGGTTCACCTCGAGGGCCACGATCCCGCCGTCCTCGTCGGCGCGGAAGAACTCGAAATGGAAGAACCGCTCGCGGACATCGAAGGCCCGGGCCGTGCGGCGCCCCGCGTCCTCCAGGTCCGCCGGGATCTCGCGGAAAGAGTAATAGAAGATATGGTCGTCCTCGTTCACCGTCTCCATGATCCCCCGGCTGTAGGCGTGCGCGGTGAAAAAGACGAGATTCCCGTCGCGGTCCGCCAGGCCGTCGAAGGAGAAGATCCCCCCCCGGATGAACTCCTCCACGATGTAGTCCGCCGGCGGCTTCCGGTCGAAGAAGGCGGATAGTTCGCCGTCGTCGCGGATCTTGTAGGTCGCCGCCGCGCCCACGCCCACGTCCGGTTTGGCGACCACCGGGTACCCGGTTTCGGCGACCAGCCGCCGCGCCTCGGCAAGGGTGCGGACCACGGCGCCGCGGGCGACCCGGACCCCCGCGGACCGGAAGATCTCCTTCATCGCGGACTTGCGCTTGACGTCCGCGATCCGGTCCTGCCGGAGCCCGTACATGTTGAAATCCGTCCGCAGGCGCGCCTCGGTTTCCAACCAGTACTCGTTGTGGGAGTCGATCCGGTCGAGCTTGCCGTGGAGGTGGGTGAAGTGCCCGAGGGCACGGACCAGGGCGTCGTACGAGTTCATGTCGTTCACGCGGTAGTACCCGGCGAGCGCCTCGCGGAGTTCCTGCCGGAGCGACTCGTACGAGACGTCTGCCAGCCCGAGGACGTTCACCCCCTCCTCCCGCAGGCGGACGCAGAACCGGTAGTAGTTCGGGGGGAAATGCGGAGAGAGGTATACGAAGTTCACCGATGCATCGTCGCAGGCGCGGCACGGTGCGTCAAGCCTGGCCCTCCCCGGCCCGCGTCTTGCTACACATTAATGTGCAGTCGCTCGGCCGCGGTCAGCGGGACACTCTTGGTTCAAGCCGGGGAGCGAGGGATAGAGTGTCCTGCGCCATAAAAACCAAGCAGGTGTTGATGCGCGTTATCAACCGAACACGGGGTATCCTCCTGGCAGGGAAGGTGCGAATCGCGCATACGTTCCTGTCGCGCCTCAAGGGGCTGCTCGGAGCATCGGGACCGGCGGAAGGAGAGGGGTTGTGGATCGTCCCCTGTCGCGGCGTGCACACCTTCGGGATGCGATGCCCGATCGATGTGGCGTTCCTGGACGCGGGAGGGGTCGTTGTGGGCGTCCTTTCGCGGCTCCCGCCGAGCCGGGTCGGCGGCTTCTTCCGCGGCGCCCGGGGAGCGCTGGAGCTTCGCGCGGGGACCCTCGCGGTCACCGGCACCGCACCCGGCGACCGGCTGGAATTCGAGGTGGGCCCCCCGCTTGACACCGCCAACCGGCGACTGCTACATTGTCCGTTAGCACTCGGCTTGCCGGAGTGCTAACTCGTTTGCGGGGAAGGTGAAATGGCTTCCGGGCTGGACGATCGCGCGACCCGGGTCCTTCGGTACCTCGTCGAGGATTACATCGAGACGGCGGAACCGGTCGGGTCGAGGACCATCTCCAAGATGATGGGGCAGGCCCTTTCGCCCGCGACCATCCGGAACATCATGGCGGACCTCGAGGAGGCCGGGTACCTCGCCCAGCCGCATACCTCCGCGGGGCGCGTCCCCACGGGAGCGGGGTTCCGGTACTACATCGATCACCTCCTGGCGCGGAAAGCCCTCGCGCGCGGGGAGATCGACCAGCTGCACCGCGCGGCGGGCGAAGGGAACGGCCCGGCGGACGAACTGGTGCGGCAGGTCAGCCGCCTGTTGTCGAACCTGGCCCACCAGGCGAGCGTGGTCGTCGTCTCTTCCCCGGAACAACAGGTCCTGCGCTCCGTGAGTCTCATGCGCGCGGGGGGAGAAAGGATCCTGCTGGTCGCCGTGATGCGCGGGGGATGGGTCCAGCACCGTCTCATCGAGAGCGAACCGGACCTCACCGGCGACGAGCTCGAGAAGATCAGCGCGTACCTCAACGAACTCGCCGAGGGGCGCACGCTGCCGCAACTGCGCGCCAGGATCCTCGCCGAGCTCCGGCAGGAGAAGGCCCGGTACGACCGCGTGCTGGGGCGAGCGCTCACGATGGGCGCACGGGCGCTCGCGGACGCCGCCCCCGGCGAGGTGTTCATCGAGGGGCGCGCCAACATCCTCGAACAGCCGGAATTCTCCGAGGATGTTCACCGCCTGAAGCGGATTCTGCGCGCCTTCGAGGAAAAGAGCGTGATCTTCCGGCTCCTCGACCGGGCGATGGAGAGCCGGGCGATCCAGGTTTCCGTGGGACTCGAGAACACGGTGGAAGAGCTTCCCGACATCTCGGTGGTCGCATCGGGGTACCGGCAGGGCGCTTCGGCCGTGGGGAGCATCGGTCTCATCGGTCCCCTCCGGATGGACTACTCCCGTGTGATCCCGCTGGTGGAGTACGCCGCGAGCCTGCTCACCACGATGTTCGAGGACCGGTAGCCGGTGTAGCGTCTCGCGAATACCCTGGCATTCGAGCGCCGCTGCACTGGCCCGGATTTTCCCCGCAATACGCCACCAAGAGAGGAATGGGATGAACGAAAGGGAGAAAGAATCGCCGCCGGTGGAAGCCGTGGAGGAAGTGGCCCCTGCGGAAGATCGCGCGGGGGAGCCGGCGGGGCCCGGGGAGGCCGGGTGGACGGACGATGCGGCGCAGCTGAAAAACCAGCTCGCCTATCTCGCCGCGGAGTTCGACAATTACCGGAAGCGCGTCGCCCGGGACCGGGAGGCGCAGGCGGCATTCGGGAACGAGCAGTTGCTGCGCGCCATCCTGCCGTTCCTCGACAACCTCGAGCGGGCGATGAGCCAGGCGGAGTCCTCCGCGGAGGCGCTTCTCTCCGGGGTCCGGATGACGTATGACCAGTTCCTCGCCGAGCTGCGCAAGTTCGGGCTCGAGCAATTCTCCGGAGAAGGCGGGTCCTTCGACCCGTCCCTGCACGAGGCGATCGCGAGCGTACCCTGGGGGGGGAAGTCCGAGGGGACCGTTCTCTCCGAGGCGCGCAAGGGATACCTGCTCCACGGGCGGTTGCTGCGCCCCGCCCAGGTAACGGTGGCCGCCGCGCCGCCGGGCGACGGAACGGGGGACGCCTCCGACGGATCGGCGAAATAAGTGGCATCGAAGCGCGACTACTACGAGGTCCTCGGAATTTCCCGGGAGAGCGCGTCCGACGACATCAAGAAGGCGTTCCGCCAGCTCGCCCTCCAGTACCACCCGGACCGCAACCCCGGAGACAAGGGGGCGGAGGAGCGGTTCAAGGAGATCAACGAGGCGTACTCGGTCCTCTCCGACCCCGAAAAGCGGCAGCAGTACGACCGGTTCGGGCACGCGGGGCCCGCGGGGCAAGGCTTCGGCGGGTTCGGCGATTTTTCGGGGTTCGGCGTCGAGGACATCATCAACGACTTCTTCGGCGGAATGTTCGGGGGCGGCGGCGGGCGGTCCCGCCGCGGCGCGGATCTCCGCTACAACCTGACGATCACCTTCGAGGAGGCGGCCTTCGGCGCCGAGAAGGAGATCGTCGTCCCCCGGACGGGGACCTGCCGCGACTGCTCGGGCACGGGCGCGCGGAAAGGGACCCGGCCGGAGCGTTGCGGCGCCTGCCACGGGCAGGGCCAGGTCACGATGCAGCAGGGGTTTTTCTCGATCCGCCGCACGTGCAACCGCTGCGGAGGGACGGGGCAGATCGTCAAGGACCCGTGCGGAAGCTGTTCCGGCACCGGGCGCATCCGGGAAAGCCGCACGCTCAAGGTGAAGATCCCCCCCGGCGTGGACAGCGGCACGCGCCTCAAACTGCGAGGCGAGGGGGAGGCCGGCCCCGCGGGCAGCGCGTCCGGCGACCTGTACGTGGCGCTCACCGTGAAGGAGCATCCGTTCTTCTTCCGGGAGGGGTCGGACCTTTTCTGCGAGGTGCCGATCACGTTCCCGCAGGCTGCGCTGGGTACGACGATCGAGGTGCCGACCCTCGGCGGGAAGAAGAACCTCACCATCCCGCCCGGCACGCCGTCCGGCCACGATTTCGTCATGCGGGGGGAGGGGGTTGCCGGGCTCAACACCGGTCGCCGGGGGAACCTCGTGATCCGCGTGCTGATCGAGGTGCCCCGGAAACTGACGAAGCGCCAGAAGGAACTCCTCGCGGAATACCAGGAGCTGTCCGAGGAGTCTCCGGGCCCCATCTCCCGAAGTTTTTTTGAGAAGGTGAAGGAGATCTTCGGTTGATCCGCCCCCGGGCGTTCCTCGCCGCCGCTTGCCTGTTCGGCTTCCTGGTCCCCGGTCTTCCGTTTTCTTCCGGAGCCGTGGAGGCCCCCCTGCCGCTGTACACCGGGGCCGACGCGATCCCCGTTCCCCGGCCCGGTTCGCGGGCGGCCGCCCGAACGGCGCCGATCGCCTCCTTCCTCAAGGCGGAAAGCGTGTACGCCGCCGGGAAGCGGGAGGAGGCCCTCTCCCGGTTCCTCGACCTCGCGTACTCCGCCCCGGACGACGAGCGGAAGGGATTCATCTGGTGGCGCGTCGGGGAACTGCTGCTCGTCCGGGGAGAACTCGACAAGGCGCTGGAGGCGGCCGACAAGGCGGTGCTCCTCTCGCGCGCGCCGTACCTTTCCCTATCGGCCGTGGACCTCAAGCTGCGGATCTACCAGCGGATGAAGTGGAACCACGAGGCGCGCCAGATGGCGGCGTACCTCCTCGACCGGAAGTACGTCGGAGCGGACGCTCCCGCGCTCCTGGCCTTGATGGCGCGCGCGGACGCCGGAGCGGGGAAGCTGGGCAGCGCGCTTGCGATGTACCGCCTCGCCGTCGCCTCCGCCCGGGATCCGCAGGAGTCCCGGCGGCTGTCGGCCGAGCGGGAATCGCTCATCGATGCGTCGACCGACCTCTCCGTACTCCGGGGTGCCGCCGAGGGGGAGGAGGACCCGGAGGTCCGCGCCCATCTGTATCTCGCGATGGGAGACGCCGCGAACCGGAGAGGGTATCTCGGGATGGCGGCCCACGCGTTCGAGAGATCGGCAAGGGCCGGGGGGAAACGGTCCCGGGATGCCGCGGAGCGGCTGTTCCGGGCGGAGAAGATCATCGCCGCGCGGCCCAAGATCGTCGGTCTCGTCCCCCTTTCGGGGAAACTCGCCGACATCGGGTACGCGGTCCTGACCGGGGCGGAGGTCTCGCTTCGGCCGGCGCCCTCCTCGGGGTGGAACGGCGCGACGCCGGTCCTCCGATGGGTGGACACGGCCGGGCAGCCGGATAAGGCCCGCAGGGAATTTTCCGCGGCGGCGGCGGACCGGACGGTGATCGGAATCCTCGGTCCGGTTACCGGAGAGGAGGGTCGGTCGATCGGCGCCGCGTTCACGCAGAAATCGCCGCCCACGCTCTACCTCGGCCAGAAGCCGATCCTGGAGAAGCCGTTCCTCTACGGGTTCGGCCTCTCCCCGGCGCAGGAGGCGCGCGCCCTCCTCTCGCACCTCGCGCGGGCCGGGATCTCCGACCTGCTCCTGTTCCACCCCGAGAACGGCTACGGGAAGGGATTCGCCGACGCGGCGGCCGCGGCCGCCCGGGAGGCGGGGGTCCGTATCGCGAAGACCGTGGCGTACTCCGCGGATGCGCACGACTTCACGAAGGTGATTCAAAAGGCGGTCGGAAGCGCAACCTTCCAGCGTCAGTCGCGATCGAAGGAGAAGGGGAAGGCGATGAAGCTCCCCCTGGGGGGGATCATCATCGCCGACCGATGGGACCGGGTTTTCCTCCTCGCGTCCCAACTGCGCTACTACAACGTCTACCTTCCCCTGGCGGGGTTTTCTGGGTGGAACGACACCGAACTGCTGGGGAAGGCTGCGGGCGCCGTCGCCGGGGCGGTGTTCCCGGTGGACTACTCCGAGGCGATCCCGGGGTCCCAGGGCGACCGGTTCCGGAAGGAGTTCCAGGAGGCGATGCGGTATCCCCCCACCCGTTTCGAGGCGATGGGGTACGACGGCGCCCTGTTCCTCTCCGAGGCGTTTTCCCTCGAGGGCGGATCCGGACGGCCTTCCGGAGAGGCGATGCGGGAGAGGATCCCGCGCCTGAAAAATTACACCGGCGTTACCGGAATGTTCCAGTTCACCCCCGCAGGGGATCTGCGCAGGAAAGTCCCCCTCCTCCAGGTCGAGATGGGGAACTTCGTCCCCGTCCCGTCCCCGTAAAGAACAGATGCCCGGAGACCTCGCCAGAAAAGTGGGGGTATCGCTCTCCCCCGGCGGTCCGCTCGCGCGGGCGATGCGGGGGTTCGAGGCGCGGCCGGGGCAGCTCCGGATGGCGCTCGCGTGGGCGGAGGCGCTCGAGACGCCCCGGGTGCTGGTCGCCGAGGCCGCCACCGGGATCGGTAAAACGCTCGCCTACCTCGTTCCGTCGATCCTCTCCGGCAGGAAGACGATCGTCTCCACCGGCACGCGAACCCTCCAGCAGCAATTGATGGAAAACGACATCCCCCTGGTGCGGGACATCCTGCAGTACCCCTTTTCGTGCGCCGTCCTGAAAGGGCGCGGCAATTATCTCTGCCTGCGCCGCTGGAAGCGGTTCCTTTCCGAGCCGCTGTTCGAGTTCGCCAGGGAGTCCGGCTACTTTCCCTCGATGCGGACCTTCGCGGAAAACACGCGGACGGGAGACGTCTCCGAGTGCATCGGCGTTCCCGAGGACGCGCGCGTCTGGGGAGAGGTCAACGCCCGGAGCGAGATGTGCGACTCGTCGGCGTGCGGGGAAACCGAGCGGTGTTTCCTCGCGGCGGCGCGGCGGCGGGCGGCGGACGCCGATCTCGTGGTGGTGAACCACCACCTGTTCTTCGCGGACCTCGCGCTGCGGACGCGTCTCGATCCGGCCCGCGGGGGCGAGGAGGGGCGGTTCGGAGAGATTCTTCCGCGGGTCGACGCCGTGGTGTTCGACGAGGCGCACGGCGTCGAGGAGACCGCCTCCGTCTTCTTCGGGGTGACCGTCTCCCTCGGTCGCGCCCGGGAGCTCGCGCGGGACGTGAAGCGTTCCGCGGCGGGGGGCGGCGGCGCATGGGACGCGCTCTTGCCGATGGCCGAGCGGTTCCGCCTCGTCGCCGAATCCGCGTTCGACGCGGTGGGGGACGGGGATGCCCGTTTCCCCCTCCCCTCGCCGTCCGGCGGGACGCCGTTCGGGGAGAAGTCGACGGCCCTGCTCCGCGCGGGGGAGGAACTCGCCATGTCCCTCTCGGACGGCGCACCCGGCGGGGAGTCGCGTGCCGCCGCGTCGGGCGCGGATCCGGGGCAGGACCGGGACCTCCTGTTCCGCAGGGTCCGCTCCTTCCTCGACGATCTCGGGTCGGTGCTCTCCTCGGATTCCGTCTCCGCCGTGGCGTGGGCGGAGCGGCGCGGCGCATCCGTCTCCCTGCACCGGACGCCCGTCGAGGTCTCCCCGGTCCTTTCCGGGGCGTTGTGGGGGGAGCCGATCCCCTTCCTGCTCACTTCGGCGACCCTCTCCGTCTCCGGCGACCTGTCGTATTTCCGGGAGCGGGTGGGGCTTGCGCGGGTTGAAGCCCGTGAACTCATCGTGGATAATGAGTTCGACTTCGCGGGACGTGCCCTCTTCTACGTCCCGAGGGGTCTTCCCGACCCGTCGGACCCCGCCTTCCCGACGGCGGCCGCGGAAGAGGCGCGGGAGATCCTGTCGTGCTCCGGCGGAGGGGCGCTGCTCCTGTGCACCAGCTACCGGGCGCTCTCGGCGATGACGGACGCATTGCGGGGGACGCTGCCGTATACATTGTTCGTCCAGGGGGACGCCCCGCGGGCGCACCTTCTGCGCGCGTTCCGGGAGGGCGAGGACACGGTGCTGATCGGGACGGGGACGTTCTGGGAGGGGGTCGACATTCCGGGCGCCTCCTTGCGGTGCGTCGTCATCGACAAGCTGCCGTTCGCCTCCCCGTCCGATCCCGTCACCTCCGCCCGCATCCGGGCGCTGCGCGACCGGGGCGAGGACCCGTTCATTTCGTACCAGCTCCCGGAGGCGATCCTTTCGCTTCGGCAGGGCGTCGGGAGGCTGCTTCGCCGCGGGGACGACTTCGGTGTGGTGGCGCTACTCGACCGGAGGGTATCGACCCGGGGGTACGGCGAGCTCTTCCGGGCCAACCTCCCCCCGGCGCGGTGGACGGACGACCGGGCCGAAGTGGCGGCGTTCTTCCGCCGCTTCCGTGGAGGGCAGGAATCCGACAGCAAGGAGGAAACGGGATGATCCGGAAGGCCGTCTTCCCCGCGGCGGGGTTCGGGACACGGTTTCTGCCGGCGACGAAGGCCTCCCCCAAGGAGATGCTCCCCCTGGTGGACAAGCCCCTCATCCAGCACGGGGTCGAGGAGGCGAAGGCCGCCGGGGTGCGGGACATGATCATCGTGACCGGCCGCGGAAAGAACGCCATCGAGGACCACTTCGACGTCTCCTTCGAACTGGAGGCCATGCTGCGGAAGAGGAGGGACGGCGCCCTTCTTTCCGCCGTCCGCCGCGTCACCGGCGGGGCCGACTTCTTCTACGTCCGCCAGAACCTCCCGCTGGGGCTGGGTCACGCGGTGCTCCGCTCGATGGACCTGGTGGGCCAGGAGCCGTTCGCCGTCGTCCTTTCCGACGACGTGATCGACGCCGAGGTCCCGGTGTTGAAGCAGATGATCGGTGCGTACGAGAGATACAGCGCCGGCGTGGTCCTCGCGATCCAGCGCGTCCCGAGGGAAGCGGTCTCCCGGTACGGGATCATCCGGGGGAAGCGGATCGCGGGCGGGGTGTACGATGTGGAGGGGATGGTCGAAAAGCCGAAACCCGCGGAGGCGCCGTCGGACCTGGCGATCATCGGCCGATACATCCTGCCCCCGTCGATCTTTCCGGCGCTCCTCGCGACGAAGCCAGGGGCGGGGGGGGAAATACAGTTGACCGACGCCATCCGGTCCCTCGTCGGAACGGAGCGGGTCATCGGGTTCGAGTTCGACGGGATCCGGTACGACGCGGGGACGAAGCTCGGCTTCCTGATGGCGAACATCGCCTTCGCCCTGAAAGATCCCGAAATCGGCCCGGGGCTGCGGGCATTCCTCAAGAAGGAGATACGGACGTGAGCAGGAAGATCGGAGTCTCCCGCGTGCGGCACAAGTCTTCGGGCGAGGTCCGGGAGGATAGCGCGGCGGTCGGCCGCGCCGGGCATGTCCTGTTGCTCGACCTCCCGGTGGAATCCGCGTACCATCTGCCGTCCGACGTCACGGAGGTGGACGACGCCGTCCGGGTCCTCCTGGAAATCCCGGGCGTTCCCGTGGAGTCCCTGCAGGTCCGGGTGCTCGGGAACCGTATCGAGGTCACCGGGGAGAAGACCCCCGATTTCCCCGGGGGGGAGACCTCCTTCCTCTGCCTGGAGCGGATCTTCGGGAAGTTCCGGCGGGCCTTCGAGGTCAGGGGTTCGGTGAATCTCGGGGAGGTCTCCGCGCGGCTGGCGAACGGGGTCCTTGTGATCACGATCCCGAAAATCGCGGAACGGCGCGGTCGGGAGCATCGCATCCCGGTGACGATCGGGTGAGGGGAAGGACGGAGATGGGAGCGACGACATGACCGACGAGGCGAAAAAGACGAACCGGCCGGAGGGAACGGACGCACTCCCGGACCGGACCGACGGGGGAAGCCGCCCGGACGGGGAGGATACGTCCCCGGGCGAAGCGAAGCCCGGCGGGAACGTCGCGAAGGCGGGGACCGCCGAGGTCGAACCTCCGGCCGAGGAAAAGGAAGGCGGGCCGGAGATCCCCGAGGTGCTCCCCCTCCTGCCGGTGAGGGACATCGTCATTTTTCCGTACATGACCTTGCCGCTGTTCGTGGGGAGGGAAGGTTCCGTCGCCGCGGTGGACGAGGCGCTGGCGAGGGACCGGTTCATCTTCCTCGCCACCCAGAAAGACCCGTCCGTGGAGGACCCGAAGGAAGAGGATCTCTTCCGCACGGGGACGGTGGCGATGATCATGCGGATGCTGAAGCTCCCCGACGGCCGGCTGAAGATCCTCATCCAGGGGGTGGTGAAGGGGAAGATCGTCGAGGTCATCGAGGCGAAGCCCGCGGTGCGCGTCCGGATCGACCGGATCGTCGAGCCCCCGATGAAAGAGGGGTCCCTCGAGGTGGAGGCGCTGATGCGCGCTTCCCGGGAGAGGATCGAGAAGATCCTGTCGCTGAAGAACATGCCGGTCGAGATCCTGATGGTCACGGAGAACATCAACAATCCCGGTGTGCTGGCCGACCTCGTTGCGTCGAACCTCCGCCTGAAGATCGAGGAGGCGCAATCGGTGCTCGAAGAGGAGGACCCCGTCGCGCGGCTGACCCTGGTCAATAATCTCCTCGCCCGGGAGCTGCAACTGGCGGAAATGCAGGCGAAGATCCAGAACCAGGCGAAGGAGGAGATGTCGAAGAGCCAGCGGGAATACTTCCTCCGGGAGCAGATGAAGGCGATCAAGCAGGAGCTGGGCGACATCGACGGGAAGTCCGAGGAGGTCGACGACCTGAAGGGAAAGATCGAGGCCGTCGGGATGCCCGAGGAGGTGCGGAAGGAGGCGGAGAAGCAGCTCCGGCGACTGGAGGGGATGCACCCCGACTCGGCGGAGTCGTCCGTGGTGCGCACCTACCTCGACTGGATGGTGGAGCTTCCCTGGAAGAAGGAGACGAAGGACAACATCCGCATCGCCAAGGCGAAGGAGATCCTCGACGAGGACCACCACGACCTGGAGAAGGTCAAGGAGCGGATCCTGGAATACCTGTCCGTGCGGAAGCTGAAGGACAAGATGAAGGGGCCGATCCTCTGCTTCGTCGGTCCGCCGGGCGTGGGGAAAACGTCGCTCGGCAAGTCGATCGCCCGCGCGATGGGGCGGAAGTTCATCCGCATGTCCCTGGGCGGCATCCGGGACGAAGCGGAGATCCGCGGCCACCGCCGGACGTACGTGGGGGCGCTTCCCGGGAGGGTCATCCAGGGGATGAAGCAGGCGGGGACGCGCAATCCGGTCTTCATGCTGGACGAGATCGACAAGGTGGGGGCCGATTTCCGGGGCGACCCGTCCGCGGCGTTGCTCGAGGTGCTGGACCCCGAGCAGAACTTCGCGTTCAGCGACAATTACCTGAACGTCCCCTTCGACCTGTCGAAGGTGCTGTTCATCGCCACGGCGAACATCATCGATCCCGTCCCGCCGGCCCTCAAGGACCGGATGGAGATCATCCCCCTGTCGGGATACACGGACGTCGACAAGCTGGCGATCGCGAGGAAGTACCTTCTGCCGCGGCAGCAGGAGGAGAACGGGATCCGCCAGGGAAAGATCACCATGGGGGACAAGACGATCCTCGCCATCGTCCACGAATACACGCGGGAGGCGGGGCTGCGCAACCTCGAGCGGGAGATCGGCCAGGTGTGCCGGAAGGTGGCCCGGAAGATCGCCGAGGGGGAGAAGGGTCCGTTCTCGATCACGCCGAAGGGTCTCGCGAAGTACCTCGGGGCCCCCCGGCACCTTCCGGAGACGGAGGGGGAGGTCGACGAGGTCGGGGTGGCGACGGGCCTCGCCTGGACGCCGACGGGAGGGGACATCCTTTTCGTCGAGGTGTCTCTCGTCGACGGCAAGGGAAGCGTGATGATCACCGGGTACCTCGGCGAGGTGATGAAGGAGAGCGCCCAGGCGGCGATCACCTACGTCCGTTCGCGGGCCGCGCGTCTCGGGCTGCCGCGGAATTTCCACGCGAAACACGACATCCACATCCATGTCCCTTCGGGGGGGATCCCGAAGGACGGCCCTTCCGCCGGCATCACGATCGCGGCGGCCCTGGTCTCCTCGCTCACCGGGATCCCCGTGCGCAGGGATGTGGCGATGACCGGCGAGATCACTCTCCGCGGCCGCGTCCTTCCCATCGGCGGCCTGAAGGAAAAGGCGCTGGCGGCGCTGCGCGCCGGGATCAACCAGGTGATCGCCCCGGGCCGGAACGGGAAGGACCTCGAGGAGATCCCTCGCCACGAGGCGCGGCAGGTGCGCTTCACGCTGGTGAACAACATGGACGAGGTGCTCCCCATCGTCCTGAAGCGGGATCCGTTCCGCGCGGGGAAGGGGATGCCGAAGGGCGGCCGGGGAAAGACCGCGTCCGGAAAGACGCCGGGGAAGCCGAAACGCGCGCCCGGGGCGAAGAGGACGCGGTGATACGGGCCGCCAGGGACGCTCCCGACGGAACCGGGCCCGCGGCGCGCCGAGGCCTTCTCCTGCGGGACGTGGGCGAATCCGGTGTGATCGAACATCTCCGGCGGAAGTACGGGGGGACGGCGCGTCCGGGCGAGCTCGCCATCGGCGACGACGCGGCGGTGGTGCGCATTCCCGGCGGGCGGGGGGTCCTGTCCACCGACCTGCTGGTCGAGGGGACGCACTTCTCCTCCGACTACTTTCTGCCGGAAGAGACGGGGTGGCGGGCCCTCTCCGCCAACCTCTCCGACCTGGCCGCGATGGGAGCCGTCCCCGTGTGCTATCTCGTCGCGCTGGCCGCGCCCCCGGCGACTCCCGTGGCGAAGGTCGACGCGATCTTCCGGGGGATGGCGGCCGCCGCCGCGCCTTCCGGGATCCGCCTGATGGGCGGGGACACGTGCCGGGGCGACCGGCTCACCCTTTGCCTGACGGTGGTCGGGGCCGTGGGGCGCGGCGGACCCGTCTCCCGCCGCGGCGCCCGGCCGGGGGACCTTCTCTACGTCACCGGGTCGCCCGGATGGTCGCGGTTGGGGCTCGCGCTCCTCCGCGGCGGGCGGCCGTCGAAAGCGTCCGGGTGGCGGCGGGAGGCGATGCGGGCGCACCTGCGCCCCGAGGCGCGCTGGCGCGAGGGGAAGGAGGCGGCGCGCTGCGGCGCGGTGGCGGCGATGATCGACGTGAGCGACGGGATCCTTACGGACCTCTCGCATCTCCTCGAGCGGGACGGGCTCGGCGCCGTCCTCGCCGAGGAGTCGTTTCCCGTATCCCGGTCGTTCCGCACGGCTTCCGCCGCCCTCGGGATCGATCCGCTGGCCGCGTTCCTCGGTGGCGGGGAGGATTACGAACTGCTCATGGCCGTCCGCCCCGGGCGCCGGGGGGGCTTCCTGCGCGCCGCCCGCGCCTTTCCATCGGGCGCGACCGCGATCGGCGCGGTGACGAAGGCGCCGGGGATCCGCGTCCGGCGCGCGGACGGCTCGTGGATCGAAGGGGCGGGGCTCCCGTCCGGGTTCGACCACTTCCCTTCCCGGGAACACCCGGTGCGCTGACACCTCCGTGAAAGCGATCCTCCTTCCCTTCCTGTTCCTCGCCTCCGCCTTCTTCTCGGCGACGGAGACGGCGTTGTTCGCCCTGCGCCGCGTCGATCTTCTGAAGTGGAAGGAGGAGGGGGAACGCCGCGCGGAACGGATCTCGCAGATGCTATCCCGGCCGAACCGGCTGATCGCGACGATCTTCCTCGGAAACGAGATCGTCAACGTGGCGATCTCCTCGGTCATCGCCGCCCTGCTCCTGCCGCATTTTCCCGCCGGGGCCGGCGAGGGCCTCTCCCTTCTCGTGGGGACGCTGGGGATCCTGCTGATCGGGGACGTGACGCCGAAGTGCCTCGTCTGGCCGCGGGCCCGCGGTTTCTCGCTGCTGGCCGCCGCGCCGCTGGACGCCTTCTCGCGCCTGGTGGCCCCCGTGCGGTTCGTGCTGGAGAAGATCGCCGGGGGGATCCTCTTCCTGCTGGGGGAGCGGGGGGGGCCGCAGACCCGCGAGATGGTCTCCGAGGCGGAGTTCCGCGCGCTGGTCGACGCCGGAGAGGAGACGGGCACCCTCGACACGGAGGAGAAGGAGCTCATCCACAACATCTTCGAGATGACCGATCGGCGCGCCGGGGAGATCATGACCCCCCTGCCCGACGTCTTCATGATCCCGAAGGACCTGCCGTACGAGGAGTTGATCGCCCGGTACCGCCGCTACCGCCGGTCCCGGATTCCGGTATACGAGGGCGAGCGGCACAACGTCGTCGGCGTCCTCCATTTCAAGCAGCTGCTCCGCCCGATGGCCGAGGGGGGGAAGCCGCCGGTGTGGCAGGAGCTCGTCCGGCCCCCCTACGTCGTCCCCGAGGTTCAGAAACTCCCGCCGCTCCTGCGCGAGTTCCAGCGGCGGAAGGTGCACATCGCGATCGTCGTGGACGAGTACGGGGAGACGTCCGGGATCGTGACGATGGAGGACGTTCTCGAGGAGCTGTTCGGGGAGATCCGGGAAGAGCGGGACCGGGAAGAGAGGGAGATCGTGTTGCGCCCCGACGGTTCCTCCCTCGTCCTCGGAAAGACGCCGATCCGCCATTTCAACGAGGCGTTCGGGACCGGGATCCCCGACCTGGATTTCGACACGGTCGCCGGTTTCCTCCTCCACGAGTTCGGGAGGATGCCGGCTCCCGGGGAAAAGACCTCGCGGGAGGGGATCTCCTTCACCGTGGAGCGGATGAAAGGGCTGCGGATCGTCGAGGTCGGCGTGCGCCCCGCGTTGCCGGAGAAGGAGGGCTAGGGTGGAAGTCGTCCTCCTCGTCGTTTTCTGCCTCCTGATGGAGGCGCTCTTCACCGCGTCCGAGATGGTGCTGGTCTCGGCGGACCGGCACAAGCTCACCGAGCGGGCCCGCGGGGGCGACCGGGGGGCGGCGCTGGCGCTCGACCTCCTGTCGAAGCCGGAGCGCGCCCTCGCCACGACGCTCACGGCGACGAACGTCTTCGTGGTCCTCTCCTCGGTGGTCGTCACCTCGCGGCTCCTGCCCCGGTTCGGCGAAACCGCGGCGCTCGTCGCCGTCGGGTTGGTCACCCCGCTCGTCATCGTCCTCGGCGAGGTCGTACCGAAGAGCTTCGCGCGGCCCCGGGCGGACCGGCTCGTCTCCGCGGCCGGGCGAATCGTCCGGATGGGGGAAATCTCCCTGTACCCGCTGGTCGCGGCGGTCTCCTGGGTGGCGCGGACGCTTTCGGCCCCGTTCGGCGGGATCCCGCCGATGCGGGCGCTTGTGACCCGGGAGGAGCTTACGCTGCTGCTGCAGGCAAGCCGGGGGGGCGGGTCGGACGTCGAGCCCCACGAGCGGGTGATGGTGCGGCGTGCGTTCCATTTCGGCGAGAAGAGGGTGACGGATGTGTACCGCCCCCTCGCGCAGGTGGTGGCGCTCCCGGAGGACGCGACCTGCCGGGACGCGGCGCTGCTGTCCGATCGAAGCGGGTATTCGCGATACCCCGTGTACCGCGAGCGGATCGACCATCTGGTCGGGTACCTCCACGTGCTGGACGTCTCGGGGATCGTCCCGGACGCCCCCGTGACGCCGCTGTTGCGCAAGCTCCTCTTCGTCCCCGAGCTGATGCCGCTGGACGAGCTGCTGCGCGTGTTCCGGGAGGGGCGGACCTCCTTCGCCGCCGTCGTGGACGAGTTCGGCGGCGTCACCGGGATCGTCACCGTGGAAGACGTGGTCGAGGAGGTGGTGGGGGAGATCGAGGATGAATACGACCGCCGCATGGAATACTATACGAAGATTTCCGAGGCGGAGTTTCTCGTGCCCGGGAGGATGGAGGTCGGGCGGTTCGCGGAGGAGATCGGCGTTCGTCTGCCGGAAGGGAATTACGCGACCGTCGGCGGGTTCCTGACCGATCTTGCGGGCCGGATCCCGGCGGCGGGGGAGACGTTCGAGGTCCCGGGGGCGGTCCTGGCGGTCACCTCCGCGTCGGAACGGGCGGTTCTCGAGGTCCGTGTGCTTCGCGTGACGGCGGGGGACGCCGGCGCGCCCGGCGGGGGCGAAAAACGGGAACGATGAGGAAGGAAGAGCCCTGACGAAGGATCGCCTGAAAAAAATGCTCGCCGATGTGGCCGCCGGCGCCGTCTCCGTGGAGGAGGCGTTCGAGCGCCTGCGCGCGTTGCCGTACGAAAAGGTGGCGGGGGCGCACATCGACCACCATCGCGGGATCCGGCAAGGGGTCCCGGAGGTGATCTTCGGCGAGGGGAAGACGGCGGAGCAGATCGTGGCGATCGCCCGGTCGATGCGGAAGGCCGGCACGGGGGTTCTCATCACGCGTCTGTCCGACGAAAAGATACGGGCGCTCCGGAAACGGCTGCGAGGGTCGCAGGCCCACCCGAAAGCCCGCTGCCTGGTGGTCCGGGACGCCGCACCGAAGGTGGTCGGGAAGGGGGCCGTACTCGTGGTGACCGCGGGAACGTCGGACATCCCGGTGGCGGAAGAGGCGGCCGTGACCGCCGAGTTCCTCGGCAACCGCGTCGATCGCCTCTTCGATGTCGGGGTCGCGGGGATCCACCGGCTTCTGCTGCAGCAGGACCGGCTGCGCGGCGCCCGGGTGATCGTCGTGGCGGCGGGGATGGAAGGGGCGCTCGCCTCGGTGGTGGGGGGGCTGACCGACAAGCCGGTCATCGCGGTGCCCACCAGCGTCGGCTACGGCGCGGCCTTCGGCGGCGTGGCGGCGCTCCTCGGGATGCTCAACTCCTGCTCCCCCACGGTGGCCGTGGTCAACATCGACAACGGGTTCGGCGCGGGAGTCCTCGCGTCGGTGATCAACCGGCTGTGAGCGGATTCCTTTACTTCGATTGCTTCTCCGGGATCGCCGGGGACATGACGACGGCGGCGCTGCTCTCCCTTTCCGGCGCGGAGGTGGCGTTGCGCAAGGCGCTGAAAGGGGTGCCGCTCTCCGGCTACCGCCTCAAGGTGGAGCGGGGGAGTTCCGGCGGCATGGCGGGCACGCGGGTGGACGTGAACGTGTCCGGGAGACAGGCGCACGGGCGGCATCTTCCCGACATCGTCTCCCTGCTGCGCGCCTCCTCCCTGCCCCGGGACGTCCGCGCCCGGGCGATCTCCTGCTTCGAGCGACTGGGGGAAGCGGAGGCGAAGGTTCACGGCACCCCGGTCGACGAGGTCCACTTCCACGAGGTCGGCGCGGTCGACGCGATCGTCGACATCGTGTCCGGCTGCTTCCTGTTCGAGCACCTCGGCGCTCCGAAGTCGTTTTGCTCCCCTCTTCCCGGAGGGTCCGGCGAGGCCTGGTCCGAACATGGGAAGATCCCCGTTCCCGGCCCGGCGACGCTCGAGCTGCTGCGGGATGCGCCGTGGCGGTTCGGGGAAGGGGAAGGGGAGCTGGTGACGCCGACGGGGGCGGCGCTGCTGCGCGCGTTCGACGTCTCCTTCGGGAGGCCGCCGGGGATGACGGTGCGCGGCGTCGGGATCGGGCTGGGGCATCGGGAGCTCCCGGGGCGGCCCAACCTGCTGCGCGTCGTTACCGGGGATCCGGTGCCGGGAGCCCTCGGACGGGACCGCGTCCTCGAGGTCGAGGCGAATATCGACGACATGAGCCCGCAGCGGTTCGAGCTCCTGCTCGAGCGCGCGCTCGCCGCCGGCGCCCTGGACGTGGCGATCCTCCCGGCGACGATGAAGAAGAACCGGCCGGGCTGGGTGCTTCGCCTCCTGTGCCCCGAAGAGCGCCTCGAAATCGTCTCCTCGGCGGTGTTTTCCGTTTCCACCGCGATCGGCCTGCGGTTCCACGCGTGCGACCGGATGAAGCTCGACCGCGCGTCGCGTACGCTCGAGACGCGGTTTGGACGCGTCCGGGTGAAGGAGGCGACGCTGCCGGACGGCTCGGTCCGCCCGGTGCCGGAATACGACGACGTGAAGCGGATCGTGCGGTCGGGAGCGGCCACGTTCGACGAGGTGGCGCTCGAGGTGGGGAAGGCGTGGCGAAGGTAAAGGTCGAGTTCGCGTGCACGGCGTGCGGGACCTCCTCGCCGAAGTGGGTGGGGAAATGCCCGGGATGCGGGGAGTGGAACACGCTGGTCGAGGAGGTCTCCTCCTCTTCCTCGCCGCGGCAGCGCTCCGGCATGCCCGACTTCCCCGCCTCCCGCCCGGTGCGCCTCACGGAGGTCGCGGAGACCGCCGCGTTGCGCACGTCGTGCGGGATCGCGGAGTTCGACCGGGTGATGGGGGGCGGCGTGGTCGCCGCCTCTGCGACCCTTCTCGGCGGCGACCCGGGGATCGGGAAGTCCACCGTCCTCCTCCAGGCGGCGCGGGGCCTGGCACGGCATGGGAAGGCGGTCCTGTACGTGTCGGGCGAGGAGTCGGAGGCGCAGGTGAAGCTGCGCGCCTCGCGGCTGGGCGTGACCGACGCCGGCATCTACCTGATGTCCGAAACCTCCATCGAGCGGATCCTCTCCGCGACCGCCGAGCTCTCCCCAGGGACGCTGATCGTCGACTCGATCCAGACGGTGTTCTCCTCCGATCTTCCCGGTGCGCCGGGTTCCGTAGGCCAGGTGCGGGAGTGCGCCGCGCGGCTCGCCTTCTTCGGGAAGAAGGCGGGGGTGTCGGTGTTCCTCGTGGGACACGTTACGAAGGAGGGGGCGATCGCGGGGCCGCGGGTGCTCGAACACATCGTGGACACGGTCCTCTACTTCGAGGGGGAGAAGGGGCACCCGTACCGGATTCTCAAGGCGGTGAAGAACCGGTTCGGCTCGACGAACGAGATCGGCGTCTTCGAGATGCGCGCCGAGGGGCTCACGGAGGTCGCGGACCCGTCGGGGATGTTCCTCTCCGAACGGTCGGGAGAAACGTCGGGGACGCTCGTCTTCCCCGCGATCGAGGGGACGCGGCCGCTGCTGGTCGAGGTGCAGGCGCTCGTTTCCCAGTCGTTCCTCGCGATGCCGCGCCGGACCACCCTGGGCGTCGACTATAACCGCGTGATCCTGATGTGCGCCATCCTCGAGCGGAAGGCGGGCGTCTCCCTCTACAACCAGGACGTCTTCGTCAACGTGGCGGGAGGGATCCGGATCGACGAGCCCGCGGCGGACCTGGCGCTTGCCTGCGCCGTGGCGGGGAGCTTCAGGGACCGGGTGGTCCCGCCCGGGACGGCGGTGTTCGGGGAGGTGGGGCTGGGCGGGGAGGTGCGCGCCGTGCCGATGGCGGAGATGCGCCTGAATGAAGCGGCCAAGATGGGATTCGCGCGGGTCGTCCTTCCCTCCTCCAACGCGGAGCGGCTCTCCGCGAAGTTCCCCCTCGAGCTGCTTGCGGTCTCGCACGTCAAGGAAGCGCTTTCACGCGTTGCGGGGAAGTAGGCCGGCATGGGCAAGAGGTACTGGGAGGATCTGGTCGAGGGGGAGCGGTTCACGTGCCGGCCCGTCGCGTTCGACCGGGAAGGGATCGTCTCGTTCGGGAAGGAGTACGACCCCTTGCCGTTCCACGCGGACGAGGACGCGGCGCGCCGGTCGATCTTCGGCGACGTGATCGCGTCCGCCCTGCACACCATATCCGCCTGCACGCGGGTCGTGGTCGAAGCGCACGGGGACATCGCGATCCTGTCGGGGCTGAGCATCGACGAGATCAGGACATCCAATCCCGTCCGTCCGGGGGACGTCTTGACGGTCGAGGGGCGTTGGGACGGCCTCCGGCGGTCCCGCGGCAAGCCGGACCGGGGGATCGCGGGAGTCCGGTGCCGGGTCGTGAACCAGCGCGGCGAGACCGTCCTCGAATACGGGTACCGCTACCTGGTCGCCTGCCGGAACCCTTTACCGAGGAAGTAGAGCTCGAACGACTCCTTCCGCGTCGCCTCGGGCCGGATGCGGCGAAGCTCGGCGAAGAACGGCTTCAGCTCCCGGAAGACCGCGTCGGACTCCGCTCCGCCGAAGATCTTGGCGAGGAACGTCCCGCCTTCGCGGAGGGTCTCCCGCGCCAAACCGAAGACCGCCCGGACGAGCTCCGCTGAGCGCGCCTGGTCTGTGAAGGAGCTTCCGGTCGTGTTGGGGGCGGCGTCCGAGACGATCGCGTCGGCCTTCCCGCCGAGGAAGGACAGCAGCTCCTGCGGCAAGGCGGGGTCGGTCAGGTCCCGTTGCCAGAACCGGAAATTCTCCCCCGGCAGCGGCGCCATCGGGAGGAGGTCGACGGCGGCGACCTTCCCCTTGCCGCCCACCATGCCGAGGAGGATCTGGCTCCAGCCGCCCGGCGCGGCGCCCGCGTCGATCACACGGTCTCCGGAGCGGACCGCCTTCTCCTTCGCGGCGATCTGCGTCAGCTTGTACGCCGCCCGGGAGCGGTATCCTTCTTTTTTCGCCTGCCGGTACCAGGCGTCTTTCCGGTCGTACATGAGCATCATGCTACCGGAACCCCCCGGTGGTTTACACGGGGAAATCCGGTAATATAGTGTGCATCGCGCCCGGGAGGAGAACGACATCGACATGGACGGCGTCTTCCGATATCTGAGCCGCGACCTCCGCACGGTCGAGCGGGCGCTCGTCTCCCACCTGAGATCTCCCGTCCCCCTCATCCCCGTCGTCGGAAAACACATCACCCTGTCCGGCGGGAAGCGGATCCGTCCGGCGATCCTGCTCCTGACGGCGGATGCGTGCGGCTACCGCGGACCGCGCCGCACCGTGATGTCGGTGGTGACGGAATACATGCACACGGCGACGCTCCTGCACGACGACGTGGTCGACACGGGGACGGTACGCCGCGGCAAACCGTCGGCAAACGTCGTCTTCGGCAACTCCGTGAGCGTCCTCGTGGGCGACTTCCTCTTCGCCCGCGCCTCCCAGTTGATGACGGACGACGGAGACATCGACGTCCTCGGGATCTACGCGCGCACGCTGGTCCACCTCTCGGAAGGGGAGGTGCTCCAGTTGATGAGAATGCGCGATCCGGGGATCACGGAAAAGGAGTACCTGACCGTCGTCTTCTGCAAGACGGCATCGCTCATCGCCGCTGCCGGCGAAACGGGAGCGGTGCTCGCGGGAGCCGATCCCGAGACGCGCAAGGCGATGTTCGGGTTCGGGAAGTCGGTCGGGATCGCGTTCCAGCTGGTGGACGACATCCTCGATTTCACGGGGACGGAGAAATCGCTCGGGAAGCGCCCCCTGCAGGACTTGCGGGAGGGGAAGGTGACGCTTCCGGTCCTGCATGCGCTGCGCGAGGCGGGGCGCGCGGACCGGAAGCGGACGGAGCGCGCCCTTGCGAAGAAGGAACCCGGGGAACGCGACGTCGCCTTCCTCGCGTCGCTGGTCGCCCGCCACGACGGGATCGGCTACACCGCCTCCCGGGCCAGGGAATACGTCCGCCGCGGGAAGCGGTTCCTCGCGTGCCTGCCCGACTCGCAAGCGCGTTCCGCCCTTCTCACCCTCTCCGACTACGTGACGTCCCGGACCAGCTAGTGTAGCGTCTCGCAAATACCCTGGCATTCGAGCGCCGCTGCATCCGGAAACGCGTCATCCCCCGGTGCGTTCCGGCCGAAAAGAACGCTCTTGACAGATCAATTAAGTATCATTATGTATAAATTATCGAAAATGATGGGATGGAGTATTTCCGTTTTTCGGTCGGGGACGGATCGAAGGGGTGCACATTCCTTGGGGGGGGACGTGATGAGCCGACGGAACGAGAAGGGATTCACGCTGATCGAGGTGGTCGTCGTCGTGGCAGTGATCGCCATCCTGGCGGCGGTCCTGACTCCATTCATCACGAAGTACATCGACGACTCCAGGATCGCGAAGGCTCGCAACGAGGCGCAGGTGATCGGCGGGGCGATGACCAACTTCCTGAAGGACACGGGGATGTGGCCGAGCCGTAATGCGACGGGGGGCGCGGTGGCGGTCCTCTACACCGGGCCCAGGACGCCCGCCGCCGCGACCATATTCACCGCCACCCCGCCGGTCGTCCCCGCGGTCGTCAACTGGCCGGGCACGGTCGCCACGCTCGACAACAGCCTCCTCGTGAACGGCACGGGCAACGCCTATCCGCCGGTCGGCGATCTGAGGTGGGCGGGACCGTACGTCGGAAGCGCCCTGCCGGCGGATCCCTGGGGCAGGCCGTACGTGGTCAACGTGGCCGCCGCCGGCCCGATCTGGGTGCTGTCCGCCGGAGCCAACGGGAAGGTCCAGACGGCCGCGGCCGACAACGTGGTCAACGGCGACGACATCGGGTTCCGTGTACGGTAAGGACCGCAGACGCGCCGCGAAGAAAGCCGAAGGCCCTCTTCGGCTTTTTTTTTAGCCGGCGGGGGGGACGGACCGCATGACGACCGCGGCAGGTGACGCGAAGGAGAAGGCGCCTCCCCGGCGGAAACTTCTCGGGGAGCGGCTGATCGACGCGGGGTTGGTCACCCCCGATCAGCTCGACCTCGCCCTGCGCGAGCAGCGGCGCACGGGGGAGCGGATCGGGGAGATCCTGGTCAACCTCGGCTTCGTCGCCCAGGAGCAGATCTCCGCGGTCCTCGCCTCCCAGGCCGGCGTCAGCTTCGTCCAGCTCGACAACTACCTGATCGAGCCGGCGGCGCTGAAATGCGTGCCCGAAAGCGTGGCGCGCCGGCACAAGCTGATCCCGATCCTCCTCGAACCTCCGAAGCTGACGGTCGCCCTGGCCAACGTCTTCGACGTCCTGGCGATCGACGAGGTCCAGCGGATCACGGGGTACATGGTGGACGTGGTCTCGGGAACGGAGAGCAGCGTCCTCGCCGCGATCGACCAGTACTACGCCGGCGGCGTCTCCATCGAGGAGATCGTCCAGAAGTCGATCCGCCAGGTGGAGGCCGGCCGCCTGTCCGAGGCGGACCTCGCGGCGGGCGCGCCCATCATCCGGCTCGTCGACCAGATCTTCCTCTCCGCGGTGCAGGACGGGGCGACGGACATCCACATGGAGCCGGAGGAGCGTGTTTTCCGGACCCGGTTCCGCGTCGACGGCAAGCTGCGGATGGGGCCGTCCCTCCCCAAATCGCTCCAGCCCGCCGTCACCGCCCGCGTGAAGATCCTCTCCGCGATGAACATCGCGGAGACGCGGCAGCCCCAGGACGGCAAGATCAACTTCTACGTCGGCAAGCGGAAGATCGACCTGCGGGTATCGACGCTCCCCACGGTGCACGGGGAAAACCTCGTCCTGCGGGTGCTCGACAAGTCGAAGCTGGTTCTCGGCCTGGAGTCCCTCGGGTTCGACGAGGCGACCCTTGCGCGCTTCCGGCGCCTGGTCGAGAGCCGCAACGGGATCATCACGGTGTGCGGTCCCACGGGCTCCGGCAAGACCACGACGCTCTACTCCGCCCTCTCCTATATCAACGGCCTCGACCGCAGCATCGTCACGCTGGAGGATCCGGTCGAGTACGAACTGCCGGTCATCCGGCAGTGCCAGATCAATGTGAAGGCGGGGCTCACCTTCGCCTCCGGGCTGCGGTCGATCCTGCGCCACGACCCGGACGTCATCCTGGTCGGAGAGATGCGGGATTCCGAGACGGTCGAACTGGCCGTCCGGTCGGCCCTCACGGGACACCTCGTCTTCTCCACGCTCCACACGAACGATGCGGCGGGTGCGATCCCGAGGTTGATCAACATGGGGCAGGAGCCGTTCCTGGTGGCGTCGTCGCTGCGGGCGATCATCGGGCAGGCGCTGATCCGCGTCGGCTGCACGGCGTGCAGGGAGACGTACACCCCTTCCCCGGAGACGATCGAACGGGCGGGACTGCCGGCCGAATCGATCCACGGGACGTTCCTCCGGGGGGCGGGGTGCGCGCAGTGCGGGCAGACGGGATTCCGGGGGCGCATCGGGGTGTACGAGCTGATGGAGGTGACTCCCGCGATCGCGCGCCTGGTGATGAAGCGGGCCAACAGCCAGGATCTGCTCGAGGCGGCGATGGCGGAGGGGATGACGACGATGCGGCAGGACGGGGTCGCCAAGGCGATGCGGGGATTGACCACGCTGGAAGAAGTGGTGCAGTTGACCTGAGATGGCGCGGTACGACTACAACGCGGTGGACGACTACGGCCGGAAGGCCCGGGGGACGATGTCGTCGCCGGACGAGAAATCGTTGCGCGACCAGTTGGCGGCGATGGGGATGCACCTGGTCTCCTCCCGGCAGGTGGCGGAGGGCGCCGGTCCGTCCCTCTTCCGGAAGAAGATCAGGCGCGCCGACCTCATCGACTTCACCTACCATCTCAAGACGCTCCTCGGGGCGGGGGTCTCGCTGGTCAGCGCCCTTTCCGACGTGGCCGAGCAGTCCACGAACCAGGAGTTCCGCGAAGTGCTGCGGGACGTCCGCCGCAACGTCCAGTCGGGGACGACCCTTTCGGCGGCGTTCGCGCTGCACCCGGACGTCTTCCCCGAGATCTTCGTCTCCATCATGCGGTCGGGCGAGGTGACGGGGAACATGGACGGGGTGCTCTCCGACCTGAACAGGTTCCTCTCGTGGCAGGAGGAGCTGGGAAAGACGATCCGGCAGGCGACCTACTACCCGTTGACGGTCGTCGGCATGGTCGGCGGGCTGATCGTCCTGCTGTTCACCTTCGTCTTCCCGCGGTTCCTCTCCATTTTCAAGGGAGCCGCCATCGACCTCCCGCTCCCGACGCGCGTCGTGATCGCGATCAGCGAGTTCTTCCGGGACTACGGGCTGTACCTGCTCGCCGCGGCCGTGCTCGGCGTCGTTGCCCTGCGGGTTTACCGGAGGACCGAGGCGGGGCGGCTGCGGGTGGACGGCTGGAAGCTGAAGATCCCCCTCGTCGGGGAGGTGATCCGGGCGATCGAGATGAGCCAGTTCAGCCACTTCACGGCGTCCCTCTTCCGGGCGGGAGTGGAGATGACGCAGACCCTCGCCGTGGTGGAGAAGGTGATGGGAAACCGGGTGCTCGCGGCGGTGGTCCGCCAGGCGCGGGAGGAGCTGATCGCCGGGGGCGGGCTCTCGGTGGCGCTGCGGAAATCGGGCGAGTTTCCCCCGATGGTCCTCCGGATGGTCTCGGCCGGGGAGTCGACGGGGAACCTCGACGACACCCTCGAAAACGTCTCCGCGTACTACGACCGGGAAGTGCCGGCGATCGTGAAGAAGTCGTTCGCCATCCTCGAGCCCGCGATGACGATCCTCCTCGCGGTCATCGTCCTCGGGGCGGCGCTGTCGTTCTTCCTCGCGCTCTACAAGATGGTGGGGTCGATGGGGGCGGCGAGGTGAGAACGCGGCGGGAGGGTGCGGCCGGGTTCACCCTGATCGAGGTGATCGTCGTGATCGCCGTCATCTCGATCCTTGCGGCGATGGCGGTCCCCTACGCGGTGAAGATCCTCGACCAGTCCCGGGAAGAGGCGACGAAGAAGCAGGTGGAAGAGATCCACCGGGCCATCATGGGCGACCCGAGGGGGCCCACGGCGGGGTTCCTCGGCGACATGGGGAGGCTGCCGGCGGCGCTCACGAATCTGAACACCCAGGGGAGCCAGGCGGGACCGACGACCGGGACGCTCGGCGTCAAGTACGGGTGGTACGGCCCGTACGTGAAAATCGGCTACAGCGCCGGCGCGTACCTCGTCGACGGCTGGGGAACGTCCCTTGTCTACAACAGCCCGGGCGCCGGGCAGATCACGAGCTTGGGACCGAACCGCGCCTTGGGCGGCGGGGACGACATCACCTACCCGTCTTCCGCCGTCGTCCCCGTCGGGCAGCTCCAGGTGAACCTCTACGTGTGGAGGACGGACAACACGACGAGCCAGTACGTCCTGAATCCCCAGCCGGGATCGTTTCCGGGGATGGCGGTGAACGTGCAGCTGTTCTACTCCGTGAACGGGGTGCGTTCGGCGGTCCCCCTCTCGGCGGGAATCCCCCCGGGGCCTGCCGGACCGCCCTATCTCTTTTCGACCCCCCCGCCCTACAATCCTCCGCGTACCCACACGGGGTTTCACGAGGTGATCGCGACGTGCACGCTGCCGCCGAATCCCGCGGTCTCGGGACAGGCGGTGGTGTACATCCCGGAGAACAACCAGCAGACGCAGGTGAACCTCTACCTGCGATGAACGACTGAAAGCGAGGGCGCGCAGCGGATGGGCAGGATGCTGGCGATCGAGATCTCGCCGCGGGTGATCCGGGTGGTGGAGTACACTCCCGGCGACCTCCCCGTGCGGATCCACCGCGCGGCGGTCACGGAGCGCCCCGGCGGCGAGCCGGCGGCCGTGGGGCAATTCCTCCGCGGGTTCCTGGACCGGGAAGGATTCACGGCGAAGGACGCCCTGGTGAGCTACCTCGGGCCGGTGATCGACCACCGGATCTTCGCCATCCCGCCGGTGACCGGGAAGACGCGCGAAGAGCTGTTGCGGGGGAAGATCGCCCAGGAGACGGCGACCTCCGTGGCCGAGTTGCGGGTGACGGGCGAAGTCATCGGAAAGGTGGTGGAGCAGGGGTACGAGCGCGACGAGGTGATGACGCTCTACGTCCCGGAGTTCGAGATCCGGCGGCTGGTTTTCCTTCTCGTCGAAGCGGGTCTGACGCCCGTCCGCGTCGTTTCCGTTCCACTGGCCCTCGCCGGGCTGCATCCCCCGGAAGCCGTCGACGAGTTGTGCGGTTTCCTCCACGTGGAGCCGTCCCGGTGCGTCATTTCCGTCTCCGGTGCCGGGAAGCTCCGCTTTTCGCGGGAATTCACGCTGGAGCTTCCCGGACAACCCCCTTCGACCCATGAGGTCCCCGACTACAAGAACATCGATCTTGGAGGCGGAGGAGACGATCCATCGCCGGAGCCCTCCGGAGAGGAGATCTACGCGGAGCGGATGGTCACCGAACTGACCCGCTCCCTCCTGTACTTCCGCCAGATCTCCCGCGGCGGAAGCATCAGCCGTCTCTACTGGAGCGGCGACCCCCCGGGGGAGACGTCGAAACGTCTCATCTCCGAGCGGCTCAAGTTCGAACTCGGGGCGCACCCGGCGGCAGGAGCGGCCGCCGTCGAGCAAGGGGCCTCGTTCGACGCGGCCACGTTCGGGGTTCCCGTCGGGATGGCCGCCGCGGCGTGGGGGCCCGAACGGGTCAACCTCCTTCCCTCGGAGTATCTGCAACGGAAGGAGCGCCGGGGGAGCTACATCGCCGTCGCCGTCATCCTCGCCGCGTTCCTCCTGGCGAACGCGGGACTGTACCTCGGGTTGCGCAACGCTTCGATGCGGTATCGCGATGTCCTCGGGGGCGCCGCGGCGGTCACCCGGAATGCGGCGGGTTCACAGGAGGAGATCTCCCGCTGGATGGCGACGCGGAGCGCCCTGGAGGAGATGAAGCGGGGAGAGAAGACGCTCGAAAACAGGTTCACGCGGTGGAAGGCCCTCTTCGCGACATTGGGCGCTCCCGTGCCGCCGGAGATGCGGTTCCTCTCGGCGACGTTCACCCCCTCGCTCCCGTCGGAGGCCGGACCGCGCGAAGGGCGGGGAGAGGTACGCGGAATCGTCTCCGGGGGGACGCCCGCGGAGGCGCAGCACCGGGTCAACGCCTTTCTCGCGGCCGTCCGCGCGCAGCCCGTGGTGGGGGAGCAGGGGTACACCGTCCTCGAGGTCCGGCCGCGCGGAGAGGACGGCGGCGGTGGATACGAGCAGGAGTTTCTGCTGAGCTTCGCGTTGAGGGAGAGGTAGCCGATGTCGTTCCGCCTGCCGTGGAAAGAAGGGATCCTCCCCGTCGTGCTGGGGCTGGCCGCGCTCGGCGCCGCGTCGTACTTCCTGCTCTTCGCCCCGGAACTCCGGGAGATCCGGTCCCTGCGGGCGGAGATCGCGGCGAAGGATGCGGAGGTGGCGGAGGCGATGAAGCTGCGGACCGCGGTCGCGGAGTCCCGGGTCGGCGAGGGGGCGCTATGGGAGGAGCGTCTCCGGACGTGGGAACGGCGGGTCCCTTCCACGCCGGACACCGAGCGTCTCCTCGCGGAGATCGGCGAACTGGCGGTGCGGCACAACCTGAAGGCGTTCGGGCTTACCGGGGCGTCCTCCGCGCCGGATCCGTCGGCGGCCGCACCGGAGGCGGAACGGGATTCGAAGGAAGGCGCCGTGGAAACCCGGTTCCGCATCACTTTCCGGTCCACCTATCGGGACCTCGCGGAGTTTCTCGACGAGATCCCGCGGGCGCGGCGCCTGCTGACGATCCGGTCGGTATCGGTCAAGGAGAAGGCGGACGCCATGGATGCGGAGGTCGAGTTGTCCGCCTGGCACCGGAGGGCGCGATGAAACCGGTCCGGGAGTGGATGCGGGACAAGCGGATCGCGGGCGCGCTTGCCGCCGTGGCGGTCCTGTCCGTCGGGTACCGGCTGATCGGGTCCGACGGGGGGTCCGCGCCGGCGGTTCCGGCGACCGCCGCCGCGCCTTCGCCGGTCGCCGCCGCGCCGGAACCGGCACCGCTTCCCGGAGACACGTCGCCGCGGCCGGCATCCGCCTCCATGCCGATCCCGCCGGGGTGGACGGGGCCGGCCTGGTCGTGGACGCGGAACCCGTTCCTTGCACCTCCCGTGGGGGGGGCGCCGCCCGGCCGTACGGGGAGGAACGGGAGCGGCGAGGCCGTCCTCCCGGCCGGAGGAGAGGGATCGTCGCCGGAATTACAGGGCACCGTGATCGGCGGCGGCAAGGCGATGGCGATCTTTCGGGGCCATCGGCCGGATGGCGGGAACCGCCTTGTGCCCGTCGGCGGAACGGTGGGGGATTGGACGCTCTTCCGGGTCGAGCCGTACCGCGTCTCCCTCCGCCGGGGAAATGAGATCCGCATCCTGGAGTTGTACAAGCAATGAGGAGCGCCGCCTGCGGCGTCGCGAGGAGAGTCGAAAAGGAGGTCGGCCGTTGAAGACCCTAGTGCACCGTCTCGCAAATATCTTGGCATTCGAGCGCCGCTGCATCCGCTCCAGCTTTGTTGCACTCGTTCGTCGTACTCTCCCGGTACGCCTTCACTCGCGCGCCTCGCTGACGCGGCGCATCGACGCTCTCGGTGCGTCAAGCTATTTGCGAGACGGTACACTTGCGGTTGCACTGATCGGAATGACGGCGCTGGGCCTTGGGTGCGCGAAGGCCCAGGGGATCCGGAAATCGTCCCCTCCGCCCGTCGCGGTTTCCCTCGTTCCCGCGGAGTCCGCCTCGGTCCCGCTGTCCGCAGCGAAGCCTGCGCCCCTTCCGGATGCGCCCATGGAGGGGGTCGAGCGTACCCGGGCATCCGTCTCGGAGTTCCGCAAGCCGGCGAGGCGTTACACCCTCGTGATGGCGGGGGCGGACGCGCGGGAGCTGTTCCTCTCGCTGGCGCGCGAGAACGACTTCAACCTCGTCCTTTCCCCCGAGGTGTCCGGCACGGTGACGATGGACATCAAGGAGGCGACCGCGGAGGAACTGATGGACGAGGTCTGCGGGATGCTCGGCTGCCGGGCGGTCTTCGGCGGGAACACGGTCCGCGTCACCCCCGAGAAGCGTGTGACCCGCGTCTTCCCGGTGGACTACCTGCTCACCGTCCGCACGGGGTCGGGGTCGCTCATGGCGTCCACTTCCGCCTCCGGCGGAGGGGGGAGCGTGGGATCGACGACCACCAGCGAGAGCCAAAGCACGAACAGCGTGATCACCGAGGAGAAGGGGGATTTCTGGGGAGGGCTCGCGGAAGAGATCGGGGCGTTCCTTTCCGCCGGGACCGGGAAAGTGGTGGTCAACCGCACGTCGGGGACCGTCACGGTGACGGACTACATGGCGAACGTCGAGCAGGTGGAGCGGTACCTCCGGATGATCGAAGCCCGCGTCCGCACCGGCGTGGTCATCGAGACGCGGATCCTCGAGGTGGCGTTGGACGACGATACGAAGTACGGGATCGACTGGTCCGCGTTGCCCGACCTCTCCTCCCTTTCCCTTTCCGGCGGCCTTACCGGCGGAGCGACCGCGGCCCAGGGCCTTTCCACCGGGGCGACGACGTTCCGGCTCGGCGTCGCCGGCTCGAAGTTCAACGCGTTCCTGGACGCCCAGGCCCAGGCGGGGAACCTGAACGTCCTTTCCGCGCCGAGGGTGTCCACGCTGAACAACCAGAAGGCGATCATCCGGATCGGGCGGCAGGACGTCTTCTTCCGCGCGGTGGTCACCCCCGCGAGCACGACCTCCGCCGCCTTCACCACGTTCACGCCGGACAGCGTGACGGAGGGGATCATCCTGAGCGTGACGCCGCAGGTCGGGCAGGACGGACGGATCATGCTGGCCATCCACCCCACGATCACCGAGAAGGTCGGGGAGGCGGTGGCCCCGGACAATAACACCGCTCCGATCCTGGACGTCCGGGAAACGAACACGGTGGTGACGGTCGCCGACGGCGAGACGGTCTTCATCGGGGGGCTGATGCAGGAGCGGACCCAGGAGACGGTCCGCTCGGTCCCGCTGCTGGGGGACATCCCGTACCTCGGGGCATTCTTCCGGCGCAACGAGCAGACCAAGAAGAAGACCGAGCTGGTGATCCTCATCTCGCCCCGGGTCGTCCGTCCCGGAGAGGGGGCGGAGATCGCCGCGCAGGAACGGGAGCGGCTGCGGAACCTGCAGCGGGGGCATCGCCTTGGCGGCCGGCCGCAGCTCTACGGCATCGAGGGGGAGCTGGAAACGCTCCGCCCGTGGAACTGACATGTACGAGGAATACTTTTCCCTGAAAGAGCGACCGTTCTCGCTGACGCCGGACCCGGATTTCCTCTTCCTCTCGGGGAGCCACCAGCAGGCGCTGGATCACCTGCTCTTCGGGCTGGAATCGGGGGAGGGATTCATCGTCGTGACGGGCGACATCGGGGTCGGCAAGACCACCGTCTGCCGCGCGCTGCTGCGGAGGCTGCCGGACCGGTTCGCCACGGCGCTGGTCGTGAACACCCTCCTGACGGAGAAGGAGCTGCTCCGTACGGTCCTGGACGACTTCGGCGCCCCCGTGCCCGACGGGACGCGGAAGGACCTGCTGGACGCGCTGAACCGGTTCCTCCTCGCCGAGGCGGAACGGGGGAGGCGCCCGGTCCTGATCATCGACGAGGCGCAGAACCTCGCGCCGCCGCTCCTCGAGCAGGTCCGGCTCCTCTCGAACCTGGAGACGGAGAAGCGCAAGCTCCTGCAGATCGTCCTCTTCGGCCAGATGGAGCTGCAGGAGAAGCTGCGCCTCCCGCAACTGCGCCAGTTCGACCAGCGGATCACCGTGCGCGCGAGGATCCTGCCGCTGGACCTTCGGGAGACCTCCCGGTACATCCAGCACCGGATGGGGATCGCGGGGGCCGCGGGGTCGGCATTTCTCTCCCCCGCCGCGGAGAGACTTCTTCACCGGCGGTCCCGCGGGGTTCCCCGGCGGATCAACCAGTTGTGCGACCGCGCCCTCCTGGCGGCGTGCGTGCGCAACGCCGCGCGGGTCGAGCGCGAGGACGTGGTCCGCGCCGCCGCGTCCCTCTCCGACGGATCGAAGGGGGGCGGAGCGATGCCGTGGCCGTGGCGCTGGTTCCGGGTCGGAAGAGGGGGTGCGGCATGAGTCTCCTGCAGGACGCCCTCCGCAAGGCGCAGCGGTTCGGTGGGTCTTCCTCCCCGCCGCCCCTGTCGCCGCACCCCGGGGGATCGCCGGGGAAACCCGGGACGCGGTGGAAGTTGCTGGCCTGGATCCTTGCCGCGGCGTTCGCCGTCGGCGTCGCGGGGGTGCTCTTTCTCATGCGTCGCACCGGCTCTCCGCCTGTCGTTCCCCCGGCGCCGCCGGCGGCGCGGGCGATCCCCTCGCCGGAACCGTCGCCGACGCCTTCACCGTCCGGCGCGGCGTCGCAGCCGCCCGGCGCGTCGCCCGCCGTTCCCCCGGCGGCGTCGGTCTCCGATACCGCACCCGTACAGCCGACGGCAAAGGCCGGCTCCTCCCGTGTCCGCCGTGCACGGGGGGGGGCGGCTCGTACCTCTTCGCCGCCCTCCGTTCCGGCTGCGGGAAGCATGGCGGCCGGAGGCTCCGCACCGGCGATGCCGACGGAAACACCGGCCGCGCCCGCAGCGGCGTCCGGAGCGGGGAGGGACCCGGTGCTGGAGAAGTTCAACTCCGGAGTCGCCGCGCTGAACCGCGGGAAGGAGGAAGAGGCTTCGCTTCTGCTCCGGGAGGTCACGGCGTCGTCGCCGGGGCTCGTCGAGGGGTGGAACGCCCTCGGCATCGCACTGCTCCGTCAGGGACGGCTCGACGACGCGGACGGCGCCTTCTCGCGGGTCCTCTCCCTCTCTCCCCGGTATTCCCCGGGGCTGCTCAACATCGGGCTGCTCCGGCTGGCGCAGGGACGGATCGAGGAGGGGGCCGCGTACTTCTCCCGGGCGGCGGAGCTTTCCCCCGGATCGCTCGCTCCCCGGGTGAACCTCGCCGTGGCGCAGGCGCGGGCGGGGAGATTCGGCGAGGCAGAGGAAACGCTGCTCGCCGCCGGACGCCGGTTCCCCGGCCACCCCGACGTCCTGTACCACCTCGGAACGGTGTACGACCGCATCGGGAACCGTGCCAGGGGAATCGAAGCGTACACGGCGTTCCTCGCCGCATCCGCCGGATCGCGCCCCTTGATGGAGGACCGGGTCCGGGCGCGGCTGCGGGCATGGGGAGAGTCTCCGTAGCGATTCGGCGATGCCGGAATAAATATTCTATTGACCCTCTCTTCGGATTTAAGGTACCTTCCCCCCCGTGGGTGGCCCGAGAGGGCCTGAAGGGAAGACGGTGTGAATCCGTCGCGGGCCCGCCGCTGTGACCGGGTACGAAAGCCGCAACGATGCCACTGTCCGCAAGGGCGGGAAGGCGCGGCGAGTAGGCTGATCCGGAAGCCAGAAGACCTGCTCACATCAACGTAGAACTTCGTTGCCCTCGGGGATGAGGGCGGAGTGTAAGGTTCTACCGACCGCGGATGGAAAACGGCATCCCCGGGCCTGTCGCCAGGCCCGGGGATTTATTTTTGGGGAAAACGTGAGGGAAATGCTCCTACCCGTCAATCTGAACGTGAGGGGCCGTTGGAAGGACATTCCGCGCGAGCGCCGGCGGCGGCTTTCGCTGGAGCTTCCGGATCGACATGTTCTTGATGCCTTGTCCCGAGGAGAGGCGGCGGGCTCGACGGGAATTCATGGAAAGGGTCGGCCGTCTTCCCTCAGCCACGATGCCGGCTCCGCTCGCCTCCGGACGATCGCGTTGCTCCGGCATGCGGAGACGGCGGCACAGTATTCCGGCTGCCTCATCGGGAGCACCGACCTGCCCCTCGCACCCGAAGGACGCTGGAAGGCGTCGCTCCTTGCGCCCCGGCTCGCAGGGGAAAGGCCGTCTCGCCTGTATTGCAGCCCCTTGCTGCGCGCGCGGGAGACCGCGGAACGCGTGGGGGAATCGTTGGGGATGACCCCGGTAATCGATTTGGATCTTCGCGAGATCGATTTCGGCCGCTGGGAGGGGATGACCTTCGACACGATCCGGGCGTCGGACCCCGATGCGGTGGCGCGCTGGGCCCGGCTCGAGCCGGACTTCGCCTTCCCTGGCGGGGAGTCGGTCGAGATTTTCCTCGCGCGCATCCGGCGCGTCGCGAAGCGGTTGGCGGAATGCGAAGGTCCCTCCGTTCTCGCCGTCACGCATGCAGGCGTCATCCGCGCCATGATCTGCCACCTGCTGGGGCTGTCCCCTCGCCAATACGTGCTGTTCGACGTAAAGCCCGCATCTCTGACGAAGATTGCCGTATACGGCGACAGCGGGGTTCTGTCGTGTCTTTCCGATCCTTGCCTGGCAGAGGGAGAGTGACGTGGGCCGGGTCGTCCTGGTGACGGGCGGCGCCCGCAGCGGCAAGAGCGAGTATGCGCGCCGGCATGCCGAGAGCCTGCCGTCTCCGCGGGCGTTCGTCGCCACCTGCCCGGTTCTTGACGGGGAAATGGACGAGCGCATTCGGAAACACCGGGAGGCGCGCGGGGACGGGCAGTGGGAGACGATCGAGGAGCCGGTAAACCTCGCGAGGGTCGTTCGGGAGGCGCGGGAGGCAAACGTTCTCCTGGTGGACTGTCTGACGTTGTGGGTCAACAATCTGCTCTTCGAAGCGCAGACGGCGGCCGGGGACCTCGGGGAGGAAGAGATGGCTCGCCGCTGCGGGGAAATTCTCGCCGCCTGCCGCGCCCATGCGGGCATGGTGGTCTTCGTGACCGGCGAAGTGGGGATGGGAATCGTCCCGGAGGCCCCCGTGTCGCGGAGGTTCCGCGACCTGCTGGGGCGATGCAATCAAGTCATGGCGGAAGGGGCCGACGACGTGATCCTCGTGGTCTGCGGCCTGCCGCTCCATTTGAAGGGGAGAAGGAAGGAATGAGCCTGCTGAAGGAAACGGTCGGAGCGATCGTAGCACAGGATCCGAAGTCGCGCGCAGCGGCGAGGGCACGCCTGGAACAGTTGACGATGCCGCACTGGGCGCTGGGACGCCTGATGGACCTCGCGGAGGACCTGGCGGGAATGACGCGGTCTCTCCGCCCTCCCGTGGAGCGCAGGGCTGTGGTGGTCATGGCCGGCGATCACGGCGTCGCGGCCGAAGGCGTGAGCAAGTATCCGCAGGAAGTGACCTCGCAGATGGTATGCAACTTCGTCAACGGCGGGTCCGGGATCAATGCATTGGCGCGGGTTTCCGGAGCGCGCGTCGTCGTGGTCGACATGGGGGTGGCCGGGGACCTCGGCCCACTCGCCGCGGAAGGGAAGATCCTGTCATGCCGCATCGGGGCCGGCACCGGGAACATGGCCGTCGGCCCCGCCATGAGCCGTGAAGATGCGATCCGCTCCGTCGAGGCGGGGATCGAAGTGGCGCTGATGTTGGCCGCGGAGACCGACCTGTTCGCCACGGGCGACATGGGGATCGCCAACACGACGCCGAGCAGCGCCATCGTTTCCGTGATGACCGGGGCCGCTGTGGCCGATGTCACGGGGCGCGGGACGGGGATCGACGACGCGGGCCTCTCGTTGAAAGTCGCCGTCGTCGAGAAGGCGCTGGCGGTCACCCGGCCCGATCCGGACGATGCCATGGATGTCCTGATGAAGGTGGGCGGTTTCGAGATCGGTGGGATCGCGGGGCTGATCCTCGGGGCCGCCTCGCTGCGGAAACCGGTGCTGCTGGACGGCTTCATCTCGACCGCAGGCGCGCTGATCGCCCAAGGGCTTGCGCCGCGGGCGGCCGATTACATGATCGCGGCCCACAAGAGCGTGGAGGCGGGGCACCGGATCTCCCTCCAGAAGTTGGGAAAGGAGCCGTTGCTCGACCTTGGGCTTCGGCTCGGGGAAGGAACCGGTGCCGTGCTGGCGATGCCGATCGTGGAAGGGGCCGTGCGGGTATTGACCGAAGTGGCGACCTTCGAGGAAGCGGCGGTCTCGGGGGCCGTTACGTGACATCCTTCTTCGCAGCCCTGCGCTTTCTCACCGTCCTGCCGGTGCCCGGAGGCTGGTGCGGGGGGGAGGAGGCGCTGAAGCGAAGCGTCCCTTTCTTCGCGGTCGTGGGGCTGTGCATCGGCGGGCTTGCGGCGGGGATGGATGCCGCGTTCCTCCGGATTCTTCCCCCGCTGCCCGTCGCGGTCCTCGTCGTAATCTTCCTGATGGCGGCATCCGGGGGGTTGCACGTCGATGGTCTGGCCGATACGGCCGACGGTTTTTTCAGCTCCCGCAGCCGGGACCGGATACTTGAAATCATGCGGGACAGCCGGACCGGCCCCATGGGAACCGCCGCCGTGGCGTGCGTCCTGGTGTTGAAGGTAGCCGCCCTGGCCTCCGTTCCCCCTTCGCGGATGTTGGGAGCGGTCCTGTTGATGCCGGTGGCCGGGCGGTGCGGCATCGCGGTCGTCATGGCCGTCCTCCCGTATGCCCGCACGGACGGGGGGCTTTGCGTCGCCTTTCTCGGAGGGCGGACGATCAGGCAGGCGGTGTGGGCGCTGGCGATCTTCTCGCTCGTCGCCTGGTGGGCGTCGGGTTGGATGGGGCTCGGGACGGTGGCCGCCTCGGCCGTCGCGGCCCTTCTTTTCGCGAACCACTGCCGTCGCAAGATCGGCGGCTTCACGGGCGACACGCTGGGCGCCGTCTGCGAAATCGTCGAAGTCATTCCGGCGCTGGCCGCAGCGGTCCGGATTGCGTAAGGGGCACGGCATGAGGCGTAACGGACACGGGGAGAACCTTCGGGAACTGGCGGCGCAGGCCGATGAAATCTGACAGGAGTATAAGAGTGGCTTGACGCAGGGCCCCCCGCGACGCAATATGGATGGACAGATCGGAACGTTCCCGTCGGGGCAAGGGAAGATGGTGCGAGTCCATCGCTGCCCCGCAACTGTAACCGGTGACGAAATCCGCAACGGAGCCACTGCCCGGGTGACGAGAGCGCGGGCGGGAAGGCGCGGAGAGTAGGGGGGCGGCCCTTCAAGGGCCGTCGGGGAACCGGAAGCCAGGAGACCTTCCCGGCGGGGAGAGATCCCGAGACGCCTTTCGCGGGAGAAGGGCCGGGGCGCTTTCGCCGTCAGGACGCGCGATTCATTTCCCATCCATTTTCCGCGGGGCATCGGGTCGGGGGATGCTCCATGTCGGGTCGCGTCCGGATCGACGTCGCACGACGTTTTCTCGCGGGGTTCCTCCCCGCCGTCGCCCTGCTTGCGTCCGCGATCGACCGGCCCGCGTTCGCGGCGGACCGGTTCCCCCTTGCGTTGAAGGACGACCGGGGCGTCACCGTCCGCCTCGCCGCATCCCCCCGCCGCATCGTCTCCCTGGCCCCCAGCCTCACCGAGATCGTGTTCCTCGTCGGCCGCGAGGGCTCCCTGGCGGGCGTCACCCGGTATTGCAACTTCCCCCCCGCCGCCGCAACGTTGCCGAACATCGGCGGCGTGAGCGACCCGGACGTCGAGCGGATCGTCGCCCTCTCTCCGGATCTCGTCCTGTGCACCACGGACGGGAATCCCCGGGAAAAGGTGCGGGCCCTCGAGGAGATGGGGATCCCCTGCTTCGCCGTGGCTCCGCAGAATCTCGACGCGGTCTTCACGGCGATCGAGCGCGTGGGCGCCCTCCTGGGGGCCGCGGACCGGGGGATCGCGGAGGCGGCGGCGCTTCGCCGCCGGGCGCAGCGTGTGCGCGCCGCAACGAGGGGGACGGACGCCGCCTCGCCGAACGTCCTCTTCGTCGTATCGACCGCGCCGGTGATCGCCGCCGGGAGCGGGACCTTCATGGACGAACTGGTGCGTCTCGCCGGCGGGAGGAACGTCGCCGCGCGGATCGCAGGCAGGTATCCGAGGCTCTCCGTCGAGGATCTGGTCGCCGCCCGTCCGGACGTGGTGTTCGTCGCCGGGATGACGGGCGTCGAACGGTTCCCGCGGGAGGTCACGCGCTGGAAGGAGGTCCCCGCCTTCCGGGAGGAGGCCGTGGTCACGCTCGACGGGGACCTCGTCACCCGCCCCGGGCCCCGGATGGTGACGGCTCTGGAGCGGATCTCCGCGGCTCTCGCGGCCTGGCGGGAGAAGCGGGTGAAGGCGCCCGCGGCGGGCGGGGGGGGGAAGCGGTGACGGCCGGCGGGAAAAGGAGCGGCGCGGTCTTCCCCGTGCTCGCCGCGGCGCTCCTCGGCGCGCTGGTCCTCTCCGCGGCCACCGGGCCGGTGTCGATCTCTCCCCGCGCGGCCTTCGACGCGATCTTCCGGGGAACGGACGACACTCCCGGCCGGGTCCTGTTGTCGCTGCGGCTCCCACGGGCCCTCCTGGGCGCCCTCGTGGGCGGGGCCCTCGCCTCTTCCGGCGTCGCCTTCCAGGCGTTGCTGCGCAACCCGCTCGCCGACCCGTACATCCTCGGCGTCTCGGGGGGAGCCGCGGTGGGTGCGCTCACGGTCGCTCTCTTCCTGTCGGCGGACGCTTCCCCGCTCCTTCCGCTGTGCGCCTTCGGCGGAGCGGCGCTGGCCGCACTGGCCGTCTTCCTCCTCGCCAGACGGCGGAGCGGCGTCTCCCCGGAGCGGCTGATCCTGATGGGAGTGGTCGTCGGGGCGTTCCTCAACGCGGTCATCATGCTGATGGTGACCCTCTCCCCGCCCGGGAAGATCCCCGGAGCCCTTTACTGGCTGATGGGGGACCTGGGCCTGGGAACCCCCCGCCGCGTCGCGGTCCTCTTCCCGTACGTCGCGCTCGGCACGGTCCTCCTGTACCTGCTCTCCCGCGGCCTGGACCTGCTCCTCCTCGGCGATCACGCGGCGTTCCAGGCGGGGCTCTCCGTGGAGCGGGTGAAGACGGCGACGTACCTCACGGCGTCGCTGCTGGCCGGCTCGGTCGTCGCGGTCTCGGGGCTCATCGGCTTCGTCGGGCTCATCGTTCCCCACGGGGCGCGGGTGCTGGTGGGATCCGGGCACCGCCGCCTCCTGCCGGCGTCGTTCCTGCTGGGCGGCGCGTTCCTCGTCCTCTCCGACACGCTTGCCCGCGTCGCGTCCCCCGCGGGGGAGCTGCCGGTGGGGGCGGTCACCGCGCTCGCCGGCGCGCCCTTCTTTCTCCATCTGCTCCGCCGCAACGGGGGACGGTCGTGAACCCGGTGCTGTCCGCCCGCGGAGTAGGATTCGGCTACGGGGACAGGGACATCCTGCGCGGGGTGAGCGTCGACCTTTTCCCGGGAGAGGTGACGATCCTCCTCGGTCCCAACGGGGCCGGAAAGAGCACGCTGATCCGGATCCTGTCGGGGATCCTCCCGCCCCGCGAGGGGGAGGTGCTGATGTGCGGCCGTCCTCCGGGGGAATTCCGCCGCCGGGAGATGGCGCGCCTGCTCTCGGTCGTGGGGCAGGACCCGCCGGTCGACTTCCCGATGACGGTGCAGGCGTACGTCGCGCTCGGGCGATTCCCGCACCAGGGGTTCTTCGGGGGAACGTCGAAGGAGGACCTGGAGCAGGTGGAGCGGGCGATGGAGAAGACGGAGCTGACCGGGCTGCGGGATCGGACCCTGGCCGAGATCTCCGCGGGGGAGCGCCAGCGGGCGACCGTGGCCCGGGCGATCGCCCAGGGGGCGCGGGTGATGCTGCTGGACGAGCCGACGGCGTTCCTCGACATCCGGCACCGGGTCGCGTTCTACGAGATCGTCACGCAACTGAAGGAGACGTGCGGGATCGCCGCGCTGGTCGCCTCGCACGACCTGTCGCTGTGCGCGGAGTACGGGGAGCGGATCGTCCTGCTGTCGGGCGGGACGGTGGCGGCGCAGGGGCGGCCGGAGGAGGTGCTCACGCCGGGGAACGTGCACGCGGCGTACGGGGTGGCGGTCGCCTGCGACCGGAACCCGGCGACCGGCGCGATCCGCGTCACCCCGCTTCGCGGGATGCCGACGAAGAATTAGGTTCCAACCAGGGCGGAACCGGGGAAGACGGTGCGAATCCGTCGCTGCCCCGCATCTGTCACCGGAACGAAACCCGCAAGGATGCCACTACCCCGCGGAAGGGGTGGGAAGGCGCGGGAAGTAGGCCGCCGGAAGCCAGAAGATCCGGTCCGTCCTGTATCAACCCACACCCTTTCGAGGGAAAGGAGGAGCGATGCAGGGATTCAAGAGGTTACGGATCGGGGATCGGGGCTGGGGAACGCCGACACTCCACGGTGCGCGGTGCGCGGTTGCAGTGATCTTGGCCGTCTTCCTGCCGGGTTCCGTCCCCGCGATAGCGCAGGAACCCGTGCGGACCGAGCCGGTGATCGTCACCGCGACGCGCATTCCGGAGAAGGTTTCCGAGCAGGCCTCGTCGGTGAGCGTGGTGACCCGGGAAGAGATCGATCTGAAGGGCGCGGGCTTCGTCGGCGACGTCCTCCAGGGACTCCCCGGGGTGGATGTCCAGCGGAGAGGCACGGCGGGGAACATGGAAAACATCAAGATCCGCGGGGGAAAGAGCACCCAGACGCTGGTGATGATCGACGGGTTCCCGGTCAACAGTCCCGGAACCAGCGAATTCGACATCGGATCGCTTTCGTCGGACCTGTTCGAACAGGTCGAAGTGGTGCGGGGTCCGCAGAGCGCGCTCTACGGGTCGTATGCGAGCGGCGGCGTGGTGAACTTCATTCCCCGGAAGGGCACGGGTGGAACCCGGTACGGGGTGGGCTTGTCGGGGGGCAGTTTCGATACCGTCGCAGGGAACGGGTCCGCATCGACCGGAGGCGCCTGGGGAAGTTTCCACCTGGCCGGAAGCGGGTACCGCAGCGACGGCGCGCTCCCGAACGACGGGACCGAGCTGGTGTCGTTCCTCGGGACCGGCGACCTGAAGGTGGGAGACAGGCAGCGTGTCCATCTTCTCCTGCTTTCCACCGACGCCAACAAGGAGATCCCCATAGACTTCGGATCCCGCCGCGACTCCAACCACCTGGAGACGCGCCGCGGTTTTCTTGCGGGCGCCCGATGGGAGGCGAAGCTCTCCGATGCGCTCGCGGTATCGGCTTCGGCCGGCGGTTACGACGAGTTCCTTCACGTCAATGACCCCCCCGACCCGACGGACGACTTCCCCTTCCCTTTCGAAGACGTCACCAAGTCGCGCAAGTCGGTGGCGGCGGTCCAGGGGCGCTACACACCCGGGAGGATCTCCACGACCATCCTGGGGGCGGAATTCGAGAAGGATCGTATTACGGACATCTTCAACCCGCCTTCCACGACGTATAGCCGGTCCTTGTATCTCCAGGAGGAGTTGCGGCCGCACAAGGGTTTCGGGGTCAGCGTCGGGGGAAGGCTGGACCGAAACTCCGTCGGAGGAACGGAGTTCAATCCCAAGGTGGCCGCGTACCGGGAATTCGCATCGGTTCCGCTCAAGATCCGGGCCGCCGCGGGGCGTGGATTCCGCCCTCCGACGGCCTCGGAGAAATTCGATCCCTTCATCGGCAACCCCGATCTTTCTCCGGAGGTCTCGGTATCGTACGAGGCGGGCGCCGATCTGGCGATCGCGAAGGGCCGTGGATCGCTTTCCACGACCTGGTTCTTCAGCGATCACCGGGGACTGATCCAGTTCGTCGATTCGGTCCCGGGGCCGGCGGGATTCGGGGAAATGCGGAACGTCGATGCGATTTCCCGGGGCGTGGAGATCAACGGCTCCTGGCAGCTCACGGAAATCGTCGGGTTCGCAGGTACCTACACCTACTCGGCGACCTGGGACAAGACGAACCGGCAGCGGATTCTCGGAATCCCGAACCAGCGCGGGAGTCTGTCCGTTCTCGTGACGCCCGCCTCCCGGTTGCAGGGGCGCGTCGATTGGCGGGTGGAGAGCGACGAACTGGACGCGCCGCCCAACGGCGGCGACAAGCGACGGCCGGGATACGCCCGGGTCGACTTTTACGGCAGGTACCTCTGGACGACCGGGTCCGGAGAAACACCGCAGGTCGCCCTGACGGGGAAGGTCTTGAACCTGCTGAACCGCGACTACGAGGAACGGAAAGAGTACCCCGCCCCGGGGATCCACTTCCTCCTGGGAGCCGAACTGAGCCTCTGAGCGCCCCGACGCGCCCCTTTGGCGAGACGCCGTCTCCGGCGGAACGCGGCGTGTCCGGCGGGGGGCGCCGTCTTTACACCCCCGGGGAAACGCGATACCGTATTCCCCGGGGGCTGTTCCCCGGGGGCTGGAGCCGATGGACCGCGCCGTCATCGAAAAATGCCGGGCAGATCTTCAACATCAGCTGGACGAACTGATGGCGGGAGCGGAGCGGACGGTCGTCGACATGACGCACGTCGAGGAGAACTTCCCGGACCCGACCGACCGGGCCTCCCTCGAGTCGAACCGGAACTTCACCCTCCGCCTCCGCGACCGGGACCGGAAACTCGTGGCCAAGATCAAGGAGGCGATCAAGCGGATCGAGGCCGGAACGTTCGGGATCTGCCAAGGGTGCGGCGGGGAGATCGAGGAGAAACGGTTGATCGCCCGCCCGGTCACCTCCCTATGCATCGATTGCAAGACCGTCGCAGAGGAGGAAGAGGTAAAGTAGGCGTCCCGCCGGAGGCCTCCACCGCCTCCCACCCGCCACCGGAGGCACCATGACGGAACTTCGGAAAGACCCGGTCGTCGGCCGGTGGGTCATCATCTCCACCGAGCGGGCAAAGCGTCCCCACGAATTTCCCCCCGAGGCCGCGCCGCGTCGCGAGGGGGTGTGCCCCCTCTGCCCGGGTAGCGAGCGGATGACCCCTCCGGAGATCCTCGCTTTCCGGCAGGGCGGCGAGCCGAACGACCCGAGCTGGACCCTGCGCGTGGTTCCCAACAAGTTCCCCGCGCTGCGGATCGAGGGGGAGCTGGGGAAGGCCGCCGACGGGATCTACGACCGGATGCACGGCATCGGGGCCCACGAGGTCGTCATCGAGTCGGAGCGGCACGACATCGACCTGTTCGACCTTCCCGAGAAGCGGTTCGAGGACGTCCTCTGGGCGTACCGGGAACGTCTCCTCGACCTGAAGAAAGACCACCGGTTCAAGTCGGTCCTCATCTTCAAGAACCATGGGGCCGCCGCCGGGGCTTCCCTGACCCACAGCCACTCCCAGTTGATCGCCCTTCCCGTCATCCCCAAGCGGGTGATGGAGGAGATGCACGGGTGCAGGGAGTATTACCGCTTCCGCGACCGGTGCCTGTTCTGCGACATCGTCGTCCAGGAGATGGACCAGAAGGTGCGGATCGTCGAGGAGACCGGGGAGTTCCTCGCCTTCTCTCCGTACGCCCCCCGCTTCCCGTTCGAGACCTGGATCGTTCCGAAGCGGCACCAGTGCGCCTACGAGATGATCGAGGGCGACCAGGCCAAGGGGCTCGCCGCCGTCTTCCGGCGGACCTTGCGGCGGCTGAACCTCGCCCTCGAGAACCCGCCGTTCAACTTCATCGTCCACAGCGCCCCGTTTCAGGAGAGGGCGGCGGAGTTTTACCACTGGCACATCGAGATCATGCCGAAGCTGACCAAGGTGGCGGGATTCGAATGGGGATCCGGATTCTACATCAATCCGACCCCGCCCGAGGAGTCGGCCAAGTACCTGCGGGAGCTCCCCGAGTGAGCCGGGGGACCGCGCGATGAAGGTTCTCGTGGTCTCCTCCGAGATCGTTCCCTTCGCGAAAACGGGCGGCCTGGCGGACGTCACAGGGGCCCTTCCCAAGGCGCTTCGCAGGATCGGGGTCGAGGCCGATTGCATTCTCCCCCGTTACCGGTGCGTGGACCGGGATCGCTTCCCCCTCACCGGGGCGGGTCAGTCGATCCGTGTCCCGCTCGGGCAACGGGAAGAGGGGGGGGGCGTCGAGGAGGCCGACGCGGGGGGCGGCGTGCACGCCTTCCTCGTCCGCAACGACCGGTACTTCGACCGGGAGTTCCTCTACGGCACCCGGGAAGGCGACTACGTCGACAACTGCGAGCGGTTCACCTTTTTCTGCCGCGCGGTCATGGAATGGATCGTGAGCTCCGGGCGGCGATACGACATCCTCCATTGCAACGACTGGCAGACCGCCCTCATCCCCGCCTACATGAAGACGCTCTACGCGGACAGGGAGCCGTTCCGGACGACGGGAACGCTCTTCACCGTCCACAACCTCGGATACCAGGGGCTGTTCTGGAACCACGACCTCCCGATGACCGGCCTCGGGTGGGAGCTGTTCACCCCGCAGGGGCTGGAGTACTACGGGCAGATCAACCTGATGAAGGCCGGGCTGGTGTTCGCGGACATCCTCTCCACCGTGTCCGACACGTACAGCCGGGAAATCCAGACCCCGGAGTACGGGTACGGGCTCGAGGGAGTCCTCTACGAGCGTCGGGAGGACCTCTACGGCATCGTGAACGGGATCGACGACGAGGAGTGGCACCCCGCCGCCGACCGGTGGATCGCCGCGAACTACTCCGTGGACGACCTGTCGGGGAAAGCGGCGTGCCGGCGGGATCTGCTCTCCGCTTTCGGATTGCCCCCGGGGGACGAGCCGATCCTCGGACTGATCGGGCGGCTCACGGCGCAGAAGGGGTTCGATCTCGTCGAGCGGATCGGGGAGTGGCTCGCGGGACAGCCGCTGCGGATGGTGATCCTCGGCGCGGGGGAGCGGAAGTACGAGGAGGCGATGGAGGCGCTCGGGCGGAAATACCCCGAACGGATCGCCATCCGCGTGGCGTACGACAATGCGTTGGCGCACAAGATCGAGGCGGGGGCGGACATCTATCTCATGCCCTCCCGTTATGAACCGTGCGGTCTCAACCAGATCTACAGCCTGAAGTACGGGACCGTCCCCGTCGTGCGGGAGACGGGCGGCCTTGCGGATACCGTGGTGGACGCCGACGCGAATCCCGCGGAGGGCACCGGATTCACCTTCCGGCGGTACGAGGCGGAGGAACTGATGGGCGCGGTGTCCAGGGCGCTGGCGGCCTACGCGGACCGTACGAGGTGGGACGGGATCGTCCGCCGGGGGATGGCGCTGGACTTTTCATGGGAGGCATCGGCGCGGGCATACGTCGACCTCTACGGGAAGGCGCTGCGCAAGCGGGCCCCGAAGGGGTAACCTTCCATGGCGGTGAGCACGGACAACCGCTTCTCCCTGCTGGCCAGGATCGTCGAGATCTCCAACTCGAACATCCAGGTCGAAAACCGCCTGAAGTACATCTGCGATTTCCTCTCCCGGGAGGCCGGTTCCGATTGCGTCTGCATCTACCGGCGCGAACTGCGGGGAGAGGACCTCGTGCCGTGGGTCTCCTCGTGCCTGGAAATCGGGGAGTGCACGGCGATGGACTTCGTGGTCCGGCTGGGGGAAGGGATTTCCGGAAAGGCGGCGCGGAAGCGCGCCGCGGTCTTCTTCCCGGACGTAAAGGCGGCCCCCCCCTCACTCGCGGTCCCCAGGGAATTGCGCGATTTCACCTCCATCCTCTCCGTGCCGATCATGGACGACGTGTACCTGTACGGCGTGATGAACTACTCCACCCTGGCGTCCGCGAACTACACGGAGGAGGACCTGACGTTCCTCCGGGCGGTGGCCATGGAGGTGGCGGGGACGATCCGCAACAGCCGGCTCTACCGCGACGCGCGCAAGCGCGTCTCGGAGCTCATCACGCTGAACGAGATCGGCCGCGTGATCACCTCGACACCGGAAGTGAAGGACGCCCTGAGCTACATCGCCAAGACCACGTCGCGGCTTCTGTCGGCCGACGGGTGCACCGTGCGGCTTTCCGGCGATGGGCGCGGCGTTCCCGCGGTGGTCCTGGACGAGGGGTACGGCCGCCCCGGCTTCCGCCGGGAGCTCCGTTCGGTGGGGAAGCAGCTTGCGCTGAAGATCCACCGGGAGAAGCGGCCGCTCCTGATCAACGGCCCCGAGGATTCTCCACTCCACCAGGCGCTTGCCCGCCACGGCGTCGTCTCCTTCCTCGGACTTCCCATTGTCTCCCAGGGGCGATCCCTGGGGACGATCAGCTACTATTCCGCCTCCCCGCTGCTGCATTTCGACATGGAAGTGGTGCATCTGATGCAGACGGTGTGCTCCCAGTTGGGGACCACGATCGAGAACACATCGATGCTCCGGAAGGCGCAGCGGCTTGCGCAGGAGAACCAGGTCAAGGTGCAGAGGATCTCGACGCTCTACGACGTCGCGCTCGCGCTGATGTCTACGGTCAAGATGGAGCGGCTCCTTCCGATCATGTTGTACGCCCTCGTCTCTCCGGGGGGGCTGAATTTCAGCCGGGCGATCCTGTTCCTTCTCTCGGAGGACGGGGAAGCACTCGTGGCCCGGATGGCGATGGGTCCTCGCGACCGCGAAGAGGCGCGGCGAATCGAACGGCTCCCGCGGGGTCTGCTGGGCGACGGCGCGCCCGGGGCGGCGGGGGAGGAGATCCGGACCCTGTTGTGGTCCGAGATCGGGAACTTGCGGATCCCGCTGTCCCACCCCGTCTGCCTCGTGGCGAGGGCGGTAAAGGAGAAGCGATCGGTCCGCACGGAGTCCGGCTGCGAAGCCTCGGCGGGCGCGGAGGATGCGCCCCCCCCGGGGGGATTCTGCGGCAGCCACCCGGACTCTTTCGCCGCCGTTCCCCTGGTGGTCAAGGGGGAACCGCGCGGGGTGATCTACGTGGACAACCTCTTCCTGGGGAGAACGATCTCCGACGAGGACATTCAGGTGCTCACGATGTTCGCCTCCAACGCGTGCCTCGCGATGGAGAACGCCTCCCTCTACGAGTCGCTCGAAGGCGCGCTCGACACCGTCCGGACCACCCAGGACCGGCTGGTGCAGAGCGAGAAGCTCATGGCGCTGGGCGAAATGGCGGCGAAGATCGCCCACGAGATCAAGAACCCCCTCACCGCCATCGGGGGGTTCGCCCGGCGGATCGCTTCCCCCCGGGGCGGGGGAGGGGCGCACCCGGTCGAGCGGTACGCGCAGGTCATCCTCAAGGAGGTGCAGCGCCTGGAGCGGATCATCGACGAGACGCTCTACTTCTCCCGGGAGGTGGTCCCCGCGTTCCGCATCGTCAACCTGAACGGCGAGATCCGCGATGTGCTGTCGATGTTCCGGGAGGAGTTCGAGGAGGCCCGCATCTCCGCCGTGATCGACCTCTCCACGGACCTCCCCGTCATCTCCGTGGACCCGGACCAGCTCCGGCAGGTGTTGTGGAACCTCGTCTCCAACGCCATCCAGGCGATGGAGGGAAGCGGCACCCTCACGGTCGCCACGCGCACCGCCACCCCCGCGGAGGGGACCGGAGTGGTCCTCCAGGTGAGCGACACCGGCGGGGGCATCCCGCACGACGTCGTGCACAACATCTTCAACCCGTTCTTCACAACGAAGGTGAAGGGGACCGGCCTCGGGCTCCCCATCGTCCACGCCATCGTGGAGAAGCACGGGGGGACGATCCATCTGGACAACCGGGAGGGGAAAGGCGTAACCTTCTCCATCTTCCTCCCCCTCTTCCCAAGGGAGGGAGGGGCGGGGGAGCGGATCCTCGGGCAGCTTCGCAAGGGCGGGACGAATGGAAACGGACATAAGGCGAATCCGGGATAAGGTCGAGGCGGGAGAGCGGCTGTCGGAGACGGACGCGCTCGCGCTCTACCGCACGCGAGATGTTCTCGCCGTGGGCGAGATGGCGGCCCTGGCGAACCGTCGTACGAACGGCGACCGCGTCTACTTCATCGTCAACCGGCATGTGAACCCGACGAACATCTGCGTGAACCGGTGCAAGTTCTGTGCGTTCAGCAAGGGGAAGGACGAGCCGCTCGCCTACACGATGACGATGGACGAGATCCTTCGCCGTGCGGAAGAGGCGCAGGCGCAGCGGGCCACGGAACTTCACATCGTCGGAGGGCTGCACCCGGACCTCCCCTTCGACTTCTACCTCCTGATGCTTCGCTCGCTCCGGGAGCGGTTTCCCTCCCTGCACGTCCAGGCGTTCACCGCCGTGGAGATCGATTATTTCGCGAAGATCACGGGGCTTCCGTTGTCCGGGGTGATCGCGCAGCTCAAGGCGGCGGGGCTGGGATCCCTTCCGGGCGGCGGAGCGGAGATCTTCGCCCCGGAGATCCGCAACGAGATATGCCCCGAGAAGATTTCCGGGGATCGGTGGCTCGAGGTGATGGAGGCGGTCCACGCGGCGGGGCTTCGCAGCAACGCCACGATGCTGTACGGCCACGTGGAGACCCTGGAGTCGCGGGTGGACCACCTGCGGCGCCTGCGTACGCTTCAGGACCGCACCGGCGGTTTCCAGTCGTTCATCCCCCTGGCCTTCCACCCGAAGAACACGGAGATCGCCAAGGGGTACACCACGGGGCTCGAGGACCTGCTCGCGCTGGCGGTGGGGCGTCTCTACCTCGACAATTTCCGGCACATCAAGTCGTTCTGGATCATGGTGGGCCCGAAGCTCGCCCAGATCTCCCTCCACTTCGGGGTGGACGACATCGACGGCACGGTGGTGGAGGAGAAGATCACCCACGCCGCCGGGGCGCAGGCGGGGCAGGAGATGTCGGTCGCCGAGCTGGTGACGATGATCCGGCAGGCGGGGAAGATCCCCGTCGAGCGGGACACCCTCTACAACGTCGTCCGCGAGTGGCCGGCCGAAGGGCAGCCGACGGCGTGAACGGTCACGCGACGGGGTGGCGGGATCTGCTCGAGCGGGCGGAACGCGGTTCCGCGACGGTCGCGGAGGGGGTCCGCCTGCTGCGGGAGGCGCCTCTGTTCGACCTCGGGCGGGCGGCCGACGCGGTCCGCGGGCGCCTGCACCCGGGCGGCGTCGTCACCTACATCGTCGACCGGAACATCAACTACACGAACGTCTGTTCCTGCGGCTGTTCGTTCTGCGCGTTCTACCGGGAGCAGGACGCACCCGACGCGTACGTCCTGTCGGAAGGGGAGCTCTCCGCGAAGATCGTGGATACGATCGCCGCGGGCGGGGTTCGCGTGCTGCTCCAGGGGGGCCTGCACCCCGACTGGGGGATCGACGAGGCGGTCCGGCTGGTGGGTACGGTCAAACGCCACCCGATCCTGCTGCACGGATTCTCCCCGCCGGAGATCTGGCATTTCGCCCACCGGTCGAGGATGACGATCGGAGAGGTGATCGCGCGCCTGAAAGACGCGGGGCTCGATTCGATCCCCGGCGGCGGCGCCGAGATCCTCGACGACGACGTGCGGCGCCGGATCAGCCCGAAGAAGATCGGGTGGGAGCAGTGGGCGGCGGTGATGCGCGAGGCGCACCGGCAGGGGCTTCGCACTTCCGCGACGATGATGTTCGGCAGCGTGGAGACCCCCGGGGCGATCGTGGCCCACCTGCAGCGCGTCCGGGCGCTCCAGGAGGAGACGGGGGGGTTCACGGCGTTCATTCCGTGGATGTTCCAGCCGGGGAACTCCGCGCTCTCCCGCGACCCGCGCTTCGGGGAGGCGCTGGCGTCGGGGTTCGGACACGCCGTGGGATACCTCCGTGTGCTGGCCTTGTCGCGGATCCTGCTGCCCAACGTCCCGACCGTCCAGGTATCCTGGGTGACGATGGGCGCGAAGGTGGCGCAGGTGGGGCTCTTCTTCGGCGCGGACGACTTCGGCAGCACGATGATGGAGGAGAACGTGGTGGCCTCCGCGGGCGTCTCCTTCCGCATGTCGGAGGCGGAGATCGTCGCCACGATCCGGGACGCGGGATTCATCGCCGCCCGGCGCACTTCCACTGGCGGGGGACACTCTTCCGCTGAAAGGAAATCATAAGATGCTGGACCTCAAGTTCGTGCGGGAGAACATCGCGGTCGTGGAGGAGGCGCTGCGGAAGCGCCGTTCGTCGTTCTCCCTGGAAGGTTTCGTGGCGCTGGACAAGGCCCGCCGTTCGCTGCTCGTCGAGGTGGAGGGGATGCGGGCGGAGCGCAACGCCGCTTCGGAGGAGATCGGCCGGCTCCGGCGGGAGAAGAAGGACGCGTCGGAGCTCATGGAGCGGATGAAGACGTTCTCGATCCGGCTCAAGGAGGCCGAAGGGGAACTCCCGGAGATCGAGCGGAGGATGGAGGAGTTCCTCCTCTCGGTGCCGAATATGCCGGATCCCGCGGTCCCCGACGGCGCCGGGGAAGAGGACAATGCCGTCGCGCGGACGTGGGGGACTCCGCGGACCTTCTCTTTTCCGGTCAAGGACCACGTGGACCTCGGCGCGGCGCTGGATATCCTCGACTTCGACCGGGCCGCCAAGATCGCCGGGGGCCGGTTCTGCCTGTCGAAGGGAGCGGGGGCGCTGCTCGAGCGGGCGCTCATCAACTTCATGCTCGATGTCCACACGCGGGAGCACGGGTATCTCGAAGTGCTTCCCCCGTTCATGGCGAACAGCGCGTCGTTCCTCGGCACCGGGCAGCTTCCGAAGTTCGAGGAGGACCTGTTCCGCGTGGCCGGTACCGACTACTTCCTCGTTCCCACGGCGGAAGTGCCGGTGACGAACATCGTGCGGGACGAGATCCTGCCGGCTTCGGTCCTCCCGTTGAAGATGACGGCGTACACGCCTTGCTTCCGTGCGGAGGCGGGCTCCTACGGGAAGGACACCCGGGGGATGATCCGCCAGCACCAGTTCAACAAGGTCGAGCTGGTGAAGATCTGCCGCCCGGAGGAGTCCGCGGAGGAACTGGAGAAGCTCACCGCCGACGCCGAGGAGATCCTGCGGCGCCTCGGCCTGCCCTATCGTGTGGTGACGCTGTGCACGGGAGACATCGGCTTCTCCTCCGCGAAGACGTACGACATCGAGGTCTGGGTCCCCTCGCAGGGCCGGTACCGGGAGATCTCCTCCTGCAGCACCTTCACCGACTTCCAGGCGCGCCGCGCGAAGATCCGTTTCCGGGAAGGGCCGTCGGGGAAGACGCGCCTGGCGCACACGCTGAACGGGTCGGGATTGGCGGTGGGGCGGACGGTCGTGGCGATCCTCGAGAACTTCCAGCGGGAGGACGGCACGATCGACGTCCCCGAGGTCCTGCACCCCTACATGGGCGGACTGGCGCGGATCGCGAAACGCTGAAATGGGCGGGGAAGATCTGTTAGAATCTGCTTGTGGAATTGAAACGCTGGGAGTGCGTCATCTGCGGGTACATCCACGAGGGCGACGAGCCGCCGGACATCTGCCCGGTGTGCGACGCACCGAAGGAATTTTTCCGGCTTCTGGAATAAACATCGAGAGGGATTCATGGCCGTGAAGGTGAACGTGCCGCATATTCACCCGCTATTCGTCCATTTTCCGCAGGCCCTGTTCCCGGTGGCCTTTGCGGCGTTCTCCCTCTACCTGCTGACGGGGATCCCGGAGTTCGAGACGGGGGCGTTCGTCGCCGCGCTGTTCGGTGCGCTGGCGGCGCCGCTGACGACGGCGACGGGATTCTTCGACTGGTGGAACCGCTACCAGGCGTACCTGACCAGCGTGTTCAAGATCAAGATCACGGGGTCGTTCGTCCTGATGGCGCTGGCGGGTCCCGCGGTGCTGCTGCGGGCGTTCCACCCCGATCTGGCCGCCCTGCCGCTGGGGGGGCTCGGCTGGGCGTACTTCGGCCTCCTCGCCGCCTGCACCGCCACCTGCGTGGTTCTCGGCTACTACGGCGGCAAGCTCGTGTTCCATTAAGCGGAACAGATCGTCGTACATAGACCTATCCGCCCAAGGGAGGAATCGCGATGAAGGAATCGGAAACCGTCGTCGTCGTCGTGCACAAGGCCATCGACCGGGAGAAGGACGCCATCAGCCTGTACCTCAAGCTGGCCAAGGCGGTCAAGGACCCGAAGGCAAAGAACGTTCTCATCAGCCTGGCAACCGACGAAGTGGGACACATGGACAAGCTCGAACGGCACCTGACGTCCATCCTGGCGGGCAAGAAAGGGTTGCTCCCCAAGGCGTCCGAGGTCCTGGACGCGATGGCGGCCCGGCTGACGGAGAGCTCGAAGTTCGTCTTCCCGAGCGCGGCCGAGCTTGCCCGGGCGGACGAAGTCCGGATCCTCGAGCTGGCCGTGGAGCGCGAGATCGTCGCGAACAGGACGTACCTCGAGATGGCGTCGGCGGCCGGATCGGGTGCGGCGAAGGAGATGTTCCTCGCCCTTGCGAAGGAAGAAGAGACACACTCCAAGATCCTGCGCGCCGAGATCGATTCGATCGGCCAGAACGGCTTCTGGTTCGACATGCAGGAATTCACGATGGAGCAATAGGCAAGGGATGAAACTGTTCCACGAGGCGAAACGGAAACTCGAGGAGGAGGCGCAGCGGATCGACTACGAGCTGCGCATCGTCCTCCCCAAGGAGATCCAGGCGGCGGTGGGTCAGGGCGACCTCTCCGAGAACGCGGAGTACGAGGCGGCCAAGGTCCGGCAGTCGACGCTGCACGCGCGCTTCTCGCAGATCGAGAAGCGCCTGGCCGATCTTTCCCGCATCGACGTGGCGGGCGTCCCGAAGGATCGCGCGGGGTTGGGGAGCGAAGTCACCGTGGAGAACCTCGAGAGCGGGGAAGAGGCCTCCTATACCCTGGTGATCCCGGAGCTGGCCGACGGGAACAAGTCGTACGTCTCGATCGCTGCGCCGGTGGGGAAGGCGCTCATGAATCGCAGGGTCGGCGACGCGGTGACGATCACGATCCCGCGCGGGACCTTGGAGTACGAGGTCCGGCGGATCGTCACCATGACCGGCGAAGTGCTTAAATAGCGGGGGAGTTTCCGGGGAACCGCTACGCCAACGACGGGAATCGCCGCCGGATCTCCTCCACCACCCCCTTCACCTCCTCCGAGCGGGAACGCGGGCAGACCAGCAGGGCGTCCCCGCTCCGGACCACCACCACGTCGTCGACTCCCAGAACCACGGCAACGCCGCGATCCGTTCGAACGAGGACGTTTCGGCAGTCGGAGAGGATGGAGTCGCCGAAAGCGACGTTTTCCCCCGTTCCCGCGAGGAACTCGTGAAGGGAGCGCCACGTCCCGAGATCGCTCCACCCGACGTTCGCCGGGAGAACGAGGATCCCCGTTTCCTTCTCGAGGATGCCGTAGTCGACGGAGATCGACGGCATCCGCCGGTACGCCCGCGCCAGCCGATTCGCGAAACCGGCCCGGTTCCCCCGGAACGCCCGCCGGAACCCGCGGTCGACCTCGGGGAGAAATTTCGCCAGGCGGTCGGCGAACGTCCCGGCGGCGAATAGGAAAAGCCCGCTGTTCCAGTCGAAGCGGCCCGAGCGCAGGAACCTTTTCGCCGTCGGGAGATCCGGCTTCTCGGCGAACCGGACGACTTCGAAGGCGCCGGGGACTTTTCCGGGGAACGGTTTCCCCCGCTCGATGTACCCGTACCCCGTGGCGGGATGCGTCGGTGGAATCCCGAGGGTCACGAACCGCCCCGTCTCCCGCGCCAGCCGCAACCCCTTCCGGAGTACCGCCCGGAACGCACGGACATTCGCGACGGCGTGGTCGGCCGGCGCGGCCAGGATCACGGCGTCGGGGTCTTTCCTGCCGATGGCCGCCGCCGCGTACGCGATGGCGGGGCCGGTGTTCTTTCCCTCGGGCTCCAGGAGGATATTCCTTTTCGGGATCCCGAGCGCGCGGTGGGACAAGTGGGGCGCGTCCTTGGCGCCTGCGACGATCCAGACGCGCTCCGGGGGGATGACCGGGAAGATGCGCAGGAGGGTCTCCCGGATCATCGGGCCTCCGCCGGTGAGGTCCAGGAACTGCTTCGACCGCCGTGCGCGGCTCTCCGGCCAGAACCGCGTTCCCGATCCGCCGGCCATCACCACCGCGTGATCCATGCGAGCGCCCCCCGGAAAGGCATTTACGATAGAATACCCTCGTGTCCGGCAACTTGAAAAAAAGTTTCCTCACCGGGATCCTCGTCCTCGTCCCCCTCGTGGTGTCGGTCGCCCTGCTCCTCTGGTTTTTCGAGAAGGTCGACGGTCTCTTTTCTCCGGTCCTCGACGGGGCCGCCCGGGCGCTGTTTCCGGGCACGGATCGCATCCCCGGAACGGGGATCCTGGCCGGGATCGTCATCATCCTGCTGCTGGGGACGCTGGCCCGGAATGTCGTGGGGAAACGGCTCCTCGACGCCCTCGACTGGTTGATCGATCGGATTCCGGGCTACCGCACCGTGTACTCCACCATCAAGCAGTTGACCAACGCCTTCTCCACGGAAAACACGAAATCGTTCAAGGAGGTGCTCCTGGTGGAGTACCCGAAGGAGGGGTCGTACGCCCTCGGGTTCCGGACGATGACGGTGGAGGAAGGGGGCCGCCGGCTGGTCGTCGTGTACGTTCCGACGAACCATCTCTATCTCGGCGAGGTCCTCTTCATCCCCGAGGGGAAAGCGGTCCGTCTCGAGATGTCGGTCGAGCAGGCGGTCCGCCTGCTCGTGTCGGGGGGGATCGCCGCGCCGCGGGAGCTGCGGAAGGCGCCATCCCCCGGTGAGGAAAATTTATCTCCGGGAGGGGGTTGACACGGGAATCCCCGTGCCCGTACTCTGTTACCACCATGAAACGCGCGATCGAGGAACGACCGACCGTCGGATTGCCTGGGCTCGCTCTACTTCGCCCCCGGAGGGGCCGGACCGGAGCCTGAGCGCGTAGAGCTATCGTTACGTCGATTCGGGCCGCGGGGCCGGCAAGGTCCCCGCGGTTTTTTTATTTAAAGCCTCCGGGGACCGAGCCACCGGGGGCTTAACGTTTTTTGGAACCCTTTCAGGGGGACACTCTTGGTACAAGCCAAGAAGGGATAGAGTGTCCCCCGCCACAACCAACGACCCAAAGGGGTTAAGGAGGATTTGATGGCGGACAAGGTTTTCATCTTCGACACGACATTGAGGGACGGGGAGCAGGTCCCCGGGGCGAAACTCGCCAAGGACCAGAAGGTCGAGATCGCGCGCCAGCTCGCGGTTCTGAACGTGGACATCATCGAGGCGGGATTCCCGGCCTCCTCCCCGGGCGACTTCGAGTCGGTCCATGCGGTCGCGAAAACCGTGAAGGGGCCCGTCGTCACCGGCCTCGCGCGGGCGGTGAAGAAGGACATCGACACCCTGTGGGACGCGGTGAAGGTGGCGAAGCGTCCGCGGATCCACACGTTCCTCGGGACCTCGGACATCCACATCCAGAAGAAGTTCCGCGCCGACAGGGAGAAGATCCTGCAGTGGTGCGTGGACACGGTGAAGTACGCCCGCTCCCTCTGCCGGGACGTGGAGTTCTCGACGGAGGACGCCTCGCGCACCGATTTCGAGTACCTCTGCCGGACCGTCGATGCGGTCGTGAAGGCGGGCGCCACGACGATCAACATCCCCGACACCGTCGGGTACGCGACCCCGCAGGAGATGGCGGACCGGGTGCGACGCCTCAAGGAGAAGGTCCCGGCGCTGGACCGCGCGGTTCTCTCGATGCATTGCCACGACGATCTCGGCATGTCCACGGCGAACACGCTCGCGGGAATCCTCGCCGGCGCCCGCCAGGCGGAAGTGACGGTGAACGGGATCGGCGAGCGGGCGGGGAACGCATCGCTGGAAGAGGTCGTCCTTGCGATCAAGACCCGCAAGGACATCTTCGGCGGCCTGTTCACCGGCATCAACACGAAGGAGATCTCCAAAACGAGCCGGATGGTGTCCAAGCTGATGGGGCTGCCGATCCAGCGGAACAAGGCGATCGTGGGAACCAACGCCTTCGCCCATTCCTCCGGCATCCACCAGGACGGGATCCTCAAGGACCGCTCCACGTACGAGATCATCCGGCCGGAGGACGTGGGAGTGACGGCGCACACGTTCGCCCTCACCGCGCGCTCGGGCCGCGCGGCGCTCAAGCATCACATCTCCGGGATGGGGCACCACCTGACCGACGCCCAGCTGGCCGAGATCTACGAGAAGTTCCTCGTCCTGGCCGACAAGAAGAAGGAGGTCATGGTCGAGGATCTCGAGATCCTCGTCCAGGACGAACTGTTCAAGGTCCCGGAGACGTACAAGCTGGTCCACCTGCAGATCCTGTCGGGGACGAAGGCGACGCCGATGGCGGCGCTGAAGGTGCAGCGGAACCACGAGGTGATCGAGGAGGCGGCGACGGGGAACGGTCCGATCGACGCGGCGTACAAGTGCATCGAGCGGATCGTCGGCCGGAACTTCCAGCTGATCGATTTCAGCCTGAACGCCGTCACGTCGGGGAAGGACGCCATCGGGGAGGCGCGGGTGCGGATCCGCTCCAACGGGACGATCTTCTCCGGCGGGGCGAGTTCGACCGACGTCATCGAGGCGTCGATCAGGGCGTACCTCTCCGCGATCAACCGGTGGGTGGCCGCGGAGGAGAAGACCGGGAAGAAGGGGGTCGCGAAAAAGGCGATCCCGGCGCCCATCGAAGCGCCCTAGCGATACTCCTCCCGGGGGGGCGCGAAGGCGTCCAGCGCCACCGCCCCCCCGGGACCCGCCTTCGCCGCGTGCGGCACTCCGCCGGGGACCAGGTACATCGCGTTCCCCGACAGCACGCGCGTTTCGCCCGCGATCGTGAACTCCATCGTCCCGGACACCATCATCCCCATCTGCTCGTGCGGATGGGTGTGGGTCGGGACGATCGCGTTCGGCGCGAGGGTGACGAGGGAGAACATCAGCTTCTCCCCCGAGACGATCTTCGCGGTCACCCCCGGCGCCAGCGTCCTCGGGGGGATCTCCTCCGGATTCCGGTAACCGTGCATCGGACACCTCCTATCGGGATCATGTGAGCCATCGTCACATCGGGGGATCGGGCAAGACGTACCCCGCGTCGGGGATGAGGAGGGGGACGGGCCGCTCCCCGAGGACCCTCTCCGCGGCGTCGATCGCCTCCGGGAGATCGGCCGCCGGGATCATCCCCATCGCCTCCACGCCGCCCGGCGGGAGGGAGGAGACGAGAATCACGCGGCACGCGCGGGCCTTGGTGAGGACGGCAAGCGCGGTCTGTCCGTAGATCTGGTAGTTCCCGCGCAGCTCCCGCTCCAGCGTGTCCGGGTCCTTGTGGCGGAACCAGGGGAAAAAGTGCGAGCTGCCGAAGCCGTCCGGGCACTCGGCCAGCAGGATCAGCGCGCCGCCCGGCTCCGTGGCGAGGAACGCGTTGTCCATCGCCTTGTGGGACTGGATCAGGTTGATGTCCTTCGGGAATCCGCCCGCGGAGGCGATCACCAGAGGGTACCGTTTCCGGATCCGCACCCGGAATTGCTTCGCGTACCGCGCACACCCCTCCTCGTGGGCCTTTATCCAATGTCCGGCCACCAGGTCGAAGATCCGCTTTTCCGGGGTGAGCAACGTGTTCACCAGGAAGGTCGGCGAGGCCATCGATACGGCCTCGACGATGTCTTCGTGGACCGGGTTCCCGGCGAGCATTCCCGGGCGCGCCATCGGGTGCTTTCCGGGGCCGTCGGCCCGGAAGATGCGGAAGTGCGTCTGGTGGGCCGTTTCCCTCCCCGCGCATCCCGGCACCAGCGCTTTCCGGCCGCCGCCGTACCCGGCGAAGTAGTGGAACGAGATCGTCCCGGTCAGGACGATCCGGTCGTGCTCCATCACCCGCCGGGAGACGAGGACCCTCGTGCCGCGGGAGGTCGTCCCCATGTCGGCAAGGTCCGCGTCCGGATCCGACTGCTCCACCCGGATCCCCGAGTCGATTTCCGGGCCGACCGCCTCCCGAACCTCGGTTTCCGTCATGGCGCGGTGAGTCCCCCGGGCGACGAAGAGCGTCACGCGGTCCCGCGGGATGCCCGCCGTGTCGGTTTCGCGGAGGAGGAACGGGAGGATTTTTTCGGTGGCGCTGTAGCGGGTAACATCCGAGATCGCAACGGCGACGCGGTCGCTCCGGCGGACCAGCCGGGACAGCGGGAGGGCGCCGACCGGGCGGGCGATCCGCTGTCCGATGTGTCCTTCCTCGGACGGGGGAAGGTGCGGGGATTTTGCCGCGAGGACGTCCACCCGGGGGAAGGCCCCTTCGGGAAGCGGCAGGGACTTCCGCCCGTACCGGAGGACGCCGCAACTTCGCGGGATCCCCTCCCGGACGTGTCCGTGGGGTCCCGTCACGACCGCGGGGCGCTCATGGGCGCATTCCCCCCCATGGCCGGGCGCCCCTGGAGCGTCAGGGGGAGTTCGAGGTTGTTCTCCGCGAGCAGCGTCGCGTCGGAGAGGATTCGCGCGGAGGGGCCGTCTGCGACGATCGCACCGTCCCGGATCACGAGGCATCGGGCGCAGACGTCGAGGATCAGGTCGAGGTCGTGCGAGGCGACGATCTTCGAATGGGCGAAGGTGTTGAGCAACCCGATGACGGCGCGCCGCGACTTCGGGTCGAGACTGGCGGCCGGCTCGTCCATGACGAGGATATCGGGCTCCATCGCGATGACCGTGGCGATCGCCACGGCGCTCTTCTGCCCCCCCGAGAGGCGGTGGGGCGGCTTGTCGGCGAGCGTGAGGGCGTTCACCCGGTACAGCGCCTCCCGGACCCGCTCCCGGACCCGGTCGGGCGGCATCCCCAGGTTCAGGGGGCCGAAGGCGACGTCGTCGAAGACGGTCGGCATGAAGAGCTGGTCGTCGGGGTTCTGGAAGACGACGCCGACCTTCCGGCGGATCTCCGGCCGGGTCTCCTTCCGAAGAGGGACTTCGCCGACCGTAACAAAGCCCGCCGTGGGAAGAAGATACCCGTTCATGTGGAGAAGGAGCGTCGATTTCCCCGCGCCGTTCGCACCGACGATGCCGACCGACTCGCCGTGGGTGATCCGGAAGGAAACCCCCCGCAGCGCTTCCGTGCCGTCCGGGTACCGGAAGCGGACGTCGTTGAACTCGAGGAGATGATGGCTCATCCGGCGAAGCCCCGGACGAGGCGTCCGATCGTCTCGGGGACGGGAACGAGGCGGCACAGGGCGAAGAAGGATGCCGCCGCCAGAACGAAGACGGCGTCGGAAGGACCCAGCGCCTCGCGCCGCATCGAAGGAACCTCCCCCCGGAAACCCCGCGCCAACATGGCTCCGTAGATCCGTTCCGCGCGCTCCACGGTCCTCAGGAAGAGCGTCGCCACGATGCGGACGAACACCCGGACCCCGGTTCCCCGCCTTCCGAACGACCGCAGGTCCCGGGCGCGCACGACGCGCATCGTCTCCTCCATGAGGACGAAGAGGTACCGGTACAGGAAGAGGAGCTGGGAAACGAAGAGGGCCGGCATCCCCAGGCGGCGAAAGGCCCGGCAGATACCGGGGAAGGAGGTCGTCGCGATCAGCAGGAGGGCGGCGCTGATCGTCAGCGCGAACTTCACCAGGATCGATGCGAAGGAGACCCAGCCCGCGGATACCGACACGCCTGGGGCGATCGCCACGGTCCCGGGGTCGAACAACGGATTGAACATTCCGACGAACACCGCGAACGGGGAGACCGCGACGACCTTCCTTGCGATGAAGCCGGCCGGGATGTCGCCGAGGGCCGCCATCAGGACGGGGAACAGGAAGAAGGGGAGGAGCGACAGGACCTCGTATTTGGGGAAGGAGATGACCGCCACGACGTACAGCATCGTCGCGACGACCTTCGCGCGCGGGTCCAGCCGGTGGACGGCCGTGTCCCGGTAGGAGAGGCGGTCCAGCCGGCCGATGCCGGAAAATGACGCTTCGAAGGTCATGTGGAACGCTTCCCGCGAAACGCACGGATCGCCCATCCTATCCCGAGGGCCATGGCGAGGACCAGGAGGCCGCCGATCAGTCCCGAGGCCGACGTTCCCGCATCGATGTTCGGCCATGCGGGCGCCTCCTCCGTCCCCCTGGATTTCCCCTCCGGCGGCTTGAAGCCGTAATCGGGAAGAAACGCGATTTTTTCCTGCAGTCTCTTCGCGGCCGCCGCGATGCCGTGCTCCTGCCCGGGGAGCCCTCCCTTTCCGGAGATCCGCTCGATCGACCATTCGAGCCCGTCGGGGTGGGTCGACGCGAACCACGTCAGCGCCCCGCCGGTCACGACCGCGAGGGCGATGAAGCCGGCCAGCACGTTCCGGAGGGAGATCCCCGCCGCGAGCGGGCGGGTGGAGGCGACGCTGTCGAGCATCTCGGGACGGACCGCCCGGACGTAGTGGATCACCCCGGCGGTGACGAACCCCTCGACGGCTCCGATCGCGAGGTGGATCGGCTGCATCACCAGTAGGAACGTGCCGAACGGGAGCGCGATCTTCCCCGACAGCAACGTCTGGAGGACGACAGAGAAGGCGCCCATCTGGAGCCCGGCGACGGCGCTCGCCACCGACGCGGGAAGGATGCGCCGCCGGTCCCGGCCGTCTCCCGCCAGCGGCTTGTAGATCAGCGGCCATGCGACGAAGCAAGGGTAGACCCCCAGGTTCCAGATGTTGCATCCGAGGGCGAGCAGTCCCCCGTCGGCGAAAAAGAGCGCCTGGACCGTCAACACGGAAGCCATGACCAGGAAGGCCGCGTGCGGGCCGAGGAGGATCGTCAAGATCAACCCGCCCCCGAGGTGTCCGCTCGATCCGGTCCCCGGGATCGTGAAGTTGATCATCTGGGAGGCGAAGATGAAGGCGCCCGCCACGCCCATCAGGGGGATCTTCCTGTCGTCCAGGCGCGCCTTGAGTTTCCTGGACGCGAACCCGATCGTTCCGATCGCACCGGCCCAGAACGCGGTCCCCACGGCGGGGGAGAGAAGAGCGTCCGCCATGTGCATGGCCGCGCCTCCTTACGCGCCGCCGCCCGGCGTGGCGGCGGCGCGGGTCCGTTTCATGCCGCAAGCATCCCTGTTCCCGTGGAATAGGATGCCACGATAATTAATATCGTGCCACAGCCTGGCGAAAAAAAGGTCACCCGAGCGCCTTCCCCTCCGCGGTGGCCGAGAACGTCCCGTGCTTGACTCCCCGCGTGCCGATCAGCCGGTCGGCGATGCTCTTCAACAGTCCGGATTTCCCTCGCAGGACGAGGACCTCCAGGCAGTGGTGCGCGTCCAGGTGGACATGGAGGGTCGATACGATCGCCTGGTAGTGGGCGTGCTGCAGCTCGGTGAGGCGCTCCTCCAGTTCCCGGGTCTCGTGGTCGTACACGAGGGTCAACGTGCCGACCGCATCGGTGTCCGCCAGTTCCCATTGCCCCCGGACAAGGCTGTCCCGGATCAGGTCGCGGATCGCCTCGGACCGGTTTGCGTACCCCTTCCCCCCGATGAGCCGGTCGAACTTCGCGAGAAGCCGTTCGTCGAGCGATACGCCGAACCGGGTTACGCCTGCCAAGCGGGAGTCCCCCTCTTCATTTCCCGAGTTTCTCGGGGACCGGGAAGTCACGCCCGCAATGGGGGCAGATCACGGTTTCGCCCGGCTTCCATTCCTTCGCGGGCTTCGTGGAGGCGCAGGAGGGGAGGAGGAGCAAGGCGCAGAGCAAAAGGAGCACCGGGGGGGCGAGGCGTCTCATCGCGGGGTCACCGTCCTTGGGGCGTTATTCCCTCGTGGAACTTTTCGGGGCGCGGCGCAACCCAGATATTATAATCGCCGCTGGTCGCATGAAGCGGGAAAAAGGGGGGCACGATGGAGAACCGGGAACTGCTGGTGTTTGCGGAGGAGCTCGCCCGCGGGGGCGGGGAGATCCTGCGAAGGAGCTACGGGGGCCGGCAGACGATCCACTTCAAGGGGGAGATCAACCTGGTCACGGACGTGGACCGGGAGTCGGAAGCGTACATCCTCGGGCGGATCCGGGAACGGTTCCCGGAGCACGGTTTGCTTTCGGAGGAAAGCCCCGAGCATGTCTCTCCGTCGGCATACCGGTGGATCGTCGATCCCCTCGACGGAACGACGAATTACGCGCACGGCTACCCGTGCTTCTGCGTGTCCGTGGCGGTGGAACATGCGGGATCGGTCGTGGCGGGGGCGGTATACGACCCCCTGCTCGACGAATCGTTCACGGCGGCGGCCGGGCAGGGATCGTTCCGGAACGGAGCGCGCATCGCCGTCTCGGAAACCGCAGACCTCCGGAAGTCGCTGCTGGCGACCGGATTCGCCTACGACGTGAAGACCTCCTCGGACAACAACTTCGACTTCTTCCGGGCGTTCGTTCTCACCGGGCAGGCGATCCGCCGGGACGGTTCCGCGGCGCTGGACCTGTGCTACCTGGCCTGCGGCCGGTTCGACGGGTTCTGGGAGTTGAAGCTGAAGCCCTGGGACACGGCGGCGGGGCTGCTCGTCCTCCACGAGGCGGGCGGGATCTCCACCCGCCTCGACGGCGGGCCGTACGACATCCATCAGCCGGACCTTCTCGCCTCCAACGGGCGCATCCACGAGCAGATGGTGACGGTGCTGCGGAAGGCGAAAAAATAGGGGACGGCCCTTCGGGCCGCCCCCCTTGCACGGCCGGGTGGAACGCGCGCTACTTCTTGATCCCTTCGAGGAGCGCAAGCCCGAACTTGTCGTTCTGGAACGGGTGCACCGCCGGGTATTTCGAGAACAGCCAGCCGTGGAAGACCTCTTTCCCTCCCTGGAACACCTCCAGTTGGGCGGCGGGGTTTTCCGGGTTGTTCGAGCTGGACGTGATCTGGTCGGCCGCCATCGTGAAGTGCGGCAGGAAGTTCCCCACCTTCAGCGAGAGATCGGAGTCGGGGACCTTGAACTCGGAGTTCAGGGGGACGGTGAACTGCTTCTTGCTCTTCTTCTCCTTGAAGTCCACCTCGATCTTGACGGCTTTCCATGCCCCCTTGACGGCATCCGGGACCACGACCTTTTTCTCGACCGGGGGAGCGCCTTCCCCGTGCGGCGCCCCGGGCATGCCGGGCTGACCGGGGGCTCCCTGGGGGGGCATCGGCGGCGGGGCCGGCTCCTTCTTCTTGCAGCCTGTGCCCGCAAGGGCGACCATCATGAGAACGGCGACCAGCAGCATGAGCTTTTTCATCGTTCCTCGTTCCTCCTTCGATCTGGCGCGCGCTCCCGCGCACGGGTTGATCCGCGACGTTGGATGGTGCCCGACTTCGCCGGTGCACCGCCACCGAAATCCCGGGTCGCCCCGGCTACGACGTGGCACCCCGCCATAGCTCAGAAGCACGAAGATGTTCCCATGCTTTTGAGCGAAGGCGGGTGGCGGAGAGGGAGGGATTCGCCCGATGAGGCTCCGGCATCCAGGCCTTCGCCCTCCCGGCGGTTCGCCCGCCTTCCGCGCTCCCGACCGTCGCGCTTCTCCTCCTGTTCGTCGGCGGCGTGCTCGCGTTCGAATCCCCGGATCTCCGGGTACAGTAAGTCATGGCGGAGAGGGAGGGATTCGAACCCTCGAGGCGGGTATAAGCCGCCTACGCGATTTCCAGTCGCGTTCCTTCGGCCAGCTCGGACACCTCTCCGTACGGACGAAATTCCCACCCATCCGGGGACAAAGAACATGCCCGACTCCGCCGGCGCGCTCCCACCCACGTCCCGAATCGCGCCGGCTACGCCGTGGCACCCCGCCGCAGCTCAAAAGCACGAAGATGTTCCCATGCTATCGAGCGAAGGCGGGTGGCGGAGAGGGAGGGATTCGAACCCTCGGTACGGTTTTACCCGTACAACCGCTTAGCAGGCGGTTGCCTTCAGCCGACTCGGCCACCTCTCCGCGCAAACAAGTATCCTGCCCGACTTCGCCGCCGGGTTGTGACGCAAACTCCGAATCCCACCGGCTACGTCGTGGCACCCCGCCGTAGCTCGAAAGCACGAAGATGATCCCATGCTTTTGAGCGAAGGCGGGTGGCGGAGGGAGCAGGATTCGAACCTGCGGGGCGTCGCCGCCCAGCGGTTTTCAAGACCGCCGCCTTCAGCCGCTCGGCCATCCCTCCACAACCCAGCACTTATACCAGATCCGATCGCCGCGGGGGAGGAAAAAAGGGAATCCACGACGGCCGCGGGCACGGATGGTATGATAACCGATCCGGCGGCAAACCCCCATGTTCCCGGGAAAGGGCGGAATCCGCATGAAATTCAACGATTCACCGGCGTCGTTGCTGATACGGGCGACGAACTGGCTGGGCGACGCGGTGATGACCACCCCCGCCCTGGCGGGCGTGCGCGCCGCGTTCCCGGGAACACGGATCGTCCTTCTCGCCAAGCCGCCGGTGGCCGAACTGTTCCGCCATCATCCGGACCTGGACGAGGTGATGGTCTACGAGCGGCCCGGGCGCCACGAGGGGGCTGTCGGCCGTTTCCGGCTGGGAGCGGAACTTCGGCGGCTCCGGTTCGACGGGGCGCTGCTCCTCCAGAATGCGTTCGACGCCGCCCTGGTCGCCTTCCTCGCGCGGATTCCGGAGCGGGCGGGGTACCCCACCGACGGCCGGCGGATGCTCCTCTCCCTGCCCGTACCGCTGACCCGCGACATCCTCGAACGCCACGAGGTGGAGTATTATCTCTGCCTCCTCGACGGGCTGGGGGTGCCGCGCCCGGCGATGCCGGTCCTGAACCTTCACGTGACGGAGGGGGAGAGGGAGGCGATGGCGACGCGCCTCGCGTCCCTCGGGATCGAGCGGGGCTCGCCGTTCCTCGTCGTGAATCCCGGGGCCACCTACGGCTCCGCCAAGCGGTGGTACCCGGACCGGTTCGCCGCCGTCGCGGACGCCCTCTCGGAGGAATGGGGGTCCCCGGTCGTCGTCATGGGATCGCCCGCGGAGGCGCCGCTGGCCGGGGAGATCGAAGCCGCGGCGCTGAGGGGCGTGCTCAACCTGGCGGGGAAGACCACGGTGCGGGAGATGATGGCGCTCCTGTCCCTCTCCTCCTTCCTCGTGACCAACGATTCCGGCCCGATGCACGTCGGCGCCGCCCTCGGCGTCCCGCTCGTGGCGATCTTCGGTCCCACCGATTGGCGCCGCACCTCGCCGTGGACCGACCGCGCCCGTGTGGTCCGCGTGGATGTGGACTGCTCGCCCTGCATGCTGCGTGCGTGCGATCGGGGGCACGAATGCATGCTCGGCGTCACAGCGGGGATGGTAATCGCCGCCGCCCGGGAGTTCCTGCCGAACGGGGTGCGCGCCGGTGCCTGACTACCGGCGGATCCTGATCGTCAAGCTCTCCGCGATGGGGGACGTGGTGCACGCCTTGCCCCTGATCCCTTACCTGCGCCGCGCAGCCCCGTCCGCGGAGATCCACTGGGCGGTGGACGCCCGGTTCGCGGGGCTTCTCGAGGGGAACCCGGGGATCGCGAGGGTGGTCCCTCTCCCCATCAAGGAGTGGAAGGGGCGGGCCGGTTCCCCGGGGACGTGGCGGGAGGCGCTTGACGCCGCGCGCGCTTTGCGGCGGGAGCGGTACGACATCGCGTTCGACGTGCAGGGGAACATCAAGAGCGGGGTGGTGACATACCTCTCCGGCGCCCCGCTGCGGTACGGCTTTCCGCGGGAGGTCGCCCGGGAGCGCCAGAACCTCTGGTTCACGAACCGGCGGCCGGCGGCGTCGGCGGAAGACCGCCATGTGACGCGGAAGATCCTCCGCGTGGCGAGCGCGCCCTTCGGGGGGGAGATCCGCCCCGACGACCTCAAGGGGCAGGTCGCGAACACGCCGGAGGAGATCGCGGCGGCGGAGCGGTTGCTCTTCGACTTCGTTCCCGGCGCGGCTCCCCGCTTCGCCGTCCACCCCGGCACGACCTGGAACACGAAACGGATGGATCCGGCGTTCTGGGCCGAAACGGTTCGGCTCCTCCGCGGGACCTTCCCGTCGATGGGGGCGTTCCTGTCCTGGGGAACCGACCGGGAGCGGGAAGAGTGCCTCGCGATCCGCGAGCTCGCCGGGGGGCGGGTGGAGCTTCTGCCGCGCCTCGGGTACAAGGCGCTTTCGGCCGTCTACCGCGCCTGCGGCCACATGATCGGGCCGGACACCGGGCCTTTACATCTGGCCGCGGTGGTCGGAGCGAAGACGGTGTCGGTGTTCCGGGCCACGGACGGAAACCGGAACGCCCCCGTCGGGCCGGATCACAGGTTCCTGCAGGCGCCGTTGCCGTGCACGGCCTGTCTCCGCCGACGGTGCGACAGGGACGAGGAGTGCCGGGCGAGCCTCCGGCCGGCGGAGGTCGCGGCCGCGATGGCGGATCTGATGGAGGAAACATGTTGAAGAAAATCAAGCGCCACTTTCTACGAGATATCATCAACCGGTTGACGGATCTTGAAACGGCGGTCTCCGTGCTTGTTGCTTGCCCTACATATCAACCTGAAGGGGATGGAGGATTCAATGGATTGGCGGGAAGAAAGAGAATTTTCGAAGAACTGCTGAAGAAATACCGGTTTTCTTGCATCATTGAGACGGGGACGCATGTTGGTGAAACTACAGGATATCTGGCCGTGAAATCCAATTTACCTGTTTATTCCTCTGAAATAAATCCAAATATGTACTCGTTGGCAAGGATGAGACTGAAAAACTTTTCCGGAATTTATTTGCATAAATCCGATTCAAGGGAATTCATCAAAGAGTTAAGCGACAATCCGGAAATGGTTCGAAACGAAACTTTCTTCTATTTGGACGCCCATTGGAGGAAAGATTGTCCGCTTGTAGAAGAAATAGAGCAGATCGCTTCCCGGTGGGAAAAATTTGTAATAATGGTGGACGATTTTCAGGTTCCCGGTGATGATGGATACGGATACGACCGGTATAGCGCCTTTCGGAAAATGAATATTTCCCTCATCCGTTCTACAATAAAGAAACACAAGTTGCGCGCATTTTTCCCGAACATTCCTTCGTCAGAAGAAAGTGTTCAGCCGAACCCGAGAGGTTTTGTCATCTTGACTCGAGACGATGAATACGCGAATTCATTGGAAACGATTCCCTTGCTCAAAGGGCACAAGGGATGACCACGCTTCCCGAGGCGCTTCGGATCCTCTTCGTCTTTGGGACTCGGCCCGAGGCGATCAAGATGGCGCCCGTGGTCGCCGCCCTGCGTGGCCGCACGGGAAGGTTCTCCTGCATCGTCTGCGTCACCGCGCAGCACCGGGAGATGCTGGACCCCGTGCTGAACCTCTTCTCCATCGTGCCGGCCCACGACCTGAATCTCATGCGCCCCGGGCAGGGACTACATGACGTGACCACCGCCGTGCTCCGGGAGATTCCCGCCGTGCTGGAACTGGAGCGGCCGGACCTCGTGCTCGTCCACGGCGACACCACGACGACAATGGCGGCGACCCTCGCTGCCTACTATGCGCGGATCCCGGTCGGGCACGTGGAGGCGGGGCTTCGGACGGGAAACAAGTACGCGCCGTTCCCGGAAGAGATCAACCGGAAGGTGACGTCGGCCATCGCGGACCTCCACTTCGCTCCCACCGCGACCTCCCGCAGGAACCTGCTGGAGGAAGGGGTGGCGCCTGAGGCGATCGTGGTGACCGGGAACACGGTGATCGACGCCCTCTTGTCCGTCGTGGACCGGCTGCGGTGCGATCCCGCTCTGGCGAAGCGCATGAAAACGGAGTTCCCGTTCCTCGATCCTTCGAGAAAACTCATCCTCGTCACCGGGCACCGGCGGGAGAATTTCGGAGAGGGGTTCGAGAACATCTGCCGGGCGCTCGTCGAGATCGCTTCGCTGCGCACGGACGCGGAAATCCTGTACCCCGTCCACCTGAACCCGAACGTCCAGGAGCCCGTGCGGCGGATCCTCGGTGAGGGGCGGCGCGGGAACGTCCACCTGATCCGCCCCGTGGACTACCTGCCCTTCGTGTACCTCATGTCCCGTTGCCACCACATCATCACGGACTCGGGGGGGATCCAGGAGGAGGCCCCCTCCCTCGGGAAGCCGGTCCTCGTCACGCGGGAGGTCACGGAAAGGCCGGAGGCGATTGCGGCGGGTACGGTACGGCTGGTGGGGACGGACCGGGAGAAGATCATCGCCGAGACGCTGCGGCTTCTCGACGACCCGGAAGCGTACCGGTCCATGAGCACGGCGAAGAACCCCTACGGGGATGGGAAGGCGGCCGGGAGGATCGTCGATTTTCTCGAAACCTGGCGCCCCGGGAACCGTGGAGGGGCAGGACACCCGTGAGCACGAAACCGACCGTTCGCCTGGACTTCTGCGACTTCAACGGGATCGACAAAAACGACAACTTCTTCACGAGGACCCTGTCCCGGGAGTACCACGTCGAGATCAATGACCGGCCGGACATCGTCATCTACTCCAAGGAGAGCCACCTCCACCGGATGTACACCTGCAAGAAGCTCTTCTGGACCGGTGAAACGATACGGCCCGACTTCTCGGTCTGCGACTACGCGATGACCTGCTACTACGTCGATGATCCGCGGCACCTCCGCTTCCCCTATTATGTGGTCGGCTCCGGCTGCCGCCCGGAAGCGCTGCTTAAGGCGCCGGGGGAGGCGGAGACCGTTGCGTCGTCCGGCAGGGGGTTCTGCTCCTTCGTCATTTCGAACGCCAACCCGAAGCGCGCCGGCCGCCGGCTCGATTTCTTCCGCCGGCTGAGCCGGTACAAGCCGGTGGATTCCGGGGGCAAGGGGCTGAACAATATAGGGAGGGTGATCCCCGCCGGGGCGCAGGCCAAGTACGACTTCATCCGGGAGTACAAGTTCAACCTGTGCTTCGAGAACAAGGCCGTCGAAGGGTACACTACGGAGAAGCTGGTCGAGGCGATGTGGGCACGCTGCATCCCGATCTACTGGGGGAATCCGAACGTCGGCCTCGAGTTCAACACCCGAAGCTTCCTGTCGCTGAACGACTACCGGACGGAGGAGGAGTTCCTCGAGGCGATCATCGAGATCGACCAGGACGACGCGAAGTACCGCAGAATGCTCGCAGAGCCGTACTTCCCGGGCAACCGGGTGAACGAGTATTACGACGAGAACCGGGTGCTCGCATTCTTTGAGCGGATCCTGGGGGATCCGACTCCTCCGGTCGGCCGCCGGCGCCGCAATCGGTTCCTGGGTCGTTGGCGCCTGGCCAAGGGGATGTACACGTAGACTCCGTGGACCGGGAGAGGAAATGAGAGGAGCGGGCCGGTCGTGGCGGATCTGCTGGTGAACATCGTCGAGCCAACGCTCGAAGGGGAGTCAGGACACTGTCGCAGCTTCCTGCTGAGCCTCTGCGGCGCCGGCCTCGACCGGCGGGTTTCGTTCCGTGTGTACGCGGGGAAGAGGGCGACCTTGCCCGAGGTGGAAGGCGCACAGTGCGAGGTCGTTCCGTGTTTCTCCCGGCGCCTCCGGCGCCTGCAGGCGTTCCTCCTCTACCGGAAGCTCCTCGCGGGGGCGGGGCGAATCTTCGTCTCCACCGCGGGCAGGCCGGACATGGTCCTTCTCGATCTCGCCGCGAAGGGAGAGATTCCGCCGGGAAAGGTGTTCCTCTATTTCCACTGGCTGCGACCTTCGCCCCGGAAGCTGGCCTATTTCCGGCGGTTCGCCGTCTCCCACCCCGGCGTAACCGTGCTGGGGCCCACGGACGCGGTGATCGAACCGTTCCGGGAGTGCGGGTTCCGGGACGCCCGGGTCGTCCCGTACCCGATCACGCCGCCCGGCCCCGACCCGGAGCGCACCGGCGACCGGTTTCGGCACGTCCTGTTCGCGGGCGCCGCGCGGCGGGACAAGGGGTTCTCCCGCGTGGTCGACCTCGTGTGCGACATGGCGGCACGGGGGGTGGCGGTCCCCTTCTCGATCCAGGCGTCGCCGGACCATTACGACAAGCGGGGGGAGGGGATCCGGGACGACCTGGACCGCCTCCGGAAGGCGGCCCCCCCCTGGCTGCGCATGTTTCCGGACACCCTCTGCGCGGAGGAGTACCGGAAGATGTTCGACGGGGCGATCGTGCTCCAGCCGTACGCCCGGGAGGATTTCGCGGACCGGGTCAGCGGGGTCACGCTGGACGCGTTCTCGGCGGGTGCGCCCGTCATCGCCACGGCGGGGACCTGGATGGCGCGGGCCGTGGACCGTTTCGCCGCCGGGGCGGCGGTCCCGGATCTCTCCCCCCCCGTGCTCCTCACCGCCGTGGAAACGATCCGGGCCGAATATTCCCGGTACCACCGGAACGCGCTGGAAGCGGGGAGGTCGCTTCAGGAGGAGCACAGCGCGCGGCACCTCCTCGAGGCCCTCGCGTCATGACCGCGGAAGAGCGCCGATGACGACCGCCGGCCGCCGCCCCGTTTCCGCCGTTGTCATCGCCTTCAACGAGGAGAGGAACATCGGGGCGTGCCTCGAATCGCTGGGATGGGCGGACGAGATCGTGGTCGTGGACTCGGGGAGCTCCGACGAGACGCCGGAGATCGCCCGTCGCTACACGGACAAGGTCTTCAAAGTCCCCTGGAAGGGGTTCGGCCCGCAGAAGCAGGCCGCCGTCGAACGGGCGAGCCACGACGTGGTGCTTAACGTGGACTGCGACGAGCGGGTGACCCCCGCGCTGGCGGGTGAGATCGAGCGGCTGCTCGCGGGGGAGGACGTTGCTGCGGCGTACACGGTCCCCCGGCGGACGTTCGTGGGGGAAAAGGAGATCCGCCACTGCGGCTGGTACCCGGATCGCACCACGCGGCTGTTCGACCGGACGAAGGGCCGCTTCACCGCCGACCTCGTCCATGAGCGGGTGGATGTCTCGGGGGAGACGCGCCCGCTCCGCAACCACCTTCTCCACCACTCCTTCACGGGGATCGGCGAGATCCTTGGAAAGATGAACCGGTACAGCGACCTCTCGGCGCGGCAGATGTTCGAGCGGGGCAGGAAAGGGAGCGTGCTCGACCTGACGGTCCGGCCGGGGTTCGCCTTCTTGCGGACCTACTTCCTGAGGATGGGGTTCCTGGATGGCTTCGAAGGGTACGTGGTCTCGACCACCACCGCGCTCCTGACCTTCACGAAGTATGCAAAACTCCGGGAGCTGGAGCGGAAGCGATCTTGAGAACGCCGGTTTCCCCCCATCCCCGGTCGATCCTCATCGTCTGCATCCGTCTGATCGGGGACGTGATCCTTTCCACTCCGCTGGTCGGGCTCCTCAAGTCGGCGTACCCGGACGCGGAGATCGACTATCTCGTCAACCGTGGGACGGGCGAGTTCCTGGAGAAGGACCCGAGGATCCGAAGGGTCCTCTACACCCGGAACCGGGAGGCCCGGAAGCCGGTCGTGAGCCCTGAGCCCGGATATTTCCGGAAGATCTTTTGCCGCTACGACATGGCGATCACCATGAACGCGTCGGACCGGGGGAACCTCGCGGTCCTCATCGCCGGCCGCCGGATCCGGATCGGTTTTTTCCAGGAGCTGGGTGTTCTCAAGACCGGGTGGAGGAAGCTCCTTCTGACACACCCCCTCCCGTTCCCCGGAATGATCCACGTGGCGCGGGTGAGCCAGCTCGTCGCCGAGGCGATCGCCATTCCCGTCCCCCGCCTGGAGGCGAAGGTGTACTGGGACCGGGAGGACGAAGGGAAGCGGGAGGAGTTTCTCCGGCGAGAGGGGATCGCGGGTCCCTTCTTCGTGGTTCATCCCTTCGCCCGATGGCGATACAAGTACTGGATCGCGGACCGGTTCGCGAAAGTGAGCGACGAAATCGCCGGGAGGTACGGTATCCGCCCGGTCTGGACTTCGTCCCCGGATCCGGAGGAGGTCCGACGGCTTCGGGAAGCGTCCGCTCTTTGCCGGATCCGGCCCGCGCTCTGCGAGGGGGAGTTCACGCTCAACCGGATGACCTCCCTGTTGTCCCGGGCCGTCCTCTACGTTGGGCTCGACACCGCCGTGAGCCACCTTGCCGCCACGACCGGCGTCCCCATGGCCGTCTTGTTCGGCCCGACCATCGCCGAGCGGTGGTCCCCATGGAACAACGAGGGTCCCGTGGAGCAGCAATGTCCCCTGCCCCGCGGAACCCAACACGCCGGCCGCATGATCCTGATCCAGAAGGATTGGGATTGCGTTCCGTGCGGAAAGGCGGGGTGCGACGGCGAGGGAGGGGAGAGCCGCTGCCTCACGGAGATCCGGGTCCCGGAAGTTCTCGACGCCGTGCGGGAACTGATGGAGGGCCGCCCTCCAACGGCGGTCGGGGACATGGGATGAGTTCCGTGCCGGGGTCCCGACGCTGGCTCGTCCTGTCCTATTTCTCGCGCATCGACGGGATGGCGTGCGCGCAGCACATCGACGACCGGATCCCCCTTCTACGGAAAGCCGGCATCGAGCCCGTCCTCCTCACGGGGCCGTGCGGGGACCGGTGGGAGGGGATTCGCCACTCGGTCGCCCGATCCGTCGCGCCGTCGGGGATCCGGTTCGAATTGCGCCACCTCTTCCGGAAACGGGGGCGGCGGGGGCCCCTGGTCAAGGCCCTCGAATTCCTGATTCTCCTCCCGGTGCTCCCCTTCTACCTCTTGGAGAAAATTCTGGCCGATCTGGACAGCCAGTGGTCCTGGTTCCCGTTCGCGTCGCGCCGCGGGTACGCTCTCTGCCGGGAGGCGCGGCCGGACCTCATCTATTCCACCGGCGGGCCGGCCAGCGCCCACATCGCGGCGGGGATGATCGCACGCCGGACGGGGATCCCCTGGGTGGCGGAGTTCCAGGACCCCCTCGTGCACGGCGGCTGGCGCCGCGGGCAGGCGGCGCTCAAGCTGTTCTCTCTCGCGGAGCGGTACGTCTGCGCGCGCGCTTCCCACGTCGTCTTCCTCACCGAGGAGGCGAGGCGCAGGGCCGCCGCACGGACCTCGCTGGGGGATCGAGGAAGGTGCATCTACCCCGGCGCTGCGCCGCTTCCCGAACTTCCCCCGCGGCGTCGGGACGACGCCCTTCTTCGCTTCGCCCACTTCGGATCCTTCGGCGGTTCGCGGAACCCCGCCGTTCTCCTGGAGGCGGCGCGGCGGCTTCTGGAGGACAGGCCGGAGCTTGCGGGTACGCTGCGGTTCGACTTCTACGGGCATGGCGACGCGAACTCGGCGAGGCGGCTCCGGGAATTCCCCGTTCCGGGCGTCGTCACGTTTCACGGCCGGGTTCCCCGCCGGGAGGCGCTGGCCGGGATGCGGGAGGCGGACGTCCTCGTACTCGTCCAGAACATCGACGATTTCTCGGCGGAGACGATCCCGTCCAAGGTGTACGAGTACCTCGTGGCGGGTCGTCCGATCCTGGGTCTGATCCACCGGAACGCGGAACTGGCCGGGGTGCTGGCAGGTCAGGGACACACCGTGGCGGAGGCTGCGGACGCTGGCGTGGTGCGTGACGCCGTATCGGAGATCCACCGAAGGTGGGAAACGGGGACGCTCGGAACTCCGGCCGGGTCTCCTTACACCGTCGCGTCGGCGGTGGAACGACTGATCGCGGTCGCGGAATCCCGGGATCCGGCGTAGACGGACCGATCGCGGTCTGCACAGAGGGACATTTCCGTAATAGAATTCCCATGATCGATCGCGACGGCATTCTCTGCGGATCATCCGCAAGGAAGACGATGAAAACAGCGTTCATCACCGGAATTGGAGGACAGGACGGGTCGTACCTGTCCGAACTCCTCCTGGGGAAAGGGTACCGGGTCGTCGGAACGGAACCCGGCGACGCCCCTGCCGGCATCGACCGGCCCCGCCTCCGCCAGGGCGAAATCGAGATCGTCCGGGATGATCTTCTCGACCAGGAGCGCCTCGAGCAGCTCTTCGGGGAGTACCGGCCGGATGAGGTGTACAATTTCGCCGCAAATTCGTTTCGGGCCGACTCATTTCGCCGGCCGATCCTGAGTTCTGAAGTGCTTGCCGTCGGCGTCACCCGGATCCTGGAGGCGATCCGGAAGATCACCCCGACGGCCCGTTTCTTCCAGGCCTCCAGCAGCGAGATCTACGGGAAACCGGTGGACGTTCCCCAGACGGAAACCACCCCGTTTCACCCCAGGAGCCCCTATGGCGTCTCCAAAGTCTACGGCCACCTGATGACGATCACGTACCGGGAGATCTACGGCATATACGCCTGCACGGGCATCCTGTTCAACCATGAAAGTCCGAGACGCAGCCCGGAGTTCGTCACCCGGAAGATCACCCGGGCCGCGGCGAAGATCAAGCTGGGACTCGCGAAGGAAGTTCGCCTGGGCAATCTCGACGCCCGGCGGGACTGGGGGTTCGCCGGAGATTACGTCAGGGCCATGTGGCTCATGCTCCAGCAGCCGCAGCCCGACGACTACGTCCTCGCCACGGGGGAAACCCATTCCGTTCGTGAACTGTGCGAGGAGGCGTTCTCGCACCTTGGGCTCGATTACCGAGAATACGTCGTCAAGGAAGCGGAAAACTTTCGTCCTCCGGAGACCGCCCAACTGGTGGGGAACCCCGGAAAGGCACGCCGCATGCTGGGTTGGACACCGGAGGTTTCCTTCCGGGACCTCGTACGGATGATGGTCGACGCGGACCTCGAGACGCTCCGGGCGGAGCGATCGTTGTGACTGGAAATCGATCTCAAGGAGAAACGCACCGATGATCACGAGAACGACCTGCCGGGTCTGCGATGGTTCGCTGGAATCCGTCCTGGACCTGGGGGAACATTACGTTTCCGACTTCATCTCGCCCGGCGACTCCGACGG
>Ga0209751_10000026_pt1 | contig 145106 bp, 129 predicted proteins | sample RifCSP13_1_FD_184019 | JGI IMG/M metagenome (GOLD analysis project Ga0209751, IMG submission 184019) | Soil microbial communities from Rifle, Colorado - Rifle CSP2_sed 13_1 (SPAdes) (version 2) | ecosystem: Environmental > Terrestrial > Deep subsurface > Rock core/Sediment | place: Rifle...
AATCTGTTCTTCGCTGAATCGACTCTTCTTCATTTCCGCCTCTCTTCAAAAGCGGACTTTACTAACTTCTAGCTGGTACGGTCTACGGGGTGCAGGTCAGATCCTCAAGACTATTGACGACCTCCCCCCCCCACGATTACATTCACGTCCGTAGCGAGATGAACTCATATTTTCAATTCTCAATAGAAACAGGAATAACGTAGGGTGCGTTCTACGCACCTTTGTCAACTGGTGCGTAGAACGCACCCTACGAAAAAATTATTGTTTGTAACGCAAATTGAACAATCCCTAACCCGACGGGGCATCTGAAATGAAAAAAATCGCAGCGATTTTCGTAGCACTCGCCTTGTTTCCCGCCATTTCATCCGCATCGCAGGATAGTGACGCGATCAAAGCCAGAGCAACTGCAACGGCTTCCGTCCAGGCGGCCGGGGGTCGTATCTACGTCGTGAATGGCGACGTTTTCGTTGCACAGGGCAAGAAACCCGCGCATCGGGTGATGGATAGCGAAGTCATCGTCTCCGATACGCTGATCAACACCGGCGACAAAAGCGCTGCCCTGCTGAGATTCGAGGACGGCCAGGTCGTCACGATACAGGCCAACTCCGCTTTCCAAGTGCGCGATTACCGCTACGATGCCAGGAAGATCGAAAACAGCAATATCGTTTTCTCGATGCTCAAGGGCGGGATGCGTTTCATCACCGGGCTGATCGGCCAGAAAAGAAAACAGGCGTTCAGGCTGCTGACCCCGAACGCGACCATCGGGATACGCGGCACCGAGTTCATGGTGGCCATGGCGGACAAGTCCATGTACAGCCAGGTGCTGACAGGGAAAATCGGCATGACGAACGCAACCGGCTCGACAGTTCTCGGCGCGGGGCAGACTGCCGTCCTCGCATCTTCCCGCGCTGCGGCAACATTGGTCTCGGCCTCTGCCATTCCTGCCGGCACATTCAGTGAACTGCTTTCGATTCCGGTTAGTCCATCGGCGATTCCGGCACCTGCTCCTGCTCCCGCACCCGCACCCGCACCTGCTCCTGCACCTGCACCTGTTTCCGTGCCAGCAGCTCCGGCAAGCGCGGCCGGAGCAGCAGCCGGAACTGCGATAGGCGTTGCGGGAGGTGCTTTGGCGGGCACGGAGGACAGCGCTCCGGTTACGACACAGGCCATAGAGCCACCCCCTGTGGTCAGCCTTGAGGAAACAACTGAAAATAAGGAAATGGACAGCAGATCCGGCTTGGGCGTGACCGGCAAGATCGGCACGCTGGGCGCTGGAGCCGAACTGAACATAGGCTTTTCTGACAGCATCACCGGCCGGGTTGGATTCAACACCTTCACCTACAAATATAATGGCAATTCAGGCACGACGAACTATGACTTCAAGTTGCAGCTGCAAACGGTCAGCGCATTGGCTGACTGGTATCCGTTCTCAGGCGGTTTCCGCACCAGTGCCGGCTTGCTCTACAACAACAACAAATTGACGCTCAAAGCATTACCTAATGTTACCGCCTATACCGTTGGCGGCACAACCTACCCCACCGGCATTAGTTCAGTGGAGGCCACGATTGCATTCAACAAAATCGCGCCCTACCTCGGGATAGGCTGGGGCAATCCGGTGGCAAAAGACAAGGGCTGGGGCATGGTCTCCGATTTCGGCGTGATGTTCCAGGGCAGCCCCAAAACCAATCTGGTAGTCACATGTACCACCTGCCCTACAGCAAACGAGATTGCTGCGGAAAACGCCAAGCTGCAAAGCGACTTGAGCAGCTTCAAATTCTGGCCGGTGGTTTCGGTCGGTGTTTCCTATCAGTGGTAAGCGCGTCTATTCCCGGATTGACCATTGGCCACAAACCCCTCCCAACCTCCCCTTGTCAGGGGAGGAGCAGGTTCGGTTCTCCCCCTGATAAGGGGGAGCTAGAGGGGGTTTGGATAGTTTGTGGCCAATGGTCAATCCGGTAAAATAATAAGTAGGCCAATATGATGAAGGGCGGGAAAACCTGCCCTCTCGCATGATATCAATGCAACCAACTCCCATTGACGGCCTGCCGTCATGCAATTAAAGTCGCGACTGCATCAGGCATGAACCCTTTCCATCAACTCAATAGCGTGATCAAAATGAAAATTATTGCAGCACTCATGGTTGCACTCGCATCCCTTCCAGCCGTTTCCCATGCCGAGAACATGGCCGTCACAGGCAAGATCGGCACGCTTGGTTATGGCGCCGAACTGAACATGGGTTTTTCTGACAGCGTTACGGGTCGTGTTGGATTCAACACCTTCACTTACAAATACAATGCCAATTCGAATCAGGTGAACTATGACTTCAAGCTGCAACTTCAGACGGCCAGCGCGTTGGCGGATTGGTATCCGTTCTCGGGCAGCTTCCGCGCAAGCGGTGGTTTGCTCTACAACAACAACAAAGCGACGCTGAATGCAAAACCTGGCGCTGCCGGCTACACCATTAACGGTGTGCCCTACACCGCCGCTGAAATCGGTTCATTGCAAGGCGAGATGTCTTTCAATACCGTTGCCCCTTACCTCGGGATAGGCTGGGGCAATCCGGTGGCCAAGGGCAGGGCTGGGGCATGACTTCCGATATCGGCGTACTTTTCCAGGGCAGCCCTAAAACCAGCCTGACAGCTACTTGCGGCACCCTTGTTGGTGCTCCATGCACCACTATGCAAGCTAACGCCGCCGCGGAAAACACCAAGCTGGAAAGTGACTTGAGCAGCTTCAAATTCTGGCCGGTGGTTTCAATCGGTATTTCCTATCAGTGGTAAGCGTCTATTCGGAGAAATCGAATCACCGGGCATGATGAAGGGCGGGTTTCCCCGCCCTTTCGCATGATCCCAACACAACCCAGGGTAAATTTGTTCTCGGCGAAATTGTAGGGTGGATAAGCGCAGCGCATCCACCTTTTTGAGCTGGCATGGTGGATGCGCTGCGCTTATCCACCCTACTACTTTTTGATTGCACAAGGTTCGTACGCCCTTTTTATTTTTCCCCCGCAGTTCCGTTGCGCAAGCAAAATTCCCCAAACTTTTCAATTCCTGCAATAATCGCGGGTGCGAATGAATAATATTGAAACAAGGAACACAGCATGAATCAAGATGACCTGAAACGCGCTGTCGCCAAAGCCGCGATCGAGTATGTGCCGTTCGATTGCATCGTCGGCGTGGGCACGGGTTCCACTGCCAATTTTTTCATCGATGAATTGGCCAGGATCAAGCACAAGATACGCGGCGCGGTCGCCAGCTCGGAAGCTTCTGCGAAACGGCTGCAGGGACACGGCATCCAGGTGTTGCCGCTGAATGACGCGGGCGACCTGCCGGTGTATGTGGATGGGGCGGACGAGATCACCCGCCACATGCACATGATCAAGGGCGGCGGCGGCGCGCTGACGCGCGAGAAGATCGTGGCGGCGGCCAGCAAGAAATTCATCTGCGTGTGCGATGCCAGCAAGCTGGTGGATGTGCTGGGCAAGTTCCCGTTGCCGATCGAGGTGATCCCGATGGCGCGCAGTTCGGTGGCACGTCAACTGGTCGCACTGGGCGGACAACCCAAACTGCGCGAAGGTTTCACCACCGATAACGGCAACGTGATCCTCGATGTGCATGGGCTGAACATCATGAATCCGGTGGAACTGGAATCCACGCTGGACCACATCGCCGGCGTGGTCACCAACGGCCTGTTCGCGCGCCGTGGAGCCGATGTGCTGTTGCTGGGCACGGCGGAAGGCGTGAAGACGATGACAGTTTAGAGGCTGTCACTTTCCCTTCATATTTGTCATATATCCTGTGCAGTTGCATAAGGAGCCTCTAAAAACCATAAGGAATACATCATGCCAAGCAGTGACCATATCTCCCGCCAGTTCGATGCCGATCTCGAAGCCATCCGCGCCAGCGTTTTGCAAATGGGCGGATTGGTGGAGAGCCAGATCAAGAGTGCCATCGAATCGCTCGTCAGCGGCAACGTGGCTTTGATGAACCGCGTGATCGAAGACGACCATCGCGTCAACGCGATGGAAGTGAAGATAGACGAGGCATGCAGCCAGGTGATCGCGCGCCGCCAGCCAGCCGCCGGTGATCTGCGCCTGGTGATGGCAGTGATCAAGACCATCACCGATCTGGAGCGCATCGGCGACGAGGCCGAAAAGATCGCGCGCATGGCCAAGCTGCTGTCGCAAAAGCAGGGATTTGCGCTGCCGCGCTATCATGAGATAAAACATGCTGCGGAAATCGCGCTGGATATGCTGCGCAAATCGCTGGATGCCTTTGCGCGCCTGGATGTGGTGATGGCCGCGCAAGTGGTGCGCCAGGATGACCAGGTGGACGAGGAGTTCCGCGCCATCATGCGTTATCTGATCACCTTCATGATGGAAGACCCGCGCACCATTTCCACTTCGCTGGAGATCCTGTTCGTCGCGAAAGCGATCGAGCGCATCGGCGACCATGCCAAAAACATGTCCGAGTATGTCATCTACATGGTCAAGGGACGCGATGTCCGCCACATCACCGTGGATGAGATAGAGCAGGAAATCCAGCATTAAAGGCTAGTGGGAAGAGTGAAGAGGGAAGAGACAAGGGTAAAATTCGCACCCTTTACGATGGAGAGTTGGTTTTACCCTTCTCCCTTTTCCCTTCTCCCCTTCTCCTTTATTCATTAACGAGCTTTTATGCAACATCAGCCCATCCTCGCCGCCGTCGATCTCGGGTCGAACAGTTTCCGGCTGCAACTTGCGCGGGTGGAAGGCGATCAGATGTACATGCTGGACGGGCTGCGCGAACCGGTGCGCCTTGCCGCCGGACTCACCCCTGACAAATTTCTCGATGCCGAAGCGCAGCAGCGCGCCCTTGCCGCACTGGGGCGTTTTGCCGAACGCCTGCGCGACCTGCCACGGGAGGCGGTGCGCGCAGTCGGCACCAACTCGCTGCGCGTGGCGAAGAATGCCGCCGATTTCATTCCTCAAGCCGAACATACGCTGGGATTCCCGATAGAAGTCATCGCCGGGCGTGAGGAAGCGCGCCTGATCTATCTTGGCGTGGCGCATGGCCTGCCGCCATCGAAAGACAACCTGCTGGTGATGGACATCGGCGGCGGCTCCTCCGAATTCATCATCGGCAACGGACTCACCCCGCTCAAGCTGGAGAGCCTGTACATGGGCTGCGTCAGCTTCAGCAGCCGTTTTTTTCCGGACGGCAGGATCACCAAGCAGAATCTGAAACAGGCCGAACTCGCGGCGCGCATCGAATTGCAAACCATCGCCGCCGACTACAAGGGACAGTGGCAGCAGGCCCTCGGCTCGTCAGGGACGGCAAGGGCCATCGCCGAAATCCTGGAACTGAACGGCTATAGCGAGAACGGCATCACCCGCGACGGACTCGACAAGCTGCGCGCCCATCTGCTCAAGGTTGGCGACGTGCAGCGTCTCGACCTGCAGGGCTTGCGTCCGGATCGCGTGCCCACACTGGCGGGCGGCTTCGCGATCATGTATGCCGCGTTCTCCGAACTGGACATCTCCTTCATGCGGCCTGCCTTGGGCGCGTTGCGCGAGGGCGTGCTGTACGATTTGTGGGGACGTTTTCACGACAACGACATGCGCGACGTGACGGTGCGGCAATTCATGCAGCGTTATCATGTCGATACCGGGCAAGCTGCACGGGTAGCAAAACTGGCCCAGGTATTCGCGCGGCAATTCCTCGGCGACGAAATCCCCGAGACCGAGTCACACATGCTCGGTTGGGCAGCCGATCTGCACGAGGTCGGCATCAGTGTCGCGCACAGCGGCTACCACAAACATACCGCCTACATCCTGGGCTATGCCGACATGCCGGGCTTTTCCAAAAAGGAACAAGCACGCCTCAGCCTGCTGGCACTGGCGCAACGCGGCAACCTGGAAAAGCTGCAAGGACAATTGAAGATCACCGAAGCCCCCGCTGACTGCGCGCTGGCGATGAGCCTGCGCCTGGCCGTGCTGTTCTATCGCAACCGCAGCGACAGCGCCCTGCCGGTATTGCACGGACGCTTCAGCGGCACCAAATTCCACCTGTCGCTAGACGCAGACTGGCTGTCAAAAAACCCGCTCACCGAAGCCGCATTGCAGGAAGAGGTGCAGCAGTGGAAGACGCTGGGGATAAGCATGCAGATCACGGCGGGATGACCATGGCGCGGCGGGCAGTACCCGCCCTACAACGGCATTGCGGTTTTGTAGGGTGCGTTCCACGCACCATTATCATTGGTGCGCATAGCGCACCCTACGTTTTCTCCAGCGGGCGTAGCCCGGATGGAATGCAATGGAATCCGGGGGAACCCTTCGACAGGCTCAGGACAAGCTTCGGCCACGCCCACCAAACCCCGGATTTCGCTGCACTACATCCGGGCTACGTCACTGGGATAACAGTATCTACAACGGCATTGCGGTTTTGTAGGGTGCGTTCCACGCACCATTATCATTGGTGCGCATAGCGCACCCTACGTTTTCTCCAGCACCTCACTCAGCATGCGCGCCACGCCGATCTTCCAATCCGGCAGATACAGATCGAAACTCTTTTGCAGCCTGGCGGTATCCATGCGCGAATTGAGCGGACGCCTGGCCGGAGTGGGATAGGCCGTGGTGGGCACCGGCTTGATCGCATCCGCCGCGGCTTTAAGCGGGATGCCCGCATGCCGGGCAAAGTCGATGACAAAACCGGCATAGCCGTGCCATGAGGTGACCCCTCCGGCAACCAGATGATACAGACCGGCCAGTTCCGCTCGCTGCCGCGCCGTGCGGATCGCATGGGCGGTGATGTCAGCCAGCAGATCTGCCCCGGTGGGGGCGCCGAACTGGTCGTCGATGACGGAAAGGCTGTCGCGCTCCCTGGCCAGACGCAGCATGGTCATCGCAAAGTTGCTACCTCTCGCGCCATACACCCAACTGGTGCGGAAGATCAGGTGCCGGCAACCTGATTGTTGAATGAGCTGCTCGCCTTCCAGCTTGGTCGCACCATACACACTCAGCGGCCCGGTCGCATCCGTCTCCAGCCAGGGCTGCTCGCCGCTGCCATCGAACACATAGTCGGTGGAATAATGGACCAACCAGGCATTGCCACGCATGGCCTCCTGCGCCAGCACACCGGGCGCGAGCGCGTTGATGGTGCGCGCCCGTTCCGGTTCGCTCTCGGCCTTGTCCACCGCGGTGTAGGCGGCCGCATTGACGATCACGTCCGGCGCAACTGCACGGACCGCTCGCGCGATGCCATCCAGATCGGTGAGGTCGCCGCACAACTCCCGGCTATGTGCATCCAGGGCGACCAGTTCACCCAGCGGCGCCAGGCTGCGCTGCAGTTCCCAGCCGACCTGGCCGTTCTTGCCGAACAGCAATATCTTCACTAAGCCCGCCCCGCGTAGTTCTTTTCGACCCACTTCCGGTAATCGCCGGACTGCACATTGTTCACCCAGTCCTGATTGTCCAGATACCAGCGCACTGTCTTGCGTATTCCTGTCTCGAACGTCTCGACCGGCTTCCAGCCGAGTTCGCGCTCGATCTTGCGCGCGTCGATCGCGTAACGGCGGTCGTGGCCGGGACGATCGGCAACGAAGGTGATCTGTTCGCGGTAAGACTTGCCATCGGTCCTGGGACGCAATTCATCGAGCAGCGCGCAAACAGTATGCACGATATCGAGATTGGCTTTTTCATTCCAGCCGCCGACGTTGTATACCTCGCCCAATTTGCCCTTTTCCAGCACGCGGCGGATCGCGCTGCAATGATCCCTGACATACAGCCAGTCGCGGATCTGCTGGCCATCGCCGTACACCGGCAGCGCCTTGCCCGCGAGCGCGTTGACGATCATCAGCGGGATCAGCTTTTCCGGAAAGTGATATGGCCCATAGTTGTTGGAGCAGTTGGTGGTCAGCACCGGCAGGCCGTAGGTGTGATGATAGGCGCGCACCAGATGGTCGCTGGCGGCCTTGCTTGCGGAATAGGGGCTATTCGGTTCGTAGCGGTGTGTTTCGCTGAACGCCGGATCATTCTTTGCGAGCGAGCCATACACTTCATCGGTGGAAACATGCAGGAAGCGGAAACCTGATTTTTCCGCAGCCTCCAAACTTGACCAGTAGGCGCGCACCTCCTCCAGCAAATGGAAAGTGCCGACGATGTTGGTCTGAATGAAATCCTCGGGGCCGTGTATGGATCTGTCCACATGGCTTTCCGCCGCGAAATTGACGACGGCGCGCGGACGATATTGCGCCAGCAACTTGCCCACCAATGCCGCGTCGCCGATGTCGCCCTGCACGAACACGTGACGCTTATCAGCTTTCAGGGAAGCGAGATTCTCCAGATTGCCGGCGTAAGTCAGCTTGTCCAGGCTGACCACGCCCTCATCGTGTTGCGCGAACCAATCCAGGACGAAATTGGAGCCGATGAAACCTGCACTGCCGGTAACCAGAATCATGTCGTTCTACCGCACCCGCCGGGATGCCCGATGTTTAAAAGAGCGGCGATTATATTCGATGCGTTTCGTCATTCATACATTCCGCTCGGGGTGCGATTCAAACTGATGTGGAAGTAGTAGGGTGGATAAGCGTAGCGCATCCACCTTTTTGAGCTGGCATGGTGGATGCGCTACGCTTATCCACCCTACATATTTCGCCGAGAACAAATTTTCCCTGCACACTTACCCAACCAGACATGTAGGATGCGTTCCACGCACCGATGATGATGGTGCGTGAAACGCACCCTACGGCGGCATCACGCCCAACCCCGCAGCTCGATTTCAGCAATCATCTTATTGGCTACGGCAATAAGCGTCGGCACAAAAGCATGGCCAGATTGCAGGGCGTTGACGAGCACGACCGGGTCTTCAACGTATTCGTGAATCATCTGGTTCCCGAGGTTACGCATGGTCATCCATTCGTCGGCAGACTTGAGCAGCCCCAGGCGTTCTGCAAGATCAAGGTTATCGATGGCAGCAGATGCTTTTTCACCCAAAGCAATCAGGTAAAGGGGCAATAGTTTGTCACCTACGGTGTCTTGCAGACGTGCAAATCTGCCCACAAAAGCTTCCACACGCTCTGCCAAATCGAGGTCTGCTTCGAGCTGGGCTGTTTGCGCCAGGGTAAACATGCCGATGAACAGACGCTGATCAGTAGTGGCGAGATGCTGGCATCCTTTGCGCACGACCCTGGTCAAGAACTGCAGACGCAGTGCGATCTTGGGTTCCAGTGTCATAGCAATTGACCTTCCTTGAATGCAATATCGTGGATGGGCAGACGCATCAGGTTGGGAGCGCTAAGCAGCACGTCCACCTTGCGGCCATGCATTGCGCGTGACACTTGGGCAGACAATTGCGCGGCCATGAGTGCGGGATTATCCACGGGTTCCGTTAATTCAAGCATGAGGTCAAGGTCCCCCCCGTGCGCAGTGTCATCAAGTCTGGAGCCGAAAACACGCACGCGGGATTGACTTCCCGCCACTTGGCGAACGAGTTGACGAATAGTCTGGATTTGATTGTCTGTCAGGCGCATTTTCAAACTCTCCCGCAATTCTGAAATGTCAAACTCGCAAACCCACTGACTTTCATCGATGTTGCGCATCAAAATACGCATCTCGATACCATTCAGCTGTCGCTTGCAGCCCTTGCTGCAAGGTTCGCGGCGGGGTCCAGTCAAGTTCGCGGCAGATTCTACCACTATCCACCCTGAGCGAATCCAACAGGCGCTCGACCTGCTCGGCCTTGCCGGTCAAGCGCCCCGCCAATTTCAACAAAGCCGGAGGACACGAAAACAGATGCGCCAGATGGCCCATCATATTTCCCAACAGACGCAACAGGTCGGGGGTCGAAACAGCCTCATCATCGCTGACCAGGTAGGTCTGCCCCGCCGCCGCAGGATGCGTCGCGCAAACGATCAATGCATCTACCAGATTCCCGACATAAACCAGGCTGCGCAAATTATGCACCGAGGCCAACGGCAGAGGGATGCCGGCTCCCAGAACCTTAAGCATCTGCGCGAAATTCCCCTTCACGCCGGGGCCGTACACCAGCGGCGGGCGCACGATCACGACCTGCAGGCCGGTTTCCTGCGCGATGCGTTGCAAGGTTTGTTCGGCTTGCCATTTCGACATGCCGTAGGCATCCTGGGGATCGGGTTCATCGGACTCGACGAATGGCCGTGATTCAGTGGTTCGCTCTCCGTTTACCTTGATCGAACTGACATACACCAGCCGCTTTACACCGGCGCGCGCCGCCTGCCGTGCGAGATTCGCCGTGCCGTGCAGATTGACCTTGAGGAATTCTGCCAGCGGATCAGCAGCGGTTTCTTTCATCACATGCACCCGCGCGGCCAGATGGATCACCACATCCACGCCGCGCAGCGCATCAGTCCAATCCGTTCCGCCATCGATTGCGCCGGTCACCACCACCTCGACATCTTCGACCGGCGTGTTCGCGGAACGCAGCGCCGCGCGGACGGAATGTCCCTGCCGAAGCAATTCAGCGCAAAGCGGTTTGCCGACAAAACCATTTGCTCCGGTGATCAGGAATCTCATCGCTGGTTATCCATCGCTATTGATCATTACATAATATGCCTCTTAACGATTTTCAGGACGCTGTTGTTCCCTCTTTTCCAAAGGTGGGCTCTGTTGTTCCCCCCTTTGGAAAAGGGGGGTTAGGGGGGATTCGAGACGCGCCGAATATGTAAATCCCTCTCAGTCCCCCTTTTTCAAAGGGGGAAGCGGCCTCGCGGTGTCGCGTGCTCGCTCACTCCTCGCCCCTCAGTCCCTCTTTTTCCTGCGGAAGGGTCGCTGCATAGCGGCGGAGCACCCTCCGGCGTACCCCTTGCGGGTGAAAGGGGGAGGCGGCACGGTGGCGCGTCATCCTGCGAATTGCTCAGAGGCATGTTACATAAGTAAAGATCATCCTTCCGCATCATGGAAATCCCTTCGTCAAACGCAGCCAGCATATTTTCAAGAATGGGCGGGAAAGGAAATAGCGCAGCATGCTGACCAGATGCAACCTTAAATACCTGATGTTCCGATGACTGCTGCGGTGCGCATGATGAACCACCTTCGCAGCGGGGCACAGGGCAACCTCATAGCCGCGCAACCTCAGCCTGGCGCACAGGTCCACGTCTTCGTAGTAAAGAAAGTAGCGCTGATCGAATCCACCCAGCTCTTCGTATACCTTGCGGCGGAACAGCATGAACATCCCGGCCACCCAGTCGGGAAAGACCGTCTCATCCTTCACCGCATAATCGCTGCCCCGGCAGCCACCGAGCGCCTTGCACAATATCCTGAACGGGGTCGGAAAAAGCCGCGCACTGTCTTCTGTCGCGCCGTTCTGGTCCAGAACGAGGGGGGCAGCTACGCCCACGGCGGCATCCTGCAGGCAGGCATCCAGCGCCGCAAACACATCTTCATCCAGCCGGATGTCCGGATTCATCACACAAAAGAGTTGCCCTGCAGACCGGGCAAAAGCCTGATTGTGATTTTCGGCAAATCCCTTCGGCGCAGGATTCACCTGCACGATGACCGGAAAGAAATAATTGCCCGCATCAAAAGGCAGTTCCTCGGGCAGATTCAGCGTGAGCAATACTTCCAGCGGATGGGTCTTGCAGCACCTGTTCAGGTCATCCAGCAACGCCTTGACCATGGCAGCCTGCAAGTGGCTGACGATCGAGATCGAGATCGTGGGCAATGTTATGGACAAAGGGTTATACCAAATTTTTCCGGGTTTCCGGCCATGGTTGCGCTACGCCATCTGCAAGCACTGAATGCCAAGGCAACACGGAAGCGAAGCCGTTGACAGAACAGAACAAGAAATCCGAAGACTACGCTGCAATGGGCATCATGTGTTCCAACTGATCCTTGATTGCAGTTCGTGCCTCGCGCAATTCGTATTCGTCCTGCAATCCCATCCAGAATTGCACGGAAGTTCCAAATACCTTGGCCAGACGCAATGCAGTATCCGCAGTGATGCCGCGTTTACCCAGCACGATCTCGTTAATGCGGCGCGGTGGTACCCCGATAGACTGAGCCAGCCTGGTCTGGCTGATTTCCATTGGACGCAGGAACTCTTCGAGGAGTATCTCGCCGGGGTGAATGTTCTGTAATTTATCCATTCCCATCTCCTTAATGGTAGTCAACTATCTCAACAGCACTCGGGCCGTTTACGCGTGTAAATGGCAACAATGTTCATGCAAACTCACCCAATCAGGGTATTGCCTGTGCCGCATTTTACAGCTTGGGCAAGTTTTCATAGTAGAACTCATCTGGCGTTTCCCGTTCAAGCGATGAGTGCGGACTGCGTTGGTTGACCCCAACAACGTGGCCTGATCCGATTGATTTGTTGATTTCATTGGTGACGAGAGTTAACCGACATCAATAAACTCAGTCAGGATAGCCTGCACAGATTTAACATCTTTGGATGATAAATGCCCGATAGTCTTCAAAACCATGTTCTGGTCCAGCGTGAACAATTTCAAACGAAACCGGCAAGCCACTTTCAGCCCGGCTTTTTGCCAACTGGTCAATGAGACATCACTCGGCCAGACGTTATCAGCAGCCGTGGTGATCATGGCCAACACAATTTGATTGTGCTGCCGATTAAAACTCTCATTGGAAATCACCAATGCCGGCTCCGGCGCTTTGTTGCATCACGATCCGTGAATGGAAAAGGGACAGCGACCACATCAATTGATTTAAAGGTCACGCCACGCCTCCTCGTCCTGAGGCGAGTTCCATTCAAATAGCGACTCTTGCAACGCCGATAACTCGGCATCAACGGACGGGCCAATACGCTTGATGGTGATCCGGTTGTTGCTATCCAGGTCGAATGCCAGCATATCGCCCTCCCGGATATGGGCGGCCTCTCTGATGCGTTTGGGGATTGTTGCCTGGCCTTTGGCCGTAACGCGTGCAAGTTCCATGATTTTCTCCATTAATTACCACTGGTGGTAATTTGCCACTTTTACCACCTCAAGGCAAACATAGCCTGATCGTTGCTGCCCTGGAGAAAGAAACACACCAAGCGGCCTATTGAGCTTTCCATAATTTGCGACAAATATGCTGCTGAACAGCGACATGCGAACACTCCCTTCTCCCGCGGGCGGGAGAAGGGACCACCTGTGCATCAGGGTGAACTCTGTAATGAATTAAGGAATACTCATATAGTGCTTATCCCATAGCGCGTTAGCACACTTAACGCCAGCCAAATCCGCAAGCGTGCGAGAGGAATGAGGTTTCGCTGCGCGAGTTTCACGTTAAATCAGGCCGGTTGATTGCAAACGCTGCACCGCTTCGCGCGTCGGGTTACCCCATTTAAATTATTTTTGGGAAGAGATTGACCAGTCGAGCAGGCGCAGGCCGGGCACTTGCGTAAAGGCGCGGTCGGCGCTGACCAGCGTGCAGTCTTCGGCCATCGCTTGGCTGGCGATCAGCAGATCCATCGGCGCCAGTGGTTTGCCCAGAGCATCCAGTTCGGCGCGCAATAGCCCGTACCTCTGGGCGCTGGCGGATGTCCACGGCAGGATGTCGACGGCGGCCAGGTAGTTTTCCACGATGTGGCGCAGTTCGATATTGACCGCACGTCGCGCCAAACCAAAGCGCAGTTCGGCCTCGGTGATGACGGAAATGCAGAACGGTCGCTCATTCAGGATTGCGCTCAGGGTCTTGGCGCTATCCTTGATAAGCGCCGTGACGGCATTGGTATCCAGCATCAGCAGCGCGCTCATGGCCAATCGCGCTCCACGGGAACGCCGGGGTCTCGCAAGTTGTCGAGGGCATCGAGGTCCTCCTGCGGGACCAGGGGCAAGAGTTGGTCACGCAGCTTGAGCCACGCTTCGAATTTCCGGTTGCGCGGACTCAGGATGACCTCTCCGGTGACCGGGTCGCGCCGGATGATGACCTCGTCGCCCTCGAAGCGGAATTCGGCTGGCAGGCGCACGGCCTGGCTGCGGCCATTCTTGAATAGCTTGGCGGTTTGCATGATGAAGCTCCTTTCATGTTTGGTATATACCATGATTTATACCACTTACAAGCAATGTATTCAAGCCGCTGCCCAGATAGATTCGTTTAATGGGGTATCCAGCTATTTACGGTAAGGCTGCAATTATGCGATGGAATCAATGGGCACCCCTACGCGACGCAAGACTCCCAAAGCGGGGAACGATTAAGCCGCTATCGCATCCGGAATATGATGCAGCACCATCAAATTGCTCTCAGATATGGCGCACATGGCGTAAGGTTTCCCATCCAGGTCGGAGAACTCGACTTCCACGACTCCCGGTGCGAGTGTCTCCACCACCGTTCCAACCTGACCACGGCGTAGATGTTTTTCTAGAACATCAGCAGTCAGCGCAACCACTTCTAATGTTTTCATGTGTCACCTCGCAATACATAACAACTGGCCAGACGGGGGAAATCCTCGCCTGTCTTGATAATCCCCCTCGATCCCCCTTTTTCAAAGGGGGAGGGTGGTTGATTTTCCAATGGATTATTCGGGTTTAATGCACCATATCATTGGTGCGCAAGCGCACCCTACGGCGGCTATAGCGGCGACGTGTCGTGCCTCACCACATCCTACGACTGAAACCAAATGCAGGTCGGGCTTTGCCCGACATGGTGGGCGGAGCCCACCCTACGATTACTTAATCGGCGCTTCCCTATATCTTTCTGTACGTCGCAACCAGGCAGTATTGCTTCACGGTCTTTGACAGTCTTTCGCTGCCAAACAAAAAGGGGATCGAGAACAGGCTTTGCAATTTCCACCTCTCATCAAGCGACCGCAACGCCTCCACGTCATAGAACTTCTTGTGGTCGGGATCCGACTCGAACCCGCGCAACCCTGGCACGGCAATCACCAGCCCGCCATTCTCTTTGGTGATCCGGTAGCACTCATCCAGCGTCAGGCGCGGATCTTCGATATGCTCAAGCACATTGTCGAGGATACACGCATCACACGCGCCATCCGCCACCGGGAATGTTCCGTCAGCCCCGATCAACTGCACGTTCAGCCCGGCTGCCTTGCAGTATTCCACCGCGCGGGGATTGATCTCCAGACCGCGCACGCGCTTCGGGAATGCGCCCAGCACTCCGCTGCCGGTGCCCGAGCCGATCTCGATGATGCGATCCCCGAAACGGCGCGCGCAAAGATACAACACCGGGGATGAAAAGAACCTCTTGTAGATGCGCCCTGTAAGGGTGATCTTCTGCAGGTGTGCAAAATAATCTTCAAACTTGCCGGGGGTTTCTGCCATTTTCTTTCTCAGGTTTTTGTCGGCATTTTTTGAACGGCCCAATTACTTGCCGGCGCTATTTCCAGTCAACACCTTCTTGACAGCCTCCAGATACTGGTAACCGTATCGCTCATCCGGTTCAAGATACGCTCCCTCACTCCATTCATTCCAGGCATTCAGGAAAATAAAGTTTTCCGGAAGGTTTCTTTGCGGCATGGTATCCACCAACTTTGAAAGCCATTTACAAAACCCTTCCGGCGATGCGCCGCGAAAGATTGTTGCTCTTCTCTTATACCGGGATGCATTGTCCCAATCTGCAAAGGCGCCCGGAAACGTCGTCAGCTTCTGATCCGGGCGTATCTCGACGATTTGCCGCCAAGTCGCATCGTAATCATGAAAAGTCAGCTCTTTAATAAATTTTGCTCTTAGTCCGCGTAACATGTCCTGATAACGCTCGGGCAAACTGCGCATAAGCTTGAACAACAGTGAATGCCGTATTGAATCCTTATCGTACGCTGGCGAGTTGATGGCCTCGAACGGCTGAAACTGAAATTGCGCATCGAATGAATCCAGGCAATTCCTGTTGGGTAACTCATACTGCTTCTGGAATATGAAATACAAACCGGGCAACCCATCCTGCTGCGCAAGCTCACGCCAATAGGCCAGCATCTCATCGATCTTGTCGATACGTTGTGGACGATAGATCACGAACACCGGCTTGCCACCCACCTTGATGGCTCGCGGATCAGTCCACGCCTTGATCAGATAATCGTAATGTCTCTTCCAGCTTTCCCTGGTCGGGGGATGCGTTTGCTGTATCAGCACATGATGATCCCGCCCGTCCCATCTTCTCGACCATGTCTCGTTCGCCCATGACAGGCAAAACGGGAAATCGATGTCCCGGTTCGACAGGATCAGATTCGTTGGCGTCTCAAGCAATTGCTTGCCGTCGAACCAGTAGTGATAATGACAGAACCCGTATATCCCATACTGCCTGGCAAGATCGATCTGCCAGCGAAGCGTCTCCAGCCGCGACTGATCGTAGTAATTCTGGTCAAGCGGAACACGCGGCTGGTAATGCCCATCATACTGCGGGCTCGCCGACTTGACGTTTTCCCAGTCGGTAAAACCCTTGCCCCACCATGCATCATTCTCGGGAATGGCGTGAAGCTGAGGAAAGTACATTGCGATCAACTTCACGTCACGATGCACTGATCTCACGGATACCCCATGCAAATCTACAACCTCGCTCGCCCTGCCACTTGAACCATGCGCCATGACTACCCTTTAAAATTCACACCCATCTTCGCCGCAAGCAGCCGAAGCCTGGAATACATTTTTGCGCTCAAGCAGGTGCGCAATGCTGCTCTTAGGGAATCGCGCAGGGAGGCATCCCTGGTCATCACCGGCAAGCTCATCAAGGAAATCGCCTCACCGGCAGCATGATCCGGGACAGCCTTTACAACCACCTGATAGACCGAGCCATAAGGGTTCTTTGCGAGTACGTTACGAATCTCCGGTGAGATTCTCGACCATCGATTCGCAAACTCGGTATGTTCCGGGTTGCGCACGACGAATTCCGCGTGAACGATTTTCAAGCCGGCATCCTCGAACAGCTTCTGAATGTTCTTGATGCCGAAAAAACGGATATGGGTGCGGTCCAGCAACCCGAAATCACTATACTCAAAGTCCTCCTCCAGCAAGCATGCATGGATCACCGAATGGCCCACATGCGGCACAGAGATGACCATATAACCGTCTTCGTTCAAGAAGCCTTTCATCGCTTTTAAAACGGTCAACGGCTCATACACGTGCTCCAGCACATCTGCTGCGACGATCACCTCGAACCTGTCACCACTTTCGATAACTTCTGGCCAAGCCTTGTCATTCAGATCGACCTGATATACGCGCTCACAAAACGGAGCCAGTTTTTTAATCGCCTCGCTGTCGATCTCCAGCGCGGTAACTCGGCAATTCGAGGCCGAAGTTAATAGCCTGGTGATGGAGCCAGGCCCTGCACCCACCTCCATCACGCGCTTATTCTCCCCGACTATTCGCACAACCTTGGCGGGTGCGCTATCCGCATCCATACCAACCTGGTATTCGTAATTGTGTCGTTCTTGCTTCATGGATTTTTATTCAATTAAATTACCACCGGCAAAGCCAGTGGCTTATTGTGTGAGCGCCTTAAAGGCGCCAATAAAACCATGAGCCGCCCAAGGCGGTTGCTATTTCCGCCTCCCCCTTTGAAAAAGGGGGAATGAGGGGGATTTAAATAGGCAGGCATCTCACAACATTGTCCGCAAATCCCCCCTAGCCCCCCTTTTGCTAAGGGGGGCATAAAGCACTGCGTTGTAATTGTTTCAAACACGACCGCTGCATAGGTCAAACCTTTGTAAGTCCCCCGGCAGAGCCGGGGGTTTACCTCAGTTAATTGGGGTGTACGGGCGCAGTATAACTTACCCTTTGAGGCTCTTTAGAAATCAGACTCCAACACTGCTCTGAACATAATTCATCTCCTGCGACATTATTCGCCCTTTGGCAAATTGACACCAAGCAGGCTGCACAGAGCAACCAAATATGCACGGAATGCAAAGTGCTGATCCACATGCTCTTGAGCCGCCTTGCCCAAACTATCGGAAAGCTCAGGGGAATCAAGTAACCGGCAAATCGCCGCCGAAAATTCCGTCACGTTTTGAAATGGCACTGCTATCCCGCCAGTTTCTTCAACAAGGCTCGCCGCACCGCCTGAAGAGGAAAAAGCCACGACCGGCACAGCGACATCGAAGGATTCAAGCACGACATTGGGAAACGGATCTTCCCGCGAGGTCAATGCATAAACATCCGAACCGGCATGATAGATCGAAGTGTCAGGCTCATATCCTACAAAGTGGATGAGTTCTTTGCATGGGCTGTTAAGGAGCTTCCGCTCGATGTCATTGTGCATCTTTGTATCCCAGTGCCCCACCCACACAAAATCCACATCGGCTCGTTTAGCTAAAATTTCCAGGGCGCACTCCACAAAGAGGTCGGCACCCTTTCTATAGTCGGCGTAGCCAACCGCCAGCACCACTTTTGCAGTTGATGTCACGCCTAACCGCTTGCGCAATTCCTCCCGCGCAACATCCTTCTCCAAACGCCACCTGTTTTTCCGGTACAAGCCTTGAGGGCGGATGACTTGCCTGGCGCTATCGATATGCGCGAACTGTGCGAATCCATCCGCAACGATTTGCGCGGGAAACACGACTGCTTTTGCTGATAAGGCGATCTGTTCGGCTTGCTTTTCGAGCTTATGGCTGCGAATGATCCCCGGAAGCTCATGTACGAGACAGATACACTCGATCCCGGCATCACTGAATACAGGAACTATCCTGCCTGAGGCCGTGGTGTTGACGATGGCTCTGGTGAAGCCACGCTGTGCAAGCGATTGCGCCAGCTTGTTCATGTCAGAACCTTTAGAATCGAATTCACTAAGTTCATGAACGGGAGCCAGCGCTGCGAAATCATTTTTTAACCGCCCGCCACCCAGAAGGATCACTTCCACATCCAGTTCCAGCTCCTGTTTGAGCACCCTGACCATACCCAGTGCCAGAAATTGAGCGCCGTGCGCCTGCGCATCATGTGACACGACCACGATGCGCCGCGACGGATCGCTCCTCGACGCGTCATAACTCATATCATGGGAAGAATTATCGACAGGCGCGTTGTGCCTCTGCCAATCCGCATAGGACTTGAACCGGCGGAAAACAAAAGGAAAATTACTGAACAGGCGATGCCTGAGCTTTTGCCTGTCCCGCGTTGAGAGCGGCAGCCCTTGCCATAGCCGGCGAGCACTCTGGGTGACAGAGCGTCGTGCCAACAAGTAAAGTCTATTCAGAGCCATCGCCAGGTTATTGATTTCAAGTATAAGGCCTACGTGGTTGTATAGATGGATTTCTCCTCCTCACAAACATAAACATGTTCAGGAATTGAAATGCACTACAGTGCTATTACCTCAATGCTGCCTCAGTGACCGGAGGAATCTTAGTGACCGCAGGAGCCTTATTGACCGGAGATACCTGATTAACCGTGGGAGCCCTAGTGATCTGAGGAGTTTTGTCGCAATTGTCTCCGGCATCACCTGTCTCAGCAGTGACCGCCTGGATACAAATATTCTATTTCGACAATATTTGCAGCAATCCGGCGGCAAGGATGAATGAAAGCGCTGCCAGAAGTCGGCGCGCTGTGGGCCATTCCAGATTTGCGTTACGGTTTCCTTGTGGATATTACCGAAGGTCGGGCGCCCTGGCATACAACATGGCGCAGCATCGCCATTCGGGTTGATGAAAATCCTTGTATCAAGTTCACCGCACCAGGGAAAATCAACATTTGCACCCCGGCTCAGCTCGCCAAGCTGCTTCTCATAGCCTTTGGAAAATTCTGCAAAACCATTGGCCTGCTGGGATGGTGACGGCGGCAGTATCTCGGCTCGGACACTATCAGCAATTTCAGCCGCCTCTTTTTCGATAGCTTCCAGATCGAGAAAGGATTCCGGGGGCGGCAATGTCTCATAATAATCAGCCGGTAAATTTACGAGCCGATTCTTCCCCTCAACTGAAAAATTCGGATCAGGAGAAACATCAGGAAACCGAGGGAGTAAAAAATTGACATCGATGCTATTTTTCAGCTTTATCGCTTCTTTGAAAGTGCGCCGGTAATAAGCCTTGTATAGGGGCACATAAAAGTCGACAGCCTCATCGGCAATCGAAGGATCGAAAATTTGTAGAGGAAAAAAGTCAACACCTTCCACTCCGAGTATTCGTGCAAGACGAACCGCCTCCGGCATATCCCGGATATTGCTCCCCATCACCGTAAAAGCAAAGCGCACAGGAAAGTTGACGACATCGCAGAGAAGTTCGCAAGATCGCGTCAACACACGGACACGGTTAACAAGCTTTTTGAATTCGATACCAGAGCGGATTGCCTCGACAACATCCTTGGTGCCGCCGTCAATGGAAATTTCGATTGAGCTGGCAATGGGGAGCAACTGAATCAACGCTTTTTTTGACATCAAGCTGCCGTTTGTCGTGAGATGCATCTTCGCGCCATATGGCCGCAGCTTGGCGATCAAACTCATAAAATTGGGCGTTGCCAGGGGCTCACCGGTCAATGTGAGGCAGAACCCATCAGCAGTTGGTAAAGTTTCGGCGGCGACTTTGAGAGTCAGGTCAAGATCCCAGCGCTGACTGTTGAAAATCGCACGAGCCTCTTCGGTACCATGCGTATTGCAGTGCGGGCACTGAAGGTTGCAAAAAGTGGTTGTCGAAAATGCAACCCACTTCGGCATGGTTTGTATCGAACTATCGCCAAGAAGCAACTGCAACGCGATCTTTTTAGAGTTCAGTATTTTCAAGATCGTATAGTTGTTCAAATAGGTCCCTTTCGTTTCTGGCGAAAACATGTCGTTCATTGCTTGGCTCAGTCAAAGATGGCTCAACGCGCCGTCTTCACCAACTCCCCCTTCAACCACTCCGCAGTGCGCGCTATGCCTGCTCGCATGGATACCGATGGTGTCCAATGCAATTCTGTTCGTGCCAGCTCATTGCTCAGCACGCTCACCGGTACATCAAATGGCCGTGCGGGAAGATAGCGGCGTTCAATTGGCTTACCGAGCGTTTCTTCAAGCATGACTATCAGTTCATTCAAGCTCGTTCCCGACCCGGAACTGATGTTAAACACACTTTTCGGCCCGGAATATTCAACTGCCTTAACAAAGGCCTCCGCCACATCGCTGATGTGAAGGTAGTCCCGTGTGACACTGCCGTCTCCCCATATTTCGACAGGATTTCCGGTAAGCGCACGGTGCAAAAACACCCCGACAGCCCCCTGCGCCGTTTCAATGCGCTGACGTTCGCCATAGGGATTGGCAACTCTCAGCGTGATCGTCTTGATATCGTGCATACGTTCGTACAAGTGCAGATATTTTTCGATAGCCAGCTTGGTGATCCCATATGAAACCAGAGGATCGGTAGGATGGCCCTCATCGATCGGCAGATACTTCGGGATTCCATAGACCGTGCCACCGGATGAAATGAAAACGATCTTGCGGACTTTGTTAGCCACCATGGCATTGAGCAATTGCAACGTACCCACCACATTGCTTTGCACATCGTAGATCGGGTCATCATTGGAGTTCTTTGGCAACGTGGTGGAGACCAGATGCAACACTACATCGGCTCCATCGACAGCTCCGCTGACATCATACGTACTCAGAAAATCGCCCGTGACCCATTCCACCTGTTCGCTTGCCTTGAATATCCGGTAGGGTTCTACCCGTGGCCGCTCAAAAATTCGCACTGAATGGCCATCAAACAACAGGCGATCCGCAATCGCCGAGCCTATAAACCCGCCACCACCGAAAATCACGCATTTCATTTTCGAGCACCTCAAATTCGACGATTACAACAAACACCCGGTCTCCACCTAAATGTGGTCAATGCATTGATAGCCGTTATGTCTTTGTCCAATGCGGCGGCAACCCCTTGATACTCCTGCGCAGATCAAGGAGCTTCCTCGCCATCCGCTCCCCAAACACCTTCCATAACAGCAGCCGCAAATACTCTTTTGTCATTTCCTTCAGCAAATACTTCCCCGGTAAAAGTTGACCATGCATCCTTTGTGCGCGCCGGACTTCTCGTAGCGTCCTCAAATAATTTGCAGTGTCGGTGCTGATGCCGCCAAGCCGCTGCCCGGCTGTAATGATGTCCGGTAAAAATGCCGCTTCGCCTGTCTTTAGCTCGCGCAACAACAATTCATAATCACCGGCAATGCGAAATGACTCGTCAAATTTGCCATGTTGTTCGAACAAGCTTCGCCGATGCATCGTGCCGACATGCGGAATGTTCATGTACGGCATGGACATAAAGGACTCCTTTGCCCGTGCCCATGACACACCTATCGGGCGAGGCGCCTGCCCATCATCACAGATCAACATGATTTGCCCATATGCCACACGAATAATTGCCTGGAGGGTTTTCAGTTGCGCAGCTATTCGTTCCAGCACCGTGGCATCCCAAAGGTAATCATCCGCGCCCAGAAAGCAAATCCACTCGCCATGCGCCTGAACCAGCCCCTTGTTCCAGGCGTTGTATATGCCGCGATCAGGCTCGGAAATCCAGTAACTGAATTTACTACGATTCTTCTCCAGTAATTCAACCGTTCCGTCATTTGAGCCACCATCAATAATAACCAACTCTTTATTTGGGTAGGTTTGTTGCGCGACACTGTCAATACACTGTTGTAACGTAGCCTTGCCGTTGTAAACAGCAACGATGATGGAAATCAAAGGTGCAAACTCTTGGTTCATGGCTTCAAGATATTAGTTGTGTGTTATGAAGTTTACAAAGCGCTAGGTTTCGTGGAAGCCCAAAGTGAACCCTATTTTTTTTTCATTTTTCTAAGAAAATATCCAGCCACATAAGAATAGAACCTGAAGGTCAGTGCTTTTTCCCACCAGCTCATACCCAGAATAGTTGACCTAAGAATTTGCTCGCGCTCAACAGCCAGCATTTCAGAACGAATAGCATCTAGCCTTTTCTTAATAAGTTGATCGTATTTGAATTCAGTGAAGCAATTAAAAACACTCAGGGTTTCAACGAGCTTTATCGGATGGTAGAAATGTTCTCGTCCCCTGCTAGTTCCACCACCATGAACGCGATAGGCCGACATTACCTTGTCAACATAATAAAATGGTAACTTAGAGGCCAGCAAAAGCTGCATTATGTAATCGCCGTTGTAAATGTACTTAAACCATTCGCCTAACTCGAGCAACTCTTTCCGGAACAGCATAGATTGTGAGGGAACAAACCATGGCTTGCTAATCACACTTTCAATGTCATAAAGCCCCTCAGCGAGGCCACTAGAGAAATTTATGACCTGAGTTCCATTCTCAACAATTAGGGCATTGTGAAAAACAAGTGAGCACTCTGGGATTTTCTGGAAAATTGCAACCTGTCTTTCCAGTTTTGTCTTATCGGTCCAATAATCATCACCTTCACAAATTGCAATGTATTTCCCGCGTGCCTCAGAGTATGAATTTAAGAAGTTTGCGCGGCCAGAAGGCCGGTCATCAATAAATATTACATCTTTTCTATTGTTCAAAAAAAGCCGAATCTTGTCAGGGTATTTATCGGCGTAGGCCATACAAATTTCCCGCGTCCCATCTGATGATTGGTCCTCGCCAACAAGGATTTCAATCGGAAAATTTGTCTCTTGGGACAGTACACTATCAAGACACTGCGCGATATAACTTGCGTGCTGATATGTTTGAACGCACACGCTCACCAACGGAATTATATTATTGACGGGCTTACCAAGACCTAAATGTTCTACAGAAGACATATCTACCCCATGCAACCTAATACTACATAACCAACCAAGCTATTAAAGTACCCAAGCGGATCTTTAGCCAATAATTATCAGGTCACCAAGTTGGCCTCTGTTCTACCAAGGTAAATAAGATACCCAACTGGATAATCAGAAGAATCCAAGATGCGTTGGTACTTTAAATTGAAAAACTCATTGATTTTTTTATACTCATCAATCAGCCCCGCCTTACCTGCAAAGTAATTCATAAACTCGATAGCTATTCCTGTCGTCAACGTGCCGTTGGGTTTCATTGAGAAGCTCAAACCACGCTGTTCTGCAAAGGACCTAACGTCTTCGATCTTTGGCAGCGTACATTCCAAATGTTCTTTTGCCCATTGAGCACCAGTGATATCAATAAATAGCTGTAGCCGTTCTTTTTCATAAGTACCTTCAATATAGAACGGGTTTAATAAAATCACGCCACGTTTGGATTTTGAAAATAATTGATCTAAAAATGCATCTCGATCACCAGCAGGAATATGTTCAAGAACATGGCATGAGACAACATAATCAAAAGAGCAATCAGCAAAGGGCAGATTTATTCCAGAAATGCCGTTTGAGCATGGATCAGCGAGACAGTAAGATGCCTCCGGAATAAATGAGGCAAGCATACCTTCCCCCCCTCCAACGTCCAATACTGAAAAATTCTTTCCCTTATTTCTTAAAGCAAGTTCAGATGCTAGCGAGGCAAGGCGATAGTAACCATTGTGATTCATTAACTCCGACCTTGGCATTGCAGCAAGGGCCAAGCTCATACCTTCTTTCACCTCATCACACTCGGCACCAAGATATTCAGCCGTTTTTAGTTCGGCATAAGACAAGTACGCTTTACCTTTTCTTAATGCCTCGGCAGCATATTGAAGATGTAAAGCCGCGTTAAGCGGGTCTTTTGAAATGCGCTCCGCGTAATTAATCTCTGGGCGATTACGATTAATAGATACGGAGTATCGCTTCATGAACGAAGCATCAGAGTAATGGTTTGGGTTACGTTCGATTTTTAAACCTAGTATTTTTGCCAAACCAAGTACAGCTTTTTTGATCACGTTTGCATTCTCCTGCGTAGAGCCGACAAATTAGCCTTAACCTACTGAAAAGTCCGATGAGTCCTGCTCTTATTAAGTCTTAACGGAACGTGTCCGAATGCCTGCCATGCTCAAGCACTCATTCAATAATTCCGCGCACAGCAAGCGGCAAGTCAACAAATAGATACCGCAGCCCACGATGCTCGCCATAAGGAGTTTAATGAAAGGTGCGGCATGCATCATGTCGTTTATGAAATAAACGGCAACAGCCATCGGGATGACCGCCGCAAAATTCACCGCCAGATCGCTCAATTGCTTCCATCCGCTGTAGCCCAACAGCAACTTGGTGTAATGCGTGTTCACAATATATCCAAAGACCGAGATAACGACCTGTGCCCAGGCTATGGCCATGACCCCATAAAAACTGGCGGCTACTGTCAGACTGATCGTGAACACTTTTTTGAACATCGTGATCGAAAAGAACAAGTCCGATCGTCCCTGCGCTCTCAATATATTCAGGTTCAGCACGTGCAACGGCCATATCAGGCCGCCCAATCCCAACACTTGCAGAATCGGCACGCAGGGCAACCATTGCGCGCCGAACAGGGTCAACACAAGCGGCTCGGCGAGTATGATGATGCCCACCAACACCGGGATGTTCACGAACATGGATATAGCCTGCGCCTGGCGCAGGCCCCTGACCAGCCGCGCTTTATCCTCCTTCACCGTCGCAAACGTCGAGAAAGCCACCCGGTTGATGATGCCCATCATCAACGTGATCGGCAGTTGCTGGGTGCGTTGCGCGCGATCATAAAACCCCACATCTCGAACCGAGTACATCTTGCCGATCAGGATCAGGTAGAGATTGGTGGAAAAGACATCGGTCAGCGTTGCCGCCATCTCATAGCCACCAAAGCGAAAGAACGAGCGCAACGAGGCAAAGCTGAAAGTCCAGGCAGGCCGCCATGGATGCCACACCCAGAGCAGCAGCACCGTGACGATGCCCGAGGCCACTGCGTGCCCGGCCAGGCTCCACACTCCGTATCCACGGCTGGCCATGTAAATCGCCAGCGCACCGGCCACGACCGAGCTGGCCACGCCCACCTTGGCGGTGGTCTTGAAATTGAGTTCCTTGTTGAGCAGGGTGCTGTGGATGGAACCGAAGGCATTCACGAACAGGTTGAATGCCATCGCATAGGTGAGATATTGCAGCACCGGCTGCTTGAAGAACGCCGCGATCCAGGGCGCTGCGGCACACAGCAGCAAAGCGGTGAGCGCGCCCATCCCGAGGTTGAAGAAGAACACCGTGGATTCATCCGTGAGCGTGGTGTTCTGCCGCTGGATCAGCGCGGAGCTGAAGCCGCTGTCGATGAAGACGCCGGCCACGCCGATGAACATCGCGAGCATCGCGATCACCCCGAAATCTTCCGGAGCCAGGATGCGTGCCAGCACGATAGTGACGACGAACTGCACTCCATGTCGCATGAACACGTCGAGCGCGCTCCATTTTACTGCGCTGGTGGTTTTTTGATGCAGTGTCGGCATGGGTTGTGAGTTAGGGTTGGGCTACCCAGCTTAGTCCAACATACAAGAGCACAGCGCGGTAGCAGCAATGATTGCGTCTGGAAGTTTGATCTTGCGGGTCTGACGAAGGTCTATCACTACATCTTCTATGTTTCCGGTCAAAGGCAAGTAGGTTAGACGATCAAGTTTCTGTCTAATTAACGATTCCTCCACTCGCGTGATGCCATGAAAACCCAGTAATTCCATTCGCGAAATTGCACTATATGAACACTCACCAACATGAATCTGGTGCGAAGATACCTCGGCAAGCACGAGGGGTCGGATTTCAGGATGCCAAGAATAAAATTGGTGTCCAGTAGATATTTACTGCCACTCATCACGCAACCGTTTCTGGATCACCGAAGGTTCACCAGCAAAAGTGACGGAATTTTCCAGCCCGCCCATTAAGTCAACCAACAATTCATCGCTTGAATTCGCAGACCTATTGCGCACTTTCGCGCGCAGAAACTCTGCAAAATCCAGAAGCTCGGCGATTACCGGCTCCGGCAAGTCTTGCACCGCTTTATATAATTTTTCTGTCGTAGTCATAAGGCATCCTTTCGTCAGATCAAAGTCCGTACTGAGCTAGTAGAATTGCATCCTATCATATGAATTTGTAGGGTGCGCTATGCGCACCAATGATAGTGGTGCGTAGAACGCACCCTACGTTATTCACTCAGGAAACGCTGAACAAGTATGGTTTTGTCGTTCCCGCGTATGCGGGAACCCAGTCAAATCAATAAGCTAAATTCCTGCTTACGCGGGAAAGACGACTTTTTCAGCGCTTCCCTAACTATCCAGCCGGCTATCCAGATAGGTCTTGACCGCTTCGGGCGAATTCCACATCAGCACATCAATGATCGAAAGATGCTCGATGAATTGGTAATGGCCGGTGGGGTATCTTACCCTGCGTTAACCAGCGAAAATTCTGCATACCGCGAATGAATCGCCGTTGCAGCATGGTGGGCGCGGATCAGGATTTCGCAGATGCGCTCCACGCTTTGCGCCGAGACGAGCGCACCAATCGGCAACTGGATGCACAATGCGCTCAGGCTGTCGGTATTGTGCAGACGTTCCAGATACTGTGGCAGCTCCTGCGCATACGGGATGGTGCGATGCAAGCCCGGATAGAAATAGCGCCGCGCATTCACGTACTCCGCCTTGAGCAGCGCGATGAGCATATCCTGTGACAAGCCGTATGCGCGCTCGTCTACCTGGCACACCAAGTACTGATAATTCGAGAAACTGACGCCGCTGGGCTTGACCAGACGCAACCCGGGGATCGTCGCCAACTGCGCTTCATAAATCCGGTACAGAGTCTCGTTGTTCTTTTGGTTGGATGGGAAATCCTCAAGACTCATCAGTGCGATCGCGCACTGCGCTTCGGACATTCTGCCATTCACCGTCTTGGTCACTTCAACCGGTTTGCCCGCCCCGGCGCTACTGCGCATGGTGCGCAGGCGTGCGGCCAGCTCATCATCATTGGTACAGATGCAGCCGCCTTCGGTGGCGTTCAATATATTGCTCTCATGAAAAGAGAACACCTCAGCGCGTCCAAAGTTGCCAATGCACACGCCATCGACTGCACAGCCAAAGGCATGGGCCGCATCGAAATAAAGCTGCACCCCGTGTGACTTGGCCAATTCCGCAAGTGCTTTCGGAGCGCACGCCCCACCCCATAGATGCACACCCATGATCGCGCTCACGTCCTTGTCGATCAGCGCAGCGATCTGGTCGAGGGCGATCTGATGCGTGTCCGGATCGACGTCGCAAAATACCGGCTCTAGACCTGCCCAACTCAACGATTGTGCCGAGGCGATAAAGGCGAATGCCGGCAGGATCACTTTGCCGGTCAATCCCATCGCATCGGCCAGCATCATCATGGCTATGGTTTCGTTGGTTACGCAGATTGCATGCTTGACCCCAAGGAATTGCTGGAGCTTCTGCTCGAGCTGCTGGTTCAGCGGGCCGTATTCGGTGTAGTACTGGCGCTCGAAAATTCCCCGGAACGCCTCCTGATAACGCTCCCACGACGGAAAGTAGAGTTGTCCGACCGACAGCGGCTCGGCAAATGCAGGGGCTGCGCCAAACAACGCGAAGTCAGTCGTGCTCATCGTTATTGTGCCCCTTGTTGATTCAGGCGTGCCTTGATGGCCGCAGCGTTGGCAGAGATGAAGCGCATCAGCCCGACGATCTCGCCTATATCGTCGTTGCTCACCAGATGCCCGCATGGCGGAAGGACGAATCTTTCTGCAAGCCTGTCAGTCACCGGCAGTTCCACCGGCACATGCGGATAGGCCATGCGCTTGCGATGCAGCGGAGGGGTGTAGTAGGCACGTGCCAGGATCATCTCGGCATTCAGAATGCTCACGGTATCCGCGCGGGATAAGGGCCAGTCGTCGAGGATTTCGATCACGATATTCTTGTAACCCGGGCGGTGGCTTTCATCGAATTCGAGCAGCCGAATGCCCTTGAGCGGCGCAAGCAGGCGCTTATAGGCAAGATAGCGTTCGCGGTTGCGCGCTACCTGATCCTCAAGGTCATCCATGCTTGCCAGCGCCATCGCAGCATGTGTCTCGTTAAGTCTGGCGTTCAGCCCACCGGGCACCACAATGTTATCCTGCCCCCTGAAACCAAAATCGCGCATCAGCGCCAACCGCTCCGCCAGTTGCGCATCATTGGTGGTGAGATAACCGCCCTCGAAGCCGTTCACCAATTTGCTTGCTCCCAACGAGAAAATCTCGGCGGCGCCGAAGCAGCCGATCTTGCGGCCAGCATAGGACTCGTAGACCGATTCGACGGAATCGAACAGCAGCGGGATGTTCTTCTCTTTCGCCAGATCGACCAGGCCATCGATGTCGCAAAAGTTCACGATGGGATGAACGCCCATTATCAATGCGGTGTTTGCATTGATGCAGGGCCGCACGGTCGCCGCACTGTTGGCCAGCGTGTCCTCCTCGACATCGCAGAAGTGCGGCTTTAGCCTGGTCCATGCCGCAATATCGGCCATGCGGCGATAGGTGAACGAAGGCATCACGATCTCGTTCTTGCCTGGTCTGGCCAGCGCTGGGATGGTGAGAGCCAGCGCCCAGAACCCGCTACAGAAAGTTACGCAGAATTCCGTCTGGTGGAAGGCGGCCAGCCGTTGCTCGAGCTGCTTCACCAGCACGCCATCATTGGTGTATTGATGGCGTTCGAAAAATATCTTCGAGTAGCCCAGGAATTTATCAAAATCAGGGCGCACCAGATTCGAGGTCGGCTTCGGTGTCGAGAACATACGCTCACCGCCAAAGATTGCCAGTTCCGCTATGTTGCTCTTCTTAACCAAGATAATTCTTGCTCCGTCCCTAACGGCTCAACAAGACATCGTAGCGATAGTACCCGGCGTAATATTCCGCGGGCATGACCGAGAACTTCGCCCTCCATCCCGCTGCGCCAGCCATCTCCGCAAATTCTTGTTGTGTGCGCCAAATGCCGATCTGCGATTCGTTATCCGACATTTCCTCGGCGGTAATTTGTTTCTCCTTATAAAATTTTGCCGCCCTGTCCTTGTCCGGAAGATTTCCAATAAATACCGCCTGCACGTTGGTAAACTTATCATGCAGGGCGTGCAACACCTCAACGGCATCGGCAGCGGGGAAATATGAGAAGCTGCCGTAACAAAGCACCTTGGTAAATATTTCCGGATGCGCTTCCTGGCGCACGTACTCTGCAGCCCCTAGCGTCACGAACCGATAGCGGGGCAACTTTTCGAAATTTTTCTTTGCGACTGCGATCAGGTGCTCCGAAAAGTCGACGCCCTGATAATCCGCGATCGAATCGAAAAGCAGACGGGACAGCGCCCCGTTGCCACACGCGAGATCGAGCAGTCTGTCATCCGGCTTCAGTCGAAGCGCCTCTTGTATTGCGTCAACGATCATCTTGATCTGCTCGTCCGACACCGGCTCACCTTGCACGGTGCGGCGTATCTGTCCCCAAAAGTCATCCGGGGCACGGGATTTTGCATGTTCGTTGTGGTCGAATTTCTTATAGTTTGGTTTGTCGTTTTGCATGTATGGATCCCGAAATCACTAGCTTTTTGCAACACTATTCAAAGGATGCGCTGAATAAGTCCCAATTCGTCATTCCGGCGCAGGCCGGAATCCAGTGTTTTGCGAGCATCCGCTTCGCGGATTGCCTGCTTACCCCACTTCAATAGACTGGACACCGGCCTGCGCCGGTGTGACGACTTATTCAGCGTTTCCCTAAGTTATTACTGGCGTGCTCAATGCTGCACTTCGATATCTGTTGATGATAGCAATCTAAACTTGGCCAGTAACCGGCGTATTTCTTCTTCCGGGTTGAACATCAACACGTCGATGATGGACAGAAACGGCACCCACGTATCGCCAAACTGCTGGTAGCGCTCGTTCCGGGCTTCAAGAAAGCGCAGTGTGATGCCACATTTTTGAAACGTTTCCTGGTGATAAAGCTCCGTTCCGCCGATGGGATTGGTGTAGTCCGTCGCGCCCAAACGCTTGCACATATCCAGCACGCGTTGCTCTCCGGCCAGGCTGACATCTTTCTCCATGCCGGACGATGTGATGATCTTGCAGCGCAAGCCCATGTAGCCTGCAATGCGCCGAATCAGATTCTCGTTGAAACTTGCGACATTGGTGTCTTCAAACATCATCAGTTCTTCAAGCATGGTAAACACTTGCCGATAGCGGGGCGCCTTGGCGTAAGCCTGCTTGACCAGGTTGATGATGTTCTTGCGCGCTTGCTTGTCATCCACATAGTTTCTGGCATTGATGGGCAGGTCGTAAGCATCCTTCTGCACCGGGAATGTGATCATGCGGCTTTCTCCGTTGAGCAGGATTTTGTTGCGATTGACCCAACCGCCCTTGATGTATTGCACATCGTCATGCAGCACGAATACATCACTTGCCGCGATGAGCTGAAAGTACCCTATGTACGGGAAGAAATAGGGCTGCATGATCGCTACCTTCATGCTCTTTGCCCTGCTAATGTCTTGGGTTCTGATTGTTCATTAGCGACAAACACGTTCCTTCCCTCATGCAATGGGGGAGAGCTTGCGAGGGGGCAGGAAATTACGTTTAACCCAGATAATCCATCAGGCCGCGAACCCACTGTAGGAGCGAGCTTGCTCGCGAAAAACTTCGCCAGCAAGCTGGCTCCTACGATAGGGAAAGCCTCTAATGGACAATCCGGGTTTAATAATTTACTTGGGTTTAACTTCATGAAATTCGAGTTCATTTGCTGCGCTTTTTCTTTACCGTGTGCTTGAATTTCAACACGGCGAAATTCAGCTCAATGGATGTTTCTGCATCGCTTGTCTGCAAGTCGTCATCGAGGATTTCGGCGATCAACTCGCCGCTTTTTTGCATCAGCGATTTTTGCTGCGCTTTGTCTTGTATAACCGACAACTCTTTGATGCTTCTCGATAGCTCTCTGATTTTGGAAAAAGTCTCGATGATGGCAAATGTAGCCTCTACGGCTTGTTTGCTCCGCAATATGGTGGCGAGCATATACAAACCTTTTTCGGTGAAGGCGCCAGGCAAGACTCTCGTCTTGGCGAATTTTGCAGTCGAAAATTTCGACCGCAAATCGGAAAACTCCGCTTCGCTGAGTTCAAGCATGTAATCCTGCGGGAATTTATCTGGATTGTTTTTTACGGCCTCATTGATTCGCTTGGTTTCAACGCCGTAGATTTTGGCGACATCGCTATCCAGCAAGACACTCTGTCCTTTGATCTCGATGATCAGCTTTTTTAGATTCTCGATTTTCACGATGTCGCTCATATCATCACCTCCAATTCTGTCATGCCGGGCTAGCCATTCACGAGGACCCGAATCACGGCGGCTACGTTACTGATCATGTCGCTGTCCATCGTGGTCCCGGTTGGCAGCACCACGACCCGATCTGCCACGCGTTGCGTGTTGGGCAACATCAGACCCGCATGCGGATATAACTCGCTATAAGGTTGCATGTTATGGCAGCCCGGCCAGAAGTATTTGCGCGCGCGGATGTTCTCGGCGTGCAATGCTTCGATGATGCGGTCGCGGGATACCGGGCAATTTTCGCCAACCTCCATCACCACATACTGGTAGTTGTTGTGCTCATTATCGTCGTAGCCCAACAGGCTGATGCCGGGCAGGCCGGACAGCGCTTTGCGATAGGCCTGAAGATTGCGGCGGTTCGCCGCGATCACGCCATCTATCGCGTCGAGGTTGACCAGCCCCATCGCTGCGGCGACTTCGATCATCTTGCCGTTGGTGCCGGGATGCACGACCTTGTCCATCGCCACGAAGCCGAAGTTGCGCATCAGCCGCATCGTTTCGGCAAGCTCATCGTCATTGGTGAGGACTGCGCCGCCTTCGAAGGTGTTGAAGAATTTCGTGGCATGGAAGCTCAATACCTCGCAGGCACCGAAGTTGCCGATCATCCTGCCCTGGTAAGAGCAGCCGAACGCATGGGCCGCATCGAACATCAGTTTGAGACCATGCTCGTCGGCGATCGCCTGCAATTCGCCGACCGGCGCACCGCGCCCCCACAGGTGAACGCCGATGATGCCGGTAGTGCGCGGCGTGATCATGCGGCGCACGGCGGCGGGATCGAGGTTGTGGGTAGCCGGATCAATGTCCGCAAACACCGGCGTGATGGCCTGCCAGTTCAATGCATGAGCAGTGGCGATGAAGGTGTAGGACGGGACGATCACTTCGCCTTCCAGCCCCAGCGCGCGGATCGCGATCTCCAGCGCGACGGTGCCGTTGCACATCGCCACACAGTGTTTGACGCCGTGAAGTTCGGCGACGCGCCGCTCGAATTCCTGCACCAGCGGGCCGTTGTTGCTCAGCCAGCGCCGTTCAAATATATCGTCCACATATTTCAGGAACGCCTCGCGGCTGCCGATGTTGGGGCGGCCTACGTGCAACTGCTCGTCGAAAGCCGGTGGTGCGCCGTTGATGGCGAGGTCTTGCGAATTAAGGATGGGCTTCATGTCAAAGGTGGTTCAGTTAATCCCAAATACCATTAGCCAACGAACCCATTGTAGGAGCGAGCTTGCTCGCGAATATCTTCGCCAGCAAGCTGGCTCCTACGATAGGGAAATCCTCTATTCACCAGCAAGTCCAATGTAAGTTCCGGAACCGGTGCTTTTGATCAACCCGCGCTGCACCATTTCGCCGATGACCTGCTGCACGCAGTCATCCAGTTCCGCTGTTCCCGTATTCACGGTGAGTTCGGGATCCTCCGGGGCCTCGTATGGCGATGAGATGCCGGTGAATTCGGCTATCAGCCCGGCGCGGGCTTTTTTGTACATGCCCTTTACGTCGCGGCTTTCACAGACTCCGATAGGCGCGTCGCAATAGATCTCGATGAAGTCGCCGTGCTCGACCATGCCGCGCACGCGTTCGCGGTCAGCGCGAAAGGGCGAGATGAACGCGGTCAGCACGATCACGCCCGCTTCCATGAAGAGTTTGGCCATTTCGCCGATGCGGCGGATGTTCTCCACACGGTCTTTGCTCGAGAAGCCCAGGTCGCCGCACAGTCCGTGACGGACGTTGTCGCCGTCCAGCACGAAGGTGCGGCAACCTTGCCGGTGCAGGGTCTCTTCAACGGCATGGGCCAGCGTGGATTTGCCCGAGCCGGACAATCCGGTGAACCAGACAATCGCGCCGCGATGGCCGTTCTGCGTTTCACGCCGTGCGCGGGTGACGGTGGCGTGATGCCAGACGATGTTCTTGTCAGAGGATGGTTTCAAGATTCAGGGGGCAAGGGGCTAGAAGCCTTTAACCCAGATAGTTCATTAGTCAAAAATCCGTTCGCTCTGACCATTCGTCAGGCTCATGGCTGGGCACGCCAAACGAAACTACAATTTAATAAGGCCAAGCGTGTCAGCTTGTTGTTTGATCCTGGTTACAACATCGATGAGCATGTGCGTCGCCACATCTGCCGTTTGCAGAGATTCCAGGAATAGCTCGGCTTCGGCCATGTACTCATGAACCAGCAGATTTCTCAGCTTTCTTGCTCCAACGAACTCTTCGGCGTTTTCAATCCAGCCGGCTTTCTCGGCATACGCCAGGTTGTCCAGCAAGGATTTTGGTACGCTGCCTAACAATGCCGCAAAACGAGGTATGAGTTTTTCTCCGATGTGATCTTGCAGACGACCAAATCTACTCACAAAGGCATCAATTTTTTCTGCAAGGTCTTCACGCTTTGCAAGAGCTTGTACCCAATGCAGGTCAATGGGTTGGGCAAAGAGTGTGCGGTGGGTATAGGCAAGGTGAGTTACTTCTTTTTCTGCCAATTCCAGCGCTAACAGGGCGTTTTCCGCGTGTTCCTGCAAATAGGCGAGGCTCACAGAATCACTCCGGTGCGTTTTGCGATGTTGAAAACAGGGGTGTCGCGGGTTCGCGCATCCTTGAGCAGGATGTCGAGCTTGCGTTCTCCCAACGCATAAATTAAGGCTCCATGCAGACGGCAAAGGGTTTGCGCGCGATTCGGAAGCGTAGCTTCAGTTTCGATCAGCAGATCAATATCCCCGCCCCGCAGTGCATCATCGACTCGTGAGCCGAATAACCAAACACGGTTCTCCGCACCCAGCACACGGTCTACGGTGCTTTTGGTGATTTGCTCTTGGGATCGGGTCAGTCGCATTTGGCCTGGTTCAGTTGTATATGGGTAAACGCTATTGCGGCGAAATGATACCACGCTGCATCATTTCGCCGATGCGGCGGATGTTCTCCACACGGTCTTTGCTCGAGAAGCCCAGGTCGCCGCACAGCCCATGACGGACGTTGTCGCCGTCCAGCACGAAGGTGCGGCAACCTTGCCGGTGCAGGGTCTCTTCAACGGCATGGGCCAGCGTGGATTTGCCCGAGCCGGACAATCCGGTGAACCAGACGATCGCGCCGCGATGGCCGTTCTGCGCCTCACGCCGCGCGCGGGTAACGGTGGCGTGATGCCAGACGATGTTTTTATTATCAGGAGCAAGATTCAAGATAAAAGGTCCTATCGAATGTGGTTCATGGGATTAGATATATCTAGGTAATTAGGGCGAAACGTAACCAAAATAGATCTTCAGGAAGAGTTTGAAAATATTCTCCTGGCGATGATTGTAACGGTATTCGATTTCTTTCAGATACATTGGAAAATGATACCTCGATACGCCCCGATAGTTGTACAGAATGTGTTTAGCATAACTCCAAAATCCTTCAATGCCATTGATATGGTTTTTGGTTTTTTTATTAACAAAATCTTTGGAGTGATTCACCACCAAATGTTTGCCATATCGTTGCAACGACTGATACCCACGAAACGCATCGGTGTAATAAACCGATCCCTTGCGGGTGTGCGCCTGGATATGGGTCATGAGCGTCTCTGCCGAGACCGACTCCACGACCTTGGTGTAAACCCTGCCATCCCGCTCCAGCAGGCCGAATACGATACTTTTGCCCCTGGCGCCACGACCACGTTTCCCCTTGCGCACTCCGCCGAAGTAGGACTCATCCAGCTCGATCTCACCGGACAGCCTGGCACCTTCCAGTTCGGCGGTATGAAACAGCGCAATGCGCAACCGCTGATAGACCCGCGTCGCCGTCTTGGTATCCACCCCCAGATCACTGGCCAATCGATAAGCCGGTTGCTGCTGGTAAAAGCCTTGCAAGATGGCAATCTCACGGCGCAGCTTATTCAGGCTTTTTTGTTTGCCACAGCGCGTGCATTTCACATAGCTTCGTGCGGTCTTCACGGTCTTGAAAGAACCGCAAAAAACACACTTGCGACCGTTCAAAAAGTTGGTCGCACAACTAAATACTGTTTGAACCCCAGTAACCATAAGTATCTCCAAGGATACACTGGTTACGAAACGCCCTAATTACCATCACTTAACAGTCATGAATTATGTAAAGCTCAATAGAATTGGAATCAGGGCATCCACTGGCAACTTCAGGCAATAGGATACTGTGGATTCCGGATGATGGCATGACTTTTTTTGCTTCGATCTTTCCGTCCGATATTGACGGCCAGCTCGAGTTCATGCTGCGGTGCGAACGGCATATGCCGCAGCAGGCCGGACTTGCCGGCAGCGGAAATTTCCGGAACCTTACGGTTGATGCGCGGGGACCAGTCCGGTGCGGCAGCTGTCCATCAGTTCGATATAGCGCGCCGTGGTTGTAAGGGGCTGAAGCCTCAACAACACATGCAGAGTCCACCACGGTTTGTGCCGCTGGGCATCATCCTGCGAGGGCGTAATGTCTTACGCCCCTGCCAGAGCGGCCGCACCCGCCGCAGCGATCTGTCCGTCCTGGAACGAGCGCACGCCGCTGATCCCCAGGCCGCCCACGATCACGCCATCGATCTCCAGCGGCACCCCGCCTTCGGCAGGAATCACGCCGGGCATCGCGAGGTGTATCAGTCGTCCGCCCAGCACCGCATCTTCCGAAGCTTTGGTGGGGCGCTGGAAGGCGACTGCCGCCCGGGCCTTGCATATTGCCGTTTCCACGCTGCCGAACTGGGTGTCGTGGCTGCGTTGCAGATAGAGCAGATGGCCGCCATCATCCACCACGGCGATAACCACGCGCCAGTCGTTCTGGTTCGCTTCGGCATCGGCTGCCGCCGCGATGCGTTTGGCATCTTCCAAAGTGAGGATGGGTTTGCTGTTCATTATTTATTGCTCCCCAGTGCCGCGAAGATCTTGTCGCGTATATCGGTTACGCTACCCACGCCAGGGATGTTGATGCACTTGGGCGCTTTCTTGTCACCGGATTTGGACCAGGCGGTGTAGAAGTCTACCAGCGGTTTGGTCTGGTCGTGGTAAACGGTGAGGCGTTTGATGACGGTGTCTTCGACATCGTCGGGACGCTGTACCAGAGCTTCGCCGGTGATGTCATCTTTGCCTTCCACCCTGGGCGGATTGAACACCAGGTGATAAGTCCGGCCGGAAGGCAGGTGCACGCGGCGACCGCTCATGCGTTGAATGATTTCTTTATCAGCCACTTCGATTTCCACAACGAAATCTATCTGGATGCCGGCATCCTTTATCGCCTGAGCCTGCGGGATGGTGCGCGGAAAGCCGTCGAAAAAGAATCCATGGGCGCAGTCCTGGTCTTTGATGCGCTCTTTCACCAAGCCGATGATGATGTCGTCGGAGACCAGGTTGCCGCTATCCATCACTTTTTTGGCCGCGATCCCGAGCGGCGTGCCCGCCCTGGCTGCGGCACGCAGTATGTCTCCTGTGGAGATTTGCGGGATGTTGAATTTTTCTTTGATGTAATTCGCCTGGGTGCCTTTGCCTGCACCCGGTGGGCCTAGCAGTATCAATCTCATTGTTATTCCTCTATATGTTAATTCTGTGAAGGGTTTATAGAGGGAAGGGGGAAGAGTAAAGGGGTAAGGGGAAAGACGGGTTTTTCGTTCCATCGAAGTGGATCGGTTTTTACCCTTCTCCCTTCCCTCTTTACCCTTTTCCTTATCCCTTATCCCTTCTCCCTTCTCCCTTCCCGTTCCTCAAATAATGCTCTCGCCACGTGCAGATCTTGCTCCGTATCCACTCCGCCGGGCGGTGCCTGCTCGGCGATGTACACACCGATCTTGTAGCCATGAAACAGCGCGCGCAATTGTTCCAGGGCTTCGAACTGCTCGATCAGTGCCGGCGCAAGCTGACCGTAGGCGCGCAGGAAACCGGCGCGATAGGCGTAGATGCCGATGTGGCGCAGCACGGGTAAATCATCGGGCAGAATGCCCTCACTTGCAGTGCGCGTTCCGGCTGGCAGGCCGGAACCGCTCGACGAGCGCAGAGCATGCTCTGCGAATTCCCCGTCTCGCCCCCCAGCCCCTCTCCCGCCTGCGGGCGAGGGGAGTGCGAATGCATCGCGCGGCCAGGGAATCGGTGCGCGGCTGAAATACAGCGCGTTGCCATTCTTGTCCAGCACTGTCTTGACGATGTTCGGGTTGCGCATCGCCGCCTCGTCGTGGATCGCGTGGCAGGCCGTGGCGATCGCACATTCCGGATGGTCGTGCAGGTGTTCGGCAACGGCGCGTATCAGTGCGGGCGGGATAAGCGGTTCATCGCCCTGCACATTGACCACGATGGTGTCGTCCGGCCAGGCGCGCTGCTCGACAACTTCTGCGATTCGGTCCGTGCCGCTGGTGTGCGCGGCTTTGGTCAGACAGGCCTTGAAGCCATGCTCATGCACGGCATTGGCGATCGCATGATGGTCGGTGGCGATCAATATCTGTTGCGCGCCGCTTTGCGCGGCCTGCTCGGCAACCCTCACCACCATCGGCTTGCCTGCGATGGTCAGCAGCGGTTTGCCGGGCAATCGGGTCGACGCGTGGCGGGCGGGTATGACGACGTGGAAATCAACCCCAACCCCCCTAGCCCCCCTTGTCAGGGGGGGATGTTCGCGCCCCTCCCCTGACAAGGGGAGGTTGGGAGGGGTTGGTTTTTTCACATTAAACCTTTTCGACTTCTTCGGCGCTGAGTTTGCGCGCCTCGTCGGCCAGCATCACCGGAATGCCGTCATCGATCTTGTAGGCCAGCCGGTCGGCCTTGCAGATCAATTCCTGCGCGGCTTTCTGGTAGACCAGCGGGGATTTGCACAATGGGCAAACCAGGATATCAAGCAGTTTGGGATCCATGAGATTTGATCTTTCGCAGTATGAGGCCGGTCAGGGCAGAGTCGATTTGAGCATCTACACGCAATACCCAGTATCGGGCATCGGCGAATGCGGTGCATTTTACCGCATCTTTTTCGGTCAGGAGTACCGCATCGCAATCGGTAAAGGCAAGATCGGTCGCGGAGTAGGGATGGTGGTCGGGAAATGCGTGCGGCGTAAAAGAGATGCCCAGTGTTTCCAGATGTTGAAAATAACGTTGCGGATGCCCGATGCCGGCGACAGCATGATTGCCCGGTTTGTGAAAATCAGTTGCAGTGGCCGTCAGGCCCGGGTCGAGCAGGTTATAAAATACTGTTCCGTCAAGGCGCATCTCATATTGCCCCGGTGCGACAGCGCCGCCGTCAAATTGAAACTCGCGCAGCGATTCGTTTGCCCCCTCTCCCGCTTGCGGGAGAGGGGTGGGGAGAGGGGAACGGGCTTGCACGTTAACCACCACCGCATCCACCGTTTGCAGTCGCGAGACCGGCTCGCGCAGCGGACCGGCGGGGAGCAGCCAGCCATTGCCCAGGCCGCGCGCACCGTCGATAACCGCGATCTCGACATCGCGCTGCAAGCGGTAGTGCTGCAAACCGTCGTCGCACAACACGACATCGCATTGCGGGTGTGCTTGCAGCGCCGCGCGCGCTGTGGCGGCGCGATCCTTGCCCACCCAAACCGGGCAGAGGTTGCGCCTTGCCATCAGTAACGGCTCATCGCCTGCCTGTTGCGCAGTCATGCCGGGTTCCACCTGCTGCGGATGCTGCGATGCACTTTTATAACCGCGACTGACGATGAGCGGATGCCAGCCAAGCGCAATCAACTGTTGCGCCAGAGCAAGCGTAAGCGGGGTCTTGCCGGTTCCGCCGACACTGATGTTGCCGACCACGATGACAGGTATCAGCAATTGATCGCTGGCCAGAATGCGGTCGCGATACAGCACACGGCGGAATGCCACCAGCACACGGAAAACCAGGCTGAGTGGTATCAGGATCAGGTGCAGCGGGGTGATGCGGTACCAGTGGTGTTCTAGTCTAAACATGCCTTATCCCAATTCTATTTCGAAGGTCAAACAAGGCGGCGACGAGCGAACGACGAAGACAGTGCTTATAGCACGGCTAGGAGTGAGCGAGGAAGCCAACGCAGTTTCACCGATGAAATAGGGTTGGGATTATTTGGGCTGGCTCTGGGTGGTGAACGTGATGCGCCCATACCCGGCCCGCCTTGCCGCTTCCATCACGTTGATGACGGACTGGTGCGTAGCTTTGGCATCTGCGTTGATCACGATGGTGGGGTCGGGCTCGTCGCCCGCAGCATCTCTCAAGGATGCGACCAGCGACTCTATGCCGGTGTATGGGACACCGCGATTGTTGATGGCATAGTGCTCCGAGGCATCCACCGCGACATTGATGGGCTTGGCCTGCGCGGCGACAGCTTCGCCGCTGGCTTGCGGCAGGTTGATCTGCAATTCGGAGTACTTGGCATAACTGGTGGTCACCATCAGAAAGATCAGAATCACCAGCAGCACGTCTATCATCGGGATCAGATTGATCTCCGGTTCATCGCGGCTGCGCCTGCGCTGAAAGTTCATTGCCTGCTAGCCCTTGCGCTGGCCATGCACGACCTCAATCAGCTTGACTGCCTGCTGTTCCATCTCTATCGTCAGACTATCCACTTGCGCGCGGAAATGGCGGTAGAAGATCATGCTCGGGATCGCCACGATCAGACCGAAAGCGGTGTTGTAGAGGGCCACGGAAATACCGTGTGCAAGGATCGCCGGCGAGTTGCCGGCCGCGGATTGCGAGCCGAAGATCTCGATCATGCCGACCACGGTGCCGAACAGGCCCAGTAGCGGGCTGATCGAGGCGATCGTGCCGAGGCTGGTGAGGAAGCGTTCCATATCGCGCCTGACCGAACGTCCCGCTTCCTCGATGGATTCCCTGAGCACCTCATGAGAACCGTTGAGGTTCTTCAGTCCGGCGGCAAAAATGCGTCCCAGTGGCGAGCTGGCTGCAAGCTTGGCCAGCATGCCATCGCTGACGCCGCGTTGCTTGAGTTCCTTGACGACCTCGTTCAGCAGGGCGGGGGGGGAGATACGTTGGCTGCGCAAAAACATCAGCCGTTCAACGATCAGGCCGACTGCGATGACGGATGCCAGGATCAAAAACCAGATCGGCCAGCCGGCCGCTTCTACGAGTGCAAACACGCGGATTCTCCAAATGTGCTTAAATTAGGAACCTCTGAACAAGGCCTGCATGTCTGCGGTTCATGAGGAATTTGCCGGGAGGTTATGAGGTCGCAACTGTAGCGTGTCACACTGAGTTGAGCAACCTTTCTCAGGATTTACTTAAGCTATATTTTGCTAACACACCATTTGAAAAGAGTATTTTTGTTTACTCACAAAACCTGTGGACAACTTTGTGGATGGTTCTCCGTGATAGCACTTTAAAGTGGCGCGGGATATGGGTTTTGGTTGCGCCGCTTATTTTTTATATGGCAATAATAGCTATTAAAAACAGTCTGTTATCGTAAGTGTGTGGTTTTGCCGCAGGGTGGGGCAGCGAAAAGTGGCGAATTTGCTTGGAGTGTGGATTATTTTGGGTTGTCAATATGAGTTTGAACCTTTTTTTTGAAGAAAAGAACCGCGTTTTTCGTGTCGCTGAACTCAACTTTGCAATCAAGCAGTTGCTGGAAAGTAACGTCCCCTTGTTGTGGGTGCGCGGAGAGATCTCAAATTTGGTGAAGGCCGCTTCCGGCCATTTTTATTTTTCGCTGAAGGACGATCAGGCACAAGTTCGGTGCGTGATGTTCCGGCATAAAAATCAATTATTGAGAGAGCCGATCGCCAACGGCCAGCAGGTCGAAGTATTAGCGGCCGCTACTTTATATGAACAGCGCGGCGATTTTCAGTTGACCGTGGAGCAGATGCGTCCGGCCGGGCTGGGCATATTATATGAACGATACGAGCGGCTGAAGCAATTGCTGGAAAGCCAGGGCTTGTTCGCCGCCGGGCGCAAGCGTCCCTTGCCCGCCTTCCCGGCAAATATCGGCATCATCACCTCGCCGCAGGCCGCTGCGTTGCGCGATGTGCTCACCACCTTGAGGCTGCGCCTGCCCAGCGTGCCGGTGGTGCTGTATCCCACCCCGGTGCAGGGCACCGGTAGCGCGGAGAAGATCGCCGCAGCCATTAAGCTTGCCAACCAACGCGCGGAATGCGACGTGCTGATCGTCTGTCGCGGCGGCGGCAGTATCGAAGACCTGTGGGCATTCAATGAGGAAGTCGTGGCGCGCGCCATCGCCGCCAGTGAAATCCCCATCGTCAGCGGAGTCGGGCACGAGACCGATTTCACGATCGCCGATTTCGTCGCCGACGAGCGCGCGCCGACACCCACTGCAGCCGCGCAACGCGTCGCCCCGGATCGCCATGCCCTGCTCAGGGGTTTGCAAGACCAGGCGCAGCACCTGCAACGCGCGCAACGCAACCGGCTGCACAACGCGATGCAAACCGTGGACTACTTGCAGCGCAGGCTGGTTCACCCTGCGCAACAGTTGCAACGCCAGGCCCAACGATTGGATCAACTGCGACAACGCATGCAGCGCGCCTTTGCCTATCGCAAGCAACAGCAACACTGGCAGTGGCAATCGCTGGCGCAACGCCTGCGCGCCGCGAGCAGCGACTTTGTCCGTCTGCAGGACCGGCAAAACAATCTGGTGGAACGTCTGGCTACGGCGATGCGCACGGTGCAGGCTCAATGGTATGGGCGGGTGGATAATGCAAGGCAGCATCTGATCATGCTCGACCCGACAAAAGTCCTGGCGCGTGGCTATAGCATGGTAAAAGATCCATCAGGACGCGTTGTTTCTGATGCGGGGCAGTTGACGGTCGGTACAGAACTGCACATCAACTTTGCCAAAGGATGGGCGCGGACTGAGGTGAAGGAGCGCGGCGAATCATGAAGTGGTGACATAAACAACGGGCTGTCAGCTTTGTCATTCCCGCGACAGGCCCGCTGAATAATTACGCGCAAATACCCGGAAGAATTGTATCCCCGTCGAACCGGATTGGCGGCGGAGCCGGGCAGGGCTTGCTCTTTCTCCAAAGTTCGTCATCCACTTCGGAGCGGAACGCTGCTATATTATTGATGGAGTGGTCACTGTTTTTGTATGACTGTTGAACCGCCATTTGGATAAACACCATGCCTGATTTTTCTCCTGAATTGGAAAATTTCATTACCGAACTTGATGCGGCAGTCGAGGCGCACATGAGTTGGACACGCCGGGTAATGCGCTGTGCCGTGCTGCACACTTCACCTGGGGAGGATGTGCTCTCCCCATCGGCACACACCTTGTGCCGCTTTGGTCGCTGGTTCATGTCGAAGCAATCAGATTTCGAGAAAATGAGTTTGCAGAATACGCAGCGGCTTATAGCCGTGCATCAATCCATGCACGATGCCATTCGATCCATCTGTGCGAATGTGCTGGCCGGACGACCGGCGCAAAGCGCACATCTGGATGTTTTCGAACAAACACAGGCTGAATTGATCGAATTGCTGGCCGAATTCAAGACGCAGTTCCTGGCCACGGCTGTGCGGCATGACCCCCTCACCGGGCTTCCACTCCGCTATGGACTCGAACAAGAGTTCATTCAGCTGCAAAAGCTTTGCAGGCGCAATAAGTTGCTGCTTTATGTCGTGATGATCGATGTGGATCACTTCAAGCTCGTCAACGACAACTATGGCCATTCAGTGGGCGATATCGCCCTGCGTCATCTGGTGGATACAATTAAACGCAACATACGCCCTGGCGAACCGTTGTATCGTTTTGGCGGGGAGGAATTCCTCTTGCTAATGCAAACACAATCTCCTGAAGAAGCTGCTTCAGCCGCAAAACGTTTGATCAATGTGGTGCGTGACGCACCTGTTCTGATTCCGCAAAATAAGCCTCTGGCAATGACCATTACGATCGGGTTGTCCCTTGCGGGGCAAGATGAGAAATTGGATAGTGTGATTGAGCGTGCCGACAGAGCGCTTTTCGAGGGCAAAAGGGCTGGACGCGATCGCTATGTCATCGCATCTGACTGAATCGTCGGCTTGAATCCTGCGACTGGGTCAGACCCGGGATGCCTTTGCCGGGTAAGCTAAAAGGATGGAATTGGCCTTGCAGGCCGCACATTCGCTGGCAAGCGAATGCCGCTCTGGGCTACAAACAGCACGCAGGTGCTGTTTGTTTGACGCCCTCCGCCTGCGTCCGTACCGGACGCGGGTTTAATTTCCGACGTGTCGCTATCAAAACAAAAAGCCCACCCGCAAGGGTGAGCTTTTTGTTTTGATGGTGGGACGGCGGGAATCGTACTCACGTCCAGCAAGGCCGCATCAGTGTTTGACATCAGACCGAAATAATCCAGTTCGATTTCGGTAAATACCCCCAATAATACCCCCAGCGTGATCGGATGACTTTGGACTTGACTCGACATCCCGCAGGAGTGAAATCAGCGCAGTTCGTACCAGACCCCGCGTCCGCTACCGTGCTGGTTGAGGTGTCCGCGTTCGATCAGCGCACGGAAGTGCTGCTTGAGCGTGTTGCGGCTCGCGCCGGTCAGTTTGATGGCCTCGCCGATGGTGACGCGACCATGCTCGCGGGCAAATTCGACGATTTGCAACGAGAGCTCCGGCAAGACGGCCAGCACAAGTTTTTCGCGCTCCACCTTCTTTTCAAGTCGCCTGACCTGTTCGGTGAGTGATCGCAGGAAGAACACCAGCCACGGTTGCCAGTTCGGGGCATCGGTACGAATCGTCCCCTGGGTCTGACGCAGGGCCAGATAGTAGGCTTCCTTGTTCTGCTCAATGACACTTTCCAGAGAGCTGTATGGTACGTAGGCATAACCCGCCTGCAATAGCAGTAGTGTCGTAAGCGCGCGGGAGAGCCGGCCATTGCCGTCCTGAAACGGATGTATCTCCAGAAACACTACCACCCACAGCGCAATGATTAACAAAGGGTGCAGGTGTCCAGCAGTGCGTTCCTCTTGTACCCAAGTGACCAACTCCGTCATCAGGCGTGGCGTCTTGAAGGGCGAGGCAGTCTGAAACACAATGCCGATTTGCTTGCCGTTGTCATCGAAGGCGGCGACGCTGTTGGACTTGGTCTTGTAGTTGCCGCGATGCCTTGCATCCTTCTCGCTGTGGACGAGCAGATTCTGATGCAACTGCTTGATGTGGTTTTCGGTAAAGGTGATGTCTTGCCACGACGTAAACACCAATTCCATGACCTTCGCGTAGCCAGCCACTTCCTGTTCGTCACGACTGGCGAAGACCTTGATCTGTAGGTTAGACAGCAAGCGCTCGACCTCGCGGTCGGATAACTTACTGCCCTCGATGCGGGTGGATGAGCCTATGCTCTCAATTGTGGCGACGCGGAGCAGGGCCGACAGCCGATCAGGTGCCAGCGTCCCCAAGGCACGCCATGCCCCCTTGAACTCATCGATCCTGGCGATCAGTGACAGGATGTCCGGGGTGATTTGGATGGTGTCGGCTCGAATCATGGAACCAATAATACACCCAATTACACCCATTTCAAGATCATTGTCCAGAAACACATCCATTGACACCCAAAAGACAGGAGTAATCTCCTTGGTGGCGAAATGTTTCGTTGGTGCGGCTTGAGATAGCGAAGCCACCATCAATTTATTTGGATTATGCCGAACTTTGCAGTGGCGGATTCAACTCTGGAGTGCAACTTTTGTAAGAGAATTGCTGACTGAAACCGGCAGCGTATTTGTGCAGATAGTCTGGAAGAGCGCCGAAGGCATAAAGCCGCCCTCGGCTTGCGTGCTGTAACATGTTGGATTCGCTCTGTTGCTGCAGCCGCTTCACGCTGTCGCGCTTCATGGCTTCGCCAAAGGCACGCTCCGCCATCAAGTGCTCGCCGTTCGCAGGCTGCTGGTGCAGTGAGTGTTTTATCGTGCCGTGCTCTCTCGACGTACCGGCAAGGCGTTGTGTGCGGTAGTTGAACATAACGCTGAATTATGCAAAGTGCTTTGCACCGCTGCGCGCCTAGCGGTTCGCATAATTAGCCGTTATGTGTAAATTACCGCACGCCTGTTTTATTGTTGCAACGCTCTTGCCTAAGAGATGTTGATTTAAACATCAGTCATCACTCATTCCAGCACGTCGTTACCGCTTCCATCTGGTTATAATGCGACAGCTATCAACTGCAGGGGAGCGGCATGGCAGGCAAAAAAACAACAAGCAAAGCAGCATCAGGGAGTGATTCGCAGATTCTCAGCTACCGTCATCCGAATAAGCGGGTAAACAATCCCGATGTCGGGTTGGTCAATCCCGAGACCGATCCGGCGCAGCCGAAAACCGTTTGGGCATACGACCCCCACCTTGATCCCGCCCTGCAATTCGATGTGCGGCGTGCGCAGATCGAAAAACTGATTGACGATGCGCTGGCGAGCGGCGATCAAGACACCATGCGTGACGCGCTGGGCGAACTGAAGCGGCTTCAATCCCCTTATCTCAACTGGAGCGGCAAGGCCGAGCGCACCAGCTTCGACATCGACACCGTTTCCCTGCACGTCCACGAACGCATCGACCCCGCCAGCATTTTGTCGGCAGTGCGCAAACAAATGAACTCAAAGAACCCCTCGCCCGCAGGCGGGAGAGGGGCAGGGGAGAGGGTCGGAAGTGCGGGAAAAAGCGGCAAACAGAAACTCCCTGCATGGCAACAACCCGGCCTGTTCGACGCGCCGTTCGAGAATGTGCCGCTGCGCGATGCGATTGATTTTTACCGCCACGAGCGCGGCTGGGCGAACCGGATGATCGCGGGCGACAGCCTGCTGGTGATGAACTCGCTATTGCAAAAAGAGAGCATGGCCGGGCAGGTGCAGATGATCTATATCGACCCGCCATATGGCATCAAATACGGCTCCAACTTCCAGCCTTTCACCAACAAACGCGACGTAAAAGACCGCAAGGATGAAGACCTGACGCAAGAGCCGGAGATGATCAAGGCGTTCCGCGACACATGGGAGCTGGGCATCCATTCCTACCTGACTTACCTGCGCGACCGGCTGTTGCTGGCGAAGGAGCTGCTGCACGAGTCGGGCAGCGTGTTTGTACAGATTTCGGATGAGAATCTGCATCATGTACGGGAAATCATGGACGAGGTTTTGGGAGTAGAAAATTTCGTTAGCGTGATCACTGTGCGAAAGACAGGAGCAGTTAGCAGCCCAGATGCGCGTCTAAATTCGCTAGCGACGATTGGTGATTTTATCGTTTGGTATGCGCAGTCGAAGCCAGCAATGAAGTATCGCCAGATGTTCACGGATAAAGCCGAGAGTGAGGCAGCAGCAGAGCAGTATCGGTTGGTTGATGATGAAGGCAGCTACCAATCAGTTTCTATAGAATCCAACGGTTATGCCGAGACTTTTCATTTTCCTATTAGTCTTTATGGTGGGGAATATAGGCCGGCCTCAACACGTCATTGGAGTACGACAGAAGAAGGCATTTATCGTGTTGCAAAGGCAGGGCGGGTCTTGTTTAATCCATCGAAGCTGCGGTTTAAGAAGTACTTGAATGACTTTCCTGTTACACCAATCGCTAATATCTGGACAGACTTAATGGGCGCTAGCGGTTTGATCTACGTTGTTCAAACAAACGAAAGGGTCATTGAACGCTGCCTCCTTATGACCACGGACCCCGGCGACCTGGTGCTCGACCCGACCTGTGGTTCCGGCACCAGCGCATTTGTCGCCGAAAAATGGGGACGACGCTGGATCACCTGCGACACCTCGCGCGTGGCGGTGACGCTGGCCAAGCAGCGGCTGATGACGGCGAGCTACGATTACTACGAACTCAAGTATCCGCACGAGGGTTTGAAGAGCGGCTTCATCTACAAGACCGTGCCGCATGTGACTCTAAAATCTATTGCAAACAACACAGACATCGACGATATATACGAGCGGATGCATCCGGCCATCGAGGCTGCGTTGGCGGATTTGAACAAGGCAGCGAAGCAGAAGCTTAAGGAATGGGAAGTACCCTTTGACTTCTCCGCCGATTGGCCCGAACCAGCGCGCAAATCCTTCGATGCTTTTCATGCAGCGCGTCAGTCCATGCAAAAGCAGATGGATGCGTCCATCGCCGCACACGCCGATCAGGAAACGCTCTTCGACCAGCCGCAGCCAGCGAAGAACAAGTTGCGCATCACTGGCCCGTTCACGGTGGAGGCGGTGCCGTTCCCGACGGTTTATGCGCTGGAAGAAGCAGAACAGCCACGCGAGGCGGATGTAGCGATTGCGCGTTCGGGTGAATCATCTCGCCAACACCAGTGGCGCGACGAATTGCTGAAGACCGGCATACGCGGCAAAGGAGGGCAGATGCTGAAATTTGCAGAACTGGAAACGCTACCCGGGACACGCTACCTTCATGCCAGCGGCACCTTGGCAGATACCGGCGAGCGCGCGGTAGTGAGCTTCGGCCCGGAACACGCTGCACTGGAGCAGCGGCAGGTGGCGTTGGCACTGGATGAGGCGGCGGAATTGTTCCCACGTCCCAAGGTGATCGTGTTCTGCGCTTTCACTTTTGACCCGGAAGCGGCCAAGGATATTGACCACCTCAAGGGCATCACCGCGCTCAAAGCGCAGATGAATACTGACCTGCTCACAGATGACCTGAAGAAAGGCCGTTCCAGTAATCAGTCGTTTTGGCTGATGGGTCAGCCGGATGTGGAGCTGCGTAAACGCAAGGATGGGAACTACGAAGTCGAGGTGCATGGCTTCGATTACTTCGATACGGCCAAGGGCGAGCTGGTATCGGGCGGTAAAAACAAGATTGCCGTGTGGATGCTGGATACCGATTACGATGACCGTTCGCTGTTTCCGCGTCAGGTGTTCTTTCCGCTGGCGGGCAAAGATGATGGCTGGTTCAAACTCAAGAAGAACATTCGCGCAGAGTTGGACGAGGAAAGGATGAAAGCTTTTCACGGCACGGTTTCACTGCCGTTCGAGGCAGGGGAAAATCGCAAGGTGGCGGTGAAGATCGTGGATGATCGCGGGATCGAGTCGTTGAGGATTATTTCTTTGGAGTGACAACAGAATGAACTTTGATGAATTGACGGACGCGGAATTGGACGAGCTTAGGTTGATGAAGAAACTCGTCACCAACATACATGCGCGCTGGAAGGAAAAACCGGGGCATCGTCAGAGAAACTATATGCTTGAAAACGAAAAATATCAGTTCGAGCTATATCAGCGCCAGAATATCAATGATGCAAAGGATTTTTCGTGTGGCCTTGCGGTCATTAAGCCTGATGGGCTGCGGTTGACATTGTGCCGTTACAATGGCGGCAGTCATACGCATCGGGAGATTAGATTTCGCTGCCATATACACAAAGCAACGGAAGCCGCGATGCGAGAAGGCCGCAAAGCAGAAGATCACGCTGACGAAACAGATCGCTATAGAACTCTTGACGGCGCTTTGTTCTGCCTTGTTAATGATTGCGCCATATCGGGGCTGCGTGATTTGCAGCCCGATGAGGCAGACATGTTTGACTAGAATTAGGAGGCTTCCATGATGAGAATTGATGAAAAGCTGTTATGTGCGCAGCTGTGCGCAAACGTATCTGTTGTTACCCGACCAGATCAAGTAATGATGTTGGATACGCCATTCCGTTTTCCGGATGGCGATCATTACCCGATCTATCTTGATGAAACAGGAACCGGTGGCATTCGCTTGAGTGATCGCGGGCATACGCTGATGCATCTCAGCTACGAGAACGATATTGATAAATTTTTTGAAGGCACTCGTCAAATGTTGATGGAGCAGGTGCTCGCGCATGAACAAGTCGCGTACAGCGTTGACCGCGGCGAGTTCTATGTTGACACCAGCTTGGAGCATTTGGCGGATGGTGTTTTCCGATTGGGGCAGGCGTTGACTCGAATCTACGACCTTACGTTTCTTAATCGGTCACATGTGGCATCGACTTTCTACGATGATTTGCAGGAGCAAATTAAAGCTATCGTCCAGGAAGACCGCATCACGCGAGATTATATTGTTGAGGGGGTGCCGGATGCGGAAAATTATCCTGTGGATTTCTGTATCGAGACGAAAAACGCGCCCTTGTTTCTGTATGGGGTACCGAATCGCGACAAGGCGAGGCTGACGACGATCTTTCTGCAATATTTAAACCAACAAGGCGTCAAGTATGATTCCTTGCTGGTGTTCGAGAATCAGCAGGAAATCCCGCGCCCCGATCTTGCCAGGCTTTCTAATGTGGGCGGTGAGATGATTGCCTCGCTTAATGCTGAGAACGATTTTCGTAGGAAGCTGCTGAAGAAGGTGGCATGACAACCGCAACTACGATTGAATGGACGGAGCAGACGTGGAATCCGACCACTGGCTGTACAAAGATTTCGCCCGGCTGCAAGCACTGCTATGCAGAGACCATGGCGAGACGGCTACAGGCCATGGGTGTGAAGGGCTATGACAACGGGTTCAAACTCAGCATCCTTCCTGAGCGACTGGTCGAACCGTTGAACAGACGCAAGCCGACGACGTATTTCGTGAACTCGATGAGTGATCTGTTCCATAACGACATTCCTTTCGAGTTTCTGGATCAGGTGTTCGATGTGATCGAACGTACGCCACAACATATTTATCAGATATTGACCAAGCGATCACCCAGGATGCTTAAGTATTTCACGTCGCGTGGACGTGTTGTGCCTGACAATGTCTGGTTGGGCGTTTCTGTGGAAAATCGGAAATATGGGCTATCGAGAATTGATGACCTGAGAAAAATTAAAGCGAGCATCCGATTTTTATCTGTCGAGCCATTGTTGGAAGATATTGGCGAAATCGATTTCACCGACATCCATTGGGTGATTGTTGGCGGAGAATCCGGGCCTAAAGCCAGGCCGATGAAAGCCGAATGGGTGGAGTCAATTAAGGATCAATGCGAGCAAGATGGCGTTGCATTCTTTTTCAAACAGTGGGGCGGATGGGGTGCGGATGAAAAAAAACGACCGAAGAAAAACAATGGCCGTCTTTTTGCCGGAAAAACGTGGGATGAAATGCCAAGCCAGATTTGAATATTACGTGTGTCGCAGCCGAAGAACTTTTGGCCGGGCACCCGAGAGATGAAAAGAAACGTCCAATGTCGGCTAAATCCCTCATCATCAACACCCCTTACATCTGCCCGCAGCAGCATTGGGAGCAGGCGCGCGATGGCACGCTCAAGCTGGTTGCGGAACGGCGTCCTGCCGGGTATGAAATTTTCGATGTGCGCAACAATACTCGCCGCACGGAACGACTGGATCGGGTTAATGAAATTCGCCAGCGCGTGGATGCGTGGCGTGCGCAGGATTACCCCGGCATTACTTCGATCACTCGCTCATTGCTTCAGCATTGGCATGACCAGAATGCGCGGCAATACCCTTTCTACTTTTGCCAACTGGAGGCGATTGAAACGCTGATCTGGTGGACAGAGGCTGCAGCTGAATTCAAGCAGGGGATAGCTGTGCCGGGCGATGGCGGCGCGTGGGAACGTCTGTGCAACAAGATGGCGACGGGCAGCGGCAAGACGGCAGTGATGGCGATGATTATCACCTGGCAGGTGCTGAATGCGCTCACATATCCGAAACGCAACAAGGATTATTCCCGTGCCATTTTTATCGTGGCACCGGGGCTGACCGTGAAGGAGCGGCTGCGGGTGCTGTATCCCGGCGAGCCGGATAATGATTACGATACTTTCGGCTTGTGCCCTTCCGAATCTTTGCGCCAGAAGTTGAATCAGATGGTGTTGCGGGTGGAAAACTGGCACACCCTGATGCCGCTCAAGGAAGCAGACCGTTCGGTGGTGAAGAAGGGTGCGGAAAGTGATGAAGCCTATACCAAGCGGGTGTTGGGCAAGCTGGCCGGTTATCGAGACTTGGTCATCATTAACGATGAGGCGCACCACGCTTACCGCATACCGGCTGAGTTGAAAATCAGCAAGAAACAAGCCGCCGAGCAGGGGCTTGACCTTGAAGAGGCGACGCGTTGGGTGGAGGGATTGGATCGTATTCACAAGACGCGGCGAATTCAACGCTGCTTTGATTTATCTGCCACGCCGTTTGCGCCGACCGGCAAGGCCAGCACCGAGGCCGGACTGTTTGACTGGATCGTTTCGGATTTTGGCTTGAACGATGCTATTGAAGCGGGACTGGTCAAGACACCGCGTGTGGTTATTCGTGATGATGCCTTGCCGGACACGCAAACCTATCGCTCCAAGCTGTACCACATCTATCGTGACGATGAGGTAGCTGAGGATTTGAACCGCAAGGCCGAACCTCACGAGGCATTGCCGAAGCTGGTGAAGGATGCATATGCGCTGCTGGGTGCTGATTGGCGTAAGACCCTACAGGATTGGCAAGCGGCTGGTCATACTTCACCGCCGGTGATGCTGACCGTGTGCAACCGCACTGAGACTGCCGCACGCATTGAGCATTTTTTCCGGCAAGGCGATGCACATTGGCCGGAAATGAACGCGCCAACGGAAACCTTGCGCGTGGATTCCAGGGTGTTGGAAAAAGCCGAGTTGGGCGAAACGACATCGGCGGACAAGGATTACGAAGCGCGGCTGCACGCAATTATTGATGCCGTCAATTTACCGGAAACCAGAAAGCAATCTTGGCGCAAGATGAAGAAAGAAGAATTGTTGCGCGAGATTGTTGATAACGTCGGTAAGCGCGGTGGTGCAGGGCAAGATTTGCAAAACGTGATTTCGGTGGCGATGCTCTCGGAAGGATGGGATGCCAAGAATGTCACGCACATCATGGGTCTGCGTGCCTTCACCAGTCAGTTGTTGTGCGAACAGGTGATTGGCCGCGGTTTGCGTCGGGTTTCTTATGAGACCGACGAGAATGGTTTGTTCCTGCCTGAATATGTGAATGTGTTTGGTGTGCCGCTTTCGATTTTTCAAGATGCCGGTGAGGGTGGTGAGCCTCCGCCTCCGCCTAAGCCGAGTGTGCAGATTGAATCGTTGATCGAGCGTAACGATCTTGAAATACGCTGGCCGAATGTGTTGCGCGTTGATACGGTGGTTCGGCCCTTGCTGGTGGTTGACTGGGAAAAGGTTGGTGTGCTGACACTAGACCCAGCACGGACACCCATTAGCGTAGAGATTGCGCCAGCCGTGGGTGGCGCAACCGACATGAGTAAAGTGCATGAGATTGATCTGGAAAAACTGCCAGAGGAATTTCGGTTGCAACGTCTGACATTTCAGGCGGCACGTAAAGCGTATGAGGAAATCGCAGGGCGATTCACCGGGAATAAAGACTATTTGGTGTTTCAATTGATCAAACTGGTGGAGCAGTTTTTTGAGTCTGACAAGTTAGACATACCTTCGCTGTTTCATCAGGTGCCATTGCGAAAAAGAATACTGCTGGCGCTGAACATTGATCTCGTCGTCCAGCATCTACTGCGGTTTATCCATGAGCAGAATACAGAGAAGATTGAGCCGGTATTCGACGAAGAATCGCCGATAGGTTCAACTCGCTACATGCGCACCTGGTACACCACCAAGCCATGTCAGCCGACACGCAAATCGCAAATCAGTCATGTTGTGGTGGACAGCAGTTGGGAGATGTATACGGCCAATTTACTGGAGAAGAGCAAATTGGTGCAGTCGTATGCCAAGAACGATCATCTGGGTTTTCAGATTCACTATCTTTGGAATGGCGTGCGCCGCCGATTTGTGCCTGATTTCCTGGTACGCCTTGCCAATGGCAAAATCTTGATACTGGAAATCAAAGGCGAAGATTCAGAGCAGAACCGCGCTAAACGTGCTTCGCTGGATGTTTGGGTGCAAGCAGTGAATAGTAAGGGTGGGTTTGGCGGATGGTGCTGGGATGTTGCTTACCAACCTGCGCAGATACAGGATATTTTGGTGCGCCATGGTGGGTAAATTCCCTTGCCTCGCGTCCGTACCGGACGCGGATTCAATTCCCGTGCAATTACAACCCAACAAATAAAAACGACATCGCAAGGGTGCCGTCGTAGTGGGAATTGCTCGGTCGTCGCGTTGCATCCGCGACAACCTCGTCCCTTCGGGACCGCCGTGCGCTTTGCTTCCGGCGTCCTGCGCGAGCAGTGCTCGCTGAGGGCGCACATTCGCTTGCAAGCGTATGCCGCTCCGGGCTACAAACAGCAGGCAGTTTTTCATTCCATGCCTAGGCCTCGGCCACGACCAGTTTGGTGTTGCGGTACTCCAGCATAATCGACAGTCAGCGCCTTGCCGCGCTTGCCGTGGCCTTTGATGTGGCCGATCGTGTCTGACTTGCGCAGGATGCGACTGCCTTTTATCACGCCCCAGCCCGACGCTTTCATGGCGGGGGCGATGTGTTCGGCGCGGGTTTTGGCTTCATTCATGAGTTTTTCAAAGCATACCGACCAGTCTTGTTTCCGCCGACCTTCTCGACCACTCCTGCATCCAGCAGCGGGCGCAGCAAATCCATCGCCCCCTGTCTGGATACCCCCAGTGCCTCCCATATTTCAGCGGGAGCCATACTGCCATGATCGCGGAGCAGATGCAGAAGTTGCTCCTGCCTCGGGCGCAAAACCAGCTTGTCCGCAGACTTCACCTGCAAGGTTTTAATCCGCAACCACGCCCGTTCCAGAGTTTGCCGCAATCCTGCCGCACAGTATTCCAGCCATGCGCTCATATCCTCCCCGGCTTCGCGCACGCCTTGCAGCGCGGCGTAGTATTTTGGCCGATCTTCCCAATAATATTCATCCACCGAAAAAATGTGATGCGTATCGAAGCCGCGCCGGTAGAGTTCCCACAAAGCAAGCGCCCGGCCTGTGCGGCCATTGCCGTCCGCGAACGGATGGATGGCCTCGAAGCGGTAATGCAGAATGGCCGAGCTGAGTACCGGCGAGAGTTTTTTTGCAGCCGTGTTCCACCACTCCAGCAACTCCATCATCAACCCCGAAACGGCCTCCGGTGGAGGCGGACGATATTGCCCGACGCGAACAGTGATCATCCGGTACTTTCCGGCCTCGCCCTGATCCATCACCTCCCCGGCAAGAATCTGGTGCAGCCCCAGAATGTCCGCATGGCGGATGGTTTTTTTCCCCACGTTTTTTTCCACGTAGCGCAGCCCGGCGAAATAATTGAGAACCTCGCGCTTTGGCCGCGTGCCTGACGCAGAAAGCTCGCGCCCTTCTTCCAGGGCGCGCACCTGCTCAAGGGTCAGCGGGTTCCCCTCGATGGCCGTCGAGGCATGGCCGTTGCGCGTGCGGGTATCTTTCTGCAGGGCGGGAATCCAGGCAAGATCTACCACGGCGCTTAGTATCCGCTCGCGCAACGCCGCCACCTGCTCGACTTCAGCAAGCAGGGTTGGGGTGATGGTGAATTGCGGAACGTAGGCCATGTGAAAAGGCTAATCTAGAGTCAAGTATAAGTCAAGTTTTGTGTCAAGCCGCCTCAAGGCTGCCCCCTGTATGCCATGGTGCAGTAGTGCTGCTCGAATTCCTCCGCGCCTGTACTGGACGCAGATTCAATTCCCGTGCAATCATAACGCAACAAATAGAAACGACACCGCAAGGGTGTCTTCGAAGGGGGGAATTGCTCGGTCGTCGCGTTACATCCGCGACAACCTCGTCCCTTCGGGACCGCCTTCGGCGTCCTGCGCGAGCAGTGCTCGCTGGTGACCATCCTGGCCAGCCAACGCGCCTGCATGCGCGTTGTCATTCGCGGGCTCGCAGCGGTGCTGCTCGAATTCCCTGCTGCCTTGCAGGCCGCACATTCGCTGGCAAGCGAATGCCGCTCCGGGCTACAAACAGCACGCAGGTGCTGTTTGTTTGACGCCCTCCGCCCCCGCACCCGTACCGGACGCGCATTCAATTTCCGACGTGACGCTAACAAAACAAAAAGCCCACCCGCAAGGGGTGAGCTTTTTGTTTTGTTGGTGGAGACGGCGGGAATTGAACCCGCGTCCGCAAGTCCTCTACAGATAGTTCTACATACTTAGCCTGGCTGTTTAATTTGATCCCGTACACGCCAACCGGCGGGCTGGTAAAGGACGAGTCACCTTGGTTTTAGCTCCGGACAAAGTGACCCTGACCGGCACGATTCTGTGTAATTTACCTCACTCATCTCAGCCTTGCGGCTTTGAGCCCCTCCACAGACAGCAAGGTGTGAGGTCTAGCAGACTAAGCTGCTAAAGCGTACGTTTCGTCGTTTGCGACTAGTTTTTTCCAGCTGATTTACGAGGTGGCGGGTCCTCGGTATGCCCTACGCTGCTTTGTAACCCACGTCGAAGCCAAGTCGTCCCCGGTTCGATTTGATACAAGCGGTGCAGATTGTAGCAGTTTCTGAGTGTCCCGTACCGGAGAAGTTCCGTCATTATCCTGAAATAGGATGGCTGTTTGCATCGCAATACACACCAGCTTCCTGATTGCATCATTCTATTTCTGTGATGGGGCGCGGTGGCGAGATTCCAAAACCCTGGGCGGAATCAATTCCGAGCTCCCTGAGTTTTTTAATGATTTCTTCGCTTTCTACGAGCTCGGCAACGGTTTTGACTCCGATTTTCTTTGCCACCTGGCTTATGGCCGATACCTTGGCGAGATATATCGGGTCACGCAGGATATGGAGAATGATACTGCCATCAATTTTCAAAAAGTCCACTTTGATGCTCTGGAGCAATTCAAATAGAACCCCTTCCTGACCAAAGCCACTGAGTGCGATTTGGCAGCCACACTGTCTAACCTCTTGTGCAAACTTGGCAACGCCTATATCCGCTATGGCGGTTGTGCCTGCTATTTCGAAGCATAGAGCAGCGCCCGGGATGTCATATTTCAGCAACTGTTGCTGCAGGAATACCGGGAATTCAGTATCGCTGATCGTATCATTCGCTATGTTGATGAAAAATATCGAACCCGTGTGTTTCACACCCTGTAACTTCTTATTGGAAATCCATTCTGCAACATGTTGCACGACCCAGCGATCCAGATGCGGCATGAGGCCATGTTTTTCTGCCAATGGAAAAAACGCGCCTGGCGGCATCATGCTATCTTCCTCTCCCTGAAGCCGAACCAGAATTTCATAATGCCTGGCATTACCAGCGCCAGCGGAAAGGGGGGCTATCAGCTGGCAAAACAGATGGAATTCGTCCTTTTCGATTGCCGCCATAATCCGGTTGATCGCATCCTTCTGTCCGCCCACCTTTTCGGTGAAGGAATGAATGAACATATCCTGTTCGGATTCCCCATTCTCGGCGATTACCGGGGTAACGGCATCCCGGATGGGCTCGGCGCGGTTAGCAACGTCACTGGCCGAGATGTAGAATCCGGAAACTCTGCCATTCTGCGCAAATTGCGGGAAGTGTTCAACGGAAAGGGGGTGGGTTTTGCCTTTGGGCATTTTTTGCATCAGGGTATAGCGTGCAGACTTTCCATTTAATGATTGCCGGACGGCATTCTCCATCTCACCATATGTCATGGATCCCAATATTGCCCGCATGGTTTGACCGTTGATCTGTTCTGCCCTTAAAGACACCCAGTCACGAAATGCGCGGTTGTGATATTCAAAACACAGGTTGGTATCTACCAGTGCGACGATATTGGGCAAGTCTTCGTCGATTAACGCAATGCGTGATTTTTCGGCTGCCATCTGTTTCTCGGCATTTTTGCGCAGTTGTATTTCATCTTCGAGCTTGCTCTTGACGGCTGCCAATTGCGCCGTGCGGCGCGTAACCATATATTCCGTATGGGATGCGCGGGTTACCACAGCAAGTATCGAGGCGATCAGAATTCCGGTCAGAAATGTGACCCAATGAAAACCAAGTTCGGTGAAGTAGATGGTGAAAACGAGTATGCCGGAAGTAGCAATAACAGAAGCGGCCGCAATTAGGGGTTTGACGGTGCGATAGAACTTGCGGGTATTCATTGTGGCTCCTTCCTTATCGTGAGACCTGCTGGAATAGGTCCGCATTATTGCTGCTTGACCAACTTCACTTCGCATCTTATTGATACGGCCAGATAGGCAGTAGCACCAGACTCAGCCTGAACGGAGCCGATGATTCAATATATCTTTCAGCCCGCCAGATATTGCAATAGCTGGGATGGTGTGTCAATGGTGCCATGCGCAGGCCAGCCAGATATTTCTTCGGGGGAGCTGATGTAGCCGTAGCGCGCAATGATGCCGCGCATCCCGGCGGCGTTGGCGGCTTGCATGTCGCGCAGGTCGTCGCCGAGATACAGGCACTGTGCTGGGGCGATGCCGATGATCTGGCTGGCTTTGAGCATCGGTTCGGGATGCGGTTTGGCATGAGTGCAGGTGTCGCCGCTGATCAGGCAGGCGGCGCGGTCGGCATAGCCCAGGGCTTGCATCAGCGGAACGGTGAAACGATGCGGTTTGTTGGTGACGATGCCCCATCGGACATTGCGCCGTTCCAGTTCGGCGACCAGCTCTGCCATGCCGCCGAACAGCCGCGTATGCACGCAGATGTGGCGCGCGTAATAGTCGAGGAAGATGTCGCGCAGCGAGTCGTAGTCGGGATGTTCCGGCTCGATGCCAAAACCGGTCTTGAGCAGGCCGCGCGAGCCGTGCGAGGCTTGCGGGCGAATCATCTCGACGGACAGCGGCGGTTGGTTGCGCGCGCCGCGCGCGTGATTGAGCGCTGCGGCAAGGTCGGGCGCGGTGTCGGCAAAGGTGCCGTCGAGGTCGAAAAGGACGGCTTTAATCATGAATGGTTATGGCGCATTGCGTAGGGGCGTATGGCAATACGCCCTTGTGGAACAGACTTCCCTGTTGATCAAAAGGGCGTATTGCCATACGCCCCTACGTGCTTCAATAATCCGTCAATCACGACGGCAGGCGATCATGTAGTTCACGTCCGTATCACTGCCCAATGAATATTCCTTGCTGAACGGGTTGTAGCTCATGCCGGTGATGTTCTCCATGTTCAGCCCGGCATCGCGGCAGGACTGCGCGAGTTCTGACGGCTTGATGAATTTGGCGTAGTCATGCGTGCCGCGCGGCAGCAGGTTCAGCACATATTCCGCGCCGATCACGGCTAACAAATAGGATTTCGGGTTGCGGTTGAGCGTGGAGAAGAACACCCAGCCGCCCGGCTTGACCAGCTTCGCGCAGGCCGCGATCACGCTGCGCGGATCGGGCACGTGTTCGAGCATCTCCAGACAGGTGACCACATCGTAGTGTCCGGGCTGTTCGGTTGCCAGATCTTCCACGGCGACCTTGCGGTAATCAACCTGCTTGCCGCTTTCCAGCAGATGCAGCTTGGCGACTTGCAGGGCCTTGTCGGACAGGTCGATGCCGCAAACATTCGCGTTCAGGCCGGCCATGCTTTCCGACAGGATGCCACCTCCGCAGCCGACATCCAGCACGGTCTTGCCGGCCAGGCCGGCGTGGCGGTCGATATAGTCCAGGCGCAGCGGGTTAATGTCGTGCAGCGGCTTGAATTCGCTGTGCGGGTCCCACCACTTGTGCGCCAGTTGCGAGAATTTTTCCAGTTCGATGGGGTCGGCGTTGGTCATGGTGGGTAGTTGGATGCTAATTCCGATTCTGGATGTAAGCGTGTATTTATGTAGGGCGGGCTGCGCCCGCCGGTTCAGGTTGTCGGGCATAGCCCGACCTACAACTGAGTCTTCTTCCATAGGTTAGGTGGCTGACTTTAACAAAACTCAATGCTTTAGCCAAATAGTCAGGTCTGTCAGGCGGGTGGCTCAGGGCAGCGTCGCTGTGCTAAAATGCGCGCTTTGATTTATTGCGCAAGCAGCTAGCTATCAGGGTCATTCATGGAACAACAATTCGCCAAGGAAACACTCCCAGTCAGCCTCGAAGAAGAAATGCGCAAGTCCTATCTGGACTATGCGATGAGTGTGATCATCGGGCGCGCGTTGCCTGATGTGCGCGACGGGCTGAAGCCGGTGCACCGCCGCGTGCTGTTCGCGATGCACGAGCTGTCCAACGACTGGAACAAGGCATACAAGAAGTCGGCGCGTATCGTCGGCGACGTGATCGGTAAGTACCATCCGCACGGCGATACGGCGGTGTATGACACCATCGTGCGCATGGCGCAGGATTTTTCGCTGCGCTACACGCTGGTTGACGGGCAGGGTAACTTCGGTTCGGTGGACGGCGATAACGCGGCGGCGATGCGTTATACCGAGATCCGCATGGCGAAGATCGCGCATGAATTGCTCGCCGATCTGGACAAGGAAACGGTGGATTTCGGACCCAACTACGACGGCTCCGAGCAGGAACCGCTGGTGTTCCCGGCGCGCATCCCCAATCTGCTGATCAACGGCTCGTCCGGCATCGCGGTGGGCATGGCGACCAACATCCCGCCGCACAATCTGGGCGAAGTGGTGAGCGCCTGCCTTGCGCTGCTGAAGAACCCCGATCTGGATATCGAGAAACTGATCGAATACGTGCCTGCGCCGGATTTTCCGACCGCCGGGTTCATCTATGGCCTGGCCGGCGTGAAGGAAGGTTATCGCACCGGACGCGGGCGCGTGATCATGCGCGCGCGCTGCCACATCGAGGATATGGACAAGGGTAGCCGTCAGGCCATCGTCATCGACGAGCTGCCCTATCAGGTGAACAAGGCCAATCTGCTGATCAAGATCGGCGAGATGGTGCGCGAAAAACGCCTGGAGGGCATCTCCGAGATCCGCGACGAATCGGACAAGTCCGGGATGCGCGCGGTGATCGAGTTGAAGCGCGGTGAGAATGCCGACGTGATCCTGAACAAGCTTTACAAGGACACCCAGTTGCAGGACAGCTTCGGCATCAACATGGTCGCCATCATCGACGGCCAGCCCAAGCTGCTCAATCTGAAGCAGATGATAGACGCGTTCCTGCGCCATCGCCGCGAGGTCGTCACGCGCCGCAACATCTTCGAATTGCGCAAGGCGCGCGAACGCGGCCATATACTGGAAGGTCTGGCGGTGGCATTGTCCAACGTGGACGAGATCATCGCGCTGATCAAGGCTGCGGCGACGCCCGCCGACGCCAAGCGCGAACTGATGGCACGGACGTGGCGTTCGTCGCTGGTCGAGGACATGCTCAGCCGCGTCAGCGATGCATCGCGGCCGGAAGGCTTGTTGCCACAGTATGGTTTGGTCGGGAAGGGCAAGACGCGCGGTTATTTCCTCTCCGATGCTCAAGCGCAAGCCATTCTGGAATTGAGGCTGCAACGCCTGACCGGCCTGGAGCAGGACAAGATCGTCGGCGAATACCGTGAAGTGATGGACAAGATCACCGACCTGCTCGACATCCTGGCCAGGCCGGAACGCGTGACCCAGATCATCGGCGATGAGTTGGCCGCAGTGAAGGCGCAGTTCGGCGACAAACGCCGCAGCGAGATCATCACGCACACCCAGGAAATGAGCATGGAAGACCTGATCGCCCCGGAAGACGTGGTGGTCACGCTGTCACACGGTGGTTACATGAAGGCGCAACGCCTCGACGAATACCGCGCGCAGAAGCGCGGCGGGCGCGGCAAGCAGGCCACTGCGACCAAGGAAGACGATTTCATCGACAACCTGTTCATCGCCAACACACACAATTACATCCTGTGCTTCTCGAATCGCGGTCGAGTGTATTGGCTCAAGGTCTATGAAGTGCCGCAAGGCAGCCGCATCTCGCGCGGCAAGCCGATCGTGAATCTGTTGCCGCTGGAAGAGGGCGAGAAGATCAATGCGATTTTGCCGGTCAGCGAGTTCGTCGAGGATAAATATGTGTTCTTTGCCACCGCCAACGGCACGGTGAAGAAGACCCCATTGACCGATTTCTCGCGCCCGATGAAGCGCGGCATCATCGCGATCAATCTGGACGAAGACGACAGGCTGATCGGGGTCGCCGTCACCGACGGCAAGCATGACGTGATGCTGTTTTCGAACGGCGGCAAGGCCGTGCGTTTCGATGAGAACGACGTGCGCCCGACCGGACGCGCATCGCGCGGCGTACGCGGCATGAAGCTGGGTGCCAAACAGCAGGTCATTTCCCTGCTGGTGGCCGAGAATGAGCAGCAAAGCGTGTTGACCGCGACCGAGAACGGTTTTGGAAAACGCAGCCCTATCGTCGAGTACACCCGCCACGGGCGCGGCACACAAGGTATGATCGCGATCAAGACATCGGCGCGCAACGGCAAGGTGGTCGCCGCGACGCTGGTGAATGTCGAAGACGAGATCATGCTGATCGGCACCAGCGGCGTGTTGATCCGCACCCGCGTCAAGGAAATTCGCGAGATGGGGCGCACCGCTCAGGGTGTGACATTGATGAATGTGGAAAAGGGCGAGAAGCTGGCCGGTCTGAGCCGGATTGCGGAGCCTGAGGAAGAGGAGCAGTAATTAGGGAAGGGGGAAGAGGGAAGGGAGAAGGGTAAATGCAGGTGCGGCGCTCCGTGCCGGTTTTTCCCTTCACCCTTCTCCCTTGTACCCTTCACGAGATTTTATCAAGGAGAGAATGAAATGACGATTTACAACTTCAGCGCGGGTCCGGCAGTGTTGCCGAAAGAGGTGTTGCAGCAGGCGCAGGCGGAATTGCTCGACTGGCACGGCAGCGGCATGTCGGTGATGGAGATGTCGCATCGCGGCAAGGAATACATGGGCATACATGCGCAGGCCGAGGCCGATCTGCGCGAGCTGATGGGCATCCCGGCCAATTACAAGGTGCTGTTCCTGCAGGGTGGTGCGCATCTGCAATTCTCGATGATCCCGTTGAACCTGTTGCGCGGTAAACTCTCTGCGGACTACGTCAACACCGGTGAGTGGTCGAAGAAAGCGATCGGCGAGGCGAAGAAATTCAGCTATGTGAATGTGGCGGCGAACAACGCCGATAAAAACTGCACCTATGTGCCCGCGTTCGATACCTGGAAGCTGGACAAGGATGCGGCCTATGTTCATTACACACCGAACGAGACCATCGGCGGCGTCGAGTTCAACTGGGTGCCGGATACCGGCGATGTGCCGCTGGTGGCGGATATGTCGTCCAACATCCTGTCGCGCGTGATTGATGTGCCCAGATTCGGCCTGATCTATGCGGGCGCGCAAAAGAACATCGGTCCGGCAGGCTTGACGCTGGTCATCGTGCGCGAGGATCTGGTGGGGCACGCTCCCTCCGGTTTGCCGACCATGCTGGATTACAAGACCCATGCCGAGAATGATTCGATGTACAACACGCCACCGACCTATGGCATCTACATGGCCGGACTGGTATTGCAGTGGTTGAAGAAGAATGGCGGTATCGCTGCGATGGAAAGGAACAATATCGCCAAGGCGAAGTTGTTGTATGACGCCATCGATGCCAGCGGCGGTTTCTACAATTGCCCGGTGAACAAGGCGGATCGTTCGCGCATGAACGTGCCGTTCACGCTGAAGGATGCGAACCTGGATGGCGACTTCCTCAAACAGGCCGATGCGCGCGGCTTGCTGCAGCTGAAGGGGCACAGGTCGGTAGGCGGGATGCGCGCGTCGATTTACAACGCGATGCCTCTGGCGGGTGTTCAGGCGCTGGTCAATTTCATGCACGAGTTTGCCAAGAGCAAGGGATGATAATGGAAGCCTTTAGAAATTCACGCTCTCGGGATGCAGCGCAAGGCGCATGGCGCGCAGCGACCGAGAGGGTCGCTACGCAGTAATGTAGCGTGCGCTGCGCGCACGTTTTTTGCATCATGTCGTGCGCATAGCGCACGCTACGACTGGAAGAACAGAAAATGGCAACTCCATACAGCATTCTCACCCTCAACAAGATTTCCGCCCAAGGGTTGAACCGTTTTCCCGCCGCGCGTTATGTCACCGGCACCGAGATCGCCGAGCCGGATGCGATCCTGGTGCGCTCGCACAACATGCTGGAGATGCACATCCCCAAGACGGTGCTTGCAATTGGGCGCGCCGGTGCGGGTACCAACAACGTGCCGGTGAAGAAGATGAGCGAGCGCGGCGTGCCGGTATTCAATGCTCCGGGAGCGAACGCCAATGCAGTGAAGGAGCTGGTCATTACCGGCATGCTGCTGGCCTCGCGCAACATCGTTCCGGCGCTGCATTTCACCGCGAGTCTGAAGGGTGACGATGCGACGCTGCACAAGCTGGTCGAGGACGGCAAGAAGCATTTCGCGGGCACCGAGCTGCGCGGGCGCACGCTGGGCGTCATCGGTCTGGGCGCAATCGGCCGCCTGGTGGCTGATGCCGCCATCGGCCTGGGCATGAACGTGATCGGTTTCGACCCGGAGATCACCGTGGATGCGGCATGGAGTTTACCCTCGCAGGTGAAGAAGGCGCACAGCGTGGAAGACCTGCTCAAGCACAGCGATTATGTCAGCCTGCATGTGCCACTGCTGGACGCCACGCGCAACCTGATCGACGAGAAGCGCGTGAAGGCAATGAAGGCAGGCAGCGTGCTGCTGAATTTCTCGCGTGATGCAATCGTCAACGAGGATGCGATACTGGCCGGGCTGGCGAGCAAGCATGTCCGCTGCTACGTGTGCGATTTTCCCACCCACAAGTCGCAAGGCAATCCCGGCGTGATCGCGCTGCCGCACCTGGGCGCTTCGACGCAGGAGGCGGAGGACAATTGCGCGGTGATGGTGGTGGAACAGGTGCGCGATTATCTGGAACACGGCAATGTGGTCAACACGGTGAATTTCCCCAATGTCTCGATGCCGCGCGAATCGGAGTTCCGCCTGGCGATCGCCAACAGCAATGTGCCTAACATGCTGGGGCAGATCTCCACCACACTGGCCAAGGCGGGCATCAACATCCATAACATGATGAACAAGTCGCGCGGTGAAATGGCTTACACTTTGGTGGATACCGACAGCGCGATTCCCGCCAAGCTGATCGCACAGATCACCGCCATTCCCGGCGTATTGATGGTGCGCGATCTGCCTTTGCCGAAAGAGCTTTGAACCAGCTGAAAGCCAAAGCGCGATGAGCGAAAAACTGAATCAACTCCGCAAGCAGATAGACCAGCTGGATGATGAGCTGCTGAGGCTGCTGAATCAGCGCGCCGGACTCGCGCAGCAGATCGGCCATCTCAAAGAAGATGGCAAGGTATTGCGCCCGGAACGCGAGGCGCAGGTGCTCAAACGTCTGCAGGGCAGCAACAGCGGGCCGTTGGGCGCTGCCGCCGTGGCACAGTTGTTCACCGAAGTGATGTCGCAATGCCGCGCGTTGGAGGCGCCTTTGACGGTCGCCTATCTCGGGCCGGAGGGGACGTTCAGCGAGTTGGCCACGCTGAAGCGCTTTGGCAGTGCTGTGCATGGGCAGCCCTGCGCGACCATCGACGAGGTGTTTCGCGCGGTGGAAAGCGGCGCAGCCCATTACGGCATGGTGCCGGTGGAAAATTCAAGCGAGGGCGCGATAGGCCGTTCGCTGGATCTGTTGCTGCAAAGCACGTTGCAGGTGTGCGGCGAAGTGATGCTGCCTATCCATCAATGCCTGCTGGCGCAACATTGCGAATCGAGCTCGATCAAAACTGTCTATTCGCATCCGCAATCGCTGGGCCAATGCCAGGGTTGGTTGAACACCAATCTGCCGCACGCGGCACGCATACCTGTCGCCAGCAATGCCGAGGCGGCTCGGCTGGCCTCGGAAAGTCCGTATAGCGCGGCGATAGCAGGCAGCCAGGCTGCGGCACGGTTTGGCCTGAGCTTGTGTGTGGAAAATATCGAAGACGAAGCCAACAACACCACGCGCTTTCTGGTGCTGGGCAACCAGAAAGTCGCGCCTTCCGGCAGCGACAAGACTTCGCTGGTGATGTCTGCCGCGAATCGTCCGGGTGCGGTGCACGATCTGCTGGTTCCGCTGGCCAGGAATGGTGTCAGCATGACCAGACTGGAATCGCGCCCGGCACGTTCCGGCATGTGGGAGTATGTGTTTTATGTGGACATCGAAGGTCATCAGGACGAGGCCAAAGTGGCTGCGGCTTTGGCCGAACTCAGGCAGGTTGCTTCTTTCGTCAAGGTGCTGGGCTCGTATCCGGTCGCTGTTTAGCGACATTGTTTGAAAAACCGAAATACCACAAAGATTTCGTCATTCCCGCGAAAGCGGGAATCCGGTAATTCAAATTGCTTTTCGTATAGAACCACTGGATTCCCGCTTTCGCGGGAATGACGAGAAAGAGTTAATCAAGGTTTCAAAATGAACTACAGTGAACTAGCTCCTTCCTACATCCGCGCCATTGCCCCCTATCAGCCCGGCAAGCCGATCTCCGAACTGGAGCGCGAACTGGGCATCACGGGTATCGTGAAACTGGCCTCGAACGAGAATCCGCTGGGTTGCAGCCCGCTGGCCATGGCGGCGATGCAGGAAGCGCTCAAGACCATCGCGCTGTACCCGGACGGCAACGGCTTCGAACTGAAGGATGCGCTGTCCAGGCGCTACGGTGTCGAACATGCGCGCATCGTGCTGGGCAACGGCTCCAACGACATGCTGGAACTGGCTGCGCGGGCATTCCTCACGGTGGGCGACAAGGCGGTGTATTCGGATCATGCCTTTGCGGTGTATCCGCTGGCGACCCAGGCGGTGGGCGCGACGGGTATTTCCGTGCCTGCGATCAAATATGGACACGATTTGAAAGCGATGCTTAAGGCCGCCGTGGCGCAGCAGGCCAAGCTGGTGTTCGTCGCCAACCCGAACAACCCGACCGGCACATTCCTGAGTGCGGCTGCCTTGCTGGATTTCCTGCGCGCGCTGCCAGCGAATATCCTGGTGGTGCTGGACGAGGCATATAACGAGTACCTGCCGGTGGAATGCCGCTACGACAGCGTGAGCTGGCTGAAGGAATTCCCCAATCTGATCGTCTCGCGCACTTTCTCCAAGGCTTACGGCCTGGCCGGATTGCGCGTGGGTTATGCGTTCGCCCATGCGCAGGTTGCCGACATGATGAACCGCGTGCGCCAGCCGTTCAATGTCAACAGCGTGGCGCAAGCCGCTGCGGTGGCGGCGTTGCAGGATGCGGATTTCGTGCGCCGCACCAATGAACTGAACCGGCGCGGCATGGAACAGATCACTGCAGGCCTGCGCAAGCTGGGGCTGGAATATATCCCGTCGTATGGCAACTTCATCAGCTTTAAAATCGGCGACGGAATGAAGATGTACCGCCGCCTGCTGGAACTCGGCGTGATCGTGCGCCCTATCGCCAGTTACGCCATGCCGGATTATTTGCGCGTCAGCATCGGTCTGGAAACAGAGAACGGAAAATTTTTGTCTGCATTAAAACAGACGCTAGGAGAGTAAGTGTGATCATCGTAATGGGTAAGGATGTCACTGACGAGCAGATCGGCGCAGTGGTGAAGAGACTGGAAGCAGCCGGATTGAAGGCCAACATCTCGCGCGGCATCGAGCGCACCGTGATCGGCGCGATCGGCGATGAAAGTCCCTTGACCGAGGAAATGTTCACACCGCTGCCGGGCGTGGAGTCGGCGATGCACATCGCCAAGCAATACAAGATCGTGTCGCGCGAATCGCATAAGGAAAACACCGTCATCGATATCGCCGGTATCCCGCTCGGCGGTAACCAGATCCAGGTCATCGCCGGACCCTGTTCGGTGGAGACACAGGAACAGATGGATCTGTCGGCGAAATATGTGCATGAGGCCGGTTGCCGCCTGATGCGTGGCGGCGCATTCAAACCGCGCACCAGCCCGTATGCATTTCAGGGCAAGGGCAAGGAAGGCCTGGACATGTTCCGCAAGGCAGCCAGCCAATACAAGCTGCCGATCGTCACCGAACTGATGGATATCCGCATGCTGGACACCTTCCTCGAATATGACGTGGACGTGATCCAGATCGGCACGCGCAACATGCAGAACTTCGATCTGCTCAAGGAAGTCGGGCGCATCAACAAGCCTGTGATCCTGAAGCGCGGCATGTCGGCGACCATCAACGAATGGCTGATGGCGGCGGAATACATCGCGGCGGGCGGCAACCACAACATCATCTTCTGCGAGCGCGGCATCCGAACCTTCGAGACTTATTACCGCAACGTGCTGGACGTCACCGCGATACCGGTGCTGAAGAAGGAGACCCATTTGCCGGTGATCGTCGATCCTTCCCATGCGGGCGGCAAGGCGTGGATGGTGCCGGCATTATCGCAAGCGGCGATCGCTGCGGGCGCGGACGGGCTGCTGGTCGAGATGCATCCGAATCCCTGCGAAGCATGGTGCGATGCCGATCAGGCGCTGACTCCGGACGAGTTGAAAAAGTTGATGGGCACGCTGGGCGGGATCGCCAAAGCCATCGGGCGTAATTTGTAGGGGCGGGTTTGAAACCCGCCCGTACGTGGGTTTGAAACCCGCCCGTACGTTGGTTTGAAACCCGCCCCTACGGGGAGAGTCATGACACAACCGCTATTCAAAAAAATCGTCATCTTTGGCGTCGGGCTGATCGGCGGCTCGTTCGCGCTTGCACTGCGCAAAGCGCATGCGGCCGGCGAAGTCGTGGGCTTTGGACGCAGTGCGCAAACGCTGCAACAAGCCAAACAACTCGGCATCATCGACCGTATCGGACAGGATGTGGCGCGCGAAGTCAGTGACGCCGATCTGGTGTTGCTTGCCACGCCGGTCGGGCAGATGGCGGAGCTGATGGCGCGCATCGCGCCATATCTCGGCGCGCACACGCTGGTCACCGACGGCGGCAGCACCAAGAGCGACGTGGTGCGCGACGCTTACGCGCAACTGGGCAGCAGGGTGGCGCAGTTCGTGCCCGCGCATCCCGTCGCCGGAACCGAGCAGAGCGGTCCGGCAGCGGCACGGGCAGATTTGTATCTGGACAAAAAAGTGGTGCTGACCCCGCTGCCGGAAAATACCGCTGAAGCGGTGGCGCGGGTGCAGGCGGCCTGGCAAGCCTGCGGCGCGAATATCCATAAACTCACATATGCCGAACATGACGCGGTGTTCGCGGCGGTGAGCCATTTGCCGCACCTGCTGTCGTTCGCGCTGGTGCATGATTTGGCGCAACGCGAAAACCGCGATGTGCTGTTCTCCTTTGCCGCGAGCGGCTTCCGCGACTTCACGCGCATCGCGGCCAGCTCGCCGGAAATGTGGCGCGATATCTGTCTGTCGAACCGCGATGCGCTGTTGAAGGAATTGCAGATCTACATCGCAGAGTTGACCCAAATGAGCACGGCGCTTGCGGCGGGTGATACGGAAAAACTCGAACAGACCTTTCGCGCCGCGCATCAGTTGCGTGCCGGCTGGACAGAAAAATAAAATATTGTAGGGTGGACTGTGCCCGCCAGATCAAGTTGTCGGGCACAGCCCGACCTACGGTTTGTTCCACCTGAAAAATGGAAATGGAATTATTTTCCCCATGATGAACCCTATTTCAAACAAACAGATCTGGTGGCTGGTCATCGCCGTCGCGGTGATCTGGTTCGCCAATCTCGAATACCGCAAATTGATCAAACCGGACGAAGGCCGTTATGCCGAGATCCCGCGCGAGATGGTGGCAAGCGGCGACTGGACGACGCCGCGCCTGAACGGCCTCAAATATTTCGAAAAGCCACCGCTGCAATATTGGGCGACGGCTACTGCTTATACCGTGTTCGGCGAGCATCAGTGGACTTCGCGCCTGTGGACAGCGCTGACAGGATTTGCCGGAATCGTGCTGGTATGGTTTGCCGGATCGCGCCTGTTCGGGCGCGAGGCCGCCAACTATGCCGCGATATTGCTGGGCAGCAGCATGTTGTATGTGCTGATGGCGCATATCAATACGCTGGACATGGGGGTCACCTTTTTCCTCACGCTGGGGATTTTGGCATTGCTGCTTGCACAACAGGGATATGGAAGCCTTCAGAACCGTCGTGAGCAGGTCGAGATGCAAGACGCCGCGCAGCGAGCGACGAGACATACCGATCAGGTAGGCGAGGAGCAAGCGAGCACGCAACACAGCAGATCGACCGCGCAGCAGGTTATCAAGGCTTCCCGGAACTGGATGTTGCTGGCATGGGCTGCCCTTGCATTGGCCGTCTTGAGCAAGGGCTTGATGGGCCTGATATTGCCGGGCGCAGCCCTGTTTATCTATTGCGTGGTGCAGCGCGATTTCAGCGTGTTGAAGCGGATGCACTGGCTGCCCGGTCTGGCGGTATTCTTTTTGATCACCGCGCCGTGGTTCTATCTGGTGATGAAAGCCAATCCGGAATTCTTTCAGCGTTTCTTCATTTACGAGCATTACCTGCGCTTTACCACCAAGGTGCATGATCGTTACCAGCCCTGGTATTACTTCGTCCCGATTCTGCTGTTGGGCGCATTGCCGTGGACGGTACTGATGTTCGACACATTGATGCGCACATGGAAGGGTGGCGCACGTGCGGCTAATGTCTTTAGTGCCGAGCGTTTTCTGCTGATATGGGCTGTGTTCATCTACCTGTTTTTTTCCGTTTCCAGTTCCAAGCTGCCGTCCTATCTGCTGCCGATGTTCCCGGCGCTGGCGCTGCTGATGGGCAAGCAACTGGTTGAAATCAGTTCGCGCAGATTATTCTGGCTGATCGCCCCGATCTTGCCGCTGATGTTGCTGGGACTCGGGCTGGCGCCTTTTACCGCCCGGCTGGCGGACACGCCGCTGCAAGTCCAGGGATACGGTGAATATGCCTGGTGGCTGGTGGCGGCAGCGCTGATCTGGTCGTTGGGCATGATCGCTGCGCTGGTTTTGCTGCGCCGCCCGAATCTTGCCGAAGCGTCCAAACCGGCGGCAGTGCTGGTGCTGGCGTTCAGTTCCCTGTTTGCCGCGCAGCTCGGCACGTCCGGTTACAACACCATCGCGAAGGAACGCTCCGCCTACTTCATAGCCGAAGCGATACGCCCCTACGTCAAGGCAGACGAACCGTTCTATTCCATAGCCACTTATGAACAGACCTTGCCGTTTTATCTGAAACGCACCTTCACGCTGGTTGCCTATCAGGATGAGATGGCATTCGGTATCATGCAGGAGCCGCAGCGCTGGATACCGGACATCGTCGGCTTCGCGAAGGTCTGGCAGGCGCAACCGGCGGCGCTGGCGATCATGCCGGTGAGCATTTATCCGCAACTCAAACAGCTCGATCTGGACATGAAAATCATTTTTGAAGATCCGCAATACATCGTGGTGAGCAAACCATGAATACAAAAAGAACAAACCCCCTTTCCCTCGGGGAGGGGGTAGGGGAGAGGGTGGGATCGCCATGAATCTGATCAGTTTCGGTCTGATCTTCGCCGGCGTGATGCTGAACGCCGCCGCGCAGATACTGATGAAGGCGGGCACCAATGCGGTGGGCCATTTTGCATTCAGCAGCGAGAACATCCTGCCGATAGGCTGGAAGCTGGCCACCGAGTGGCACATCGTCACGGCGCTGTTCTGTTATGGCCTCAGCGTGATCGTCTGGATACTCGCGCTGTCGCGCGTGCCGGTCAGCATCGCCTTTCCGATGCTGTCGATGGCTTATGTGGTGAATGCCGTGGCAGCATGGTACCTGTTGGGCGAAGCCTTTAACCCGACCAAGGTGATCGGTATGGGCGTGATCATACTTGGCGTGATCATCATTTCGCGGGCCTAAATTACAACCGTCATTCCGGCGCAGGCCGGAATCCAGCGGTTTTTCTAAATATGCCTTTGGGGTTTTGTCCCCGCAAGGCGGGGAAATCTTTTCATTAACTGGATTCCGGCCTGCGCCGGAATGACGGAACTTATAGAATTATTTCGGATATTTTTATGAGCAACTTTCTTCCTTTTTCCAAACCCACGATAGACGAAGCGACCATCGCCTCGGTTGCAGATGTGCTGCGCTCCGGCTGGATCACCAGCGGCCCGAAGGTGCTGGAATTCGAGAAGCAGCTTTCCGCCTATTTCGGCGGCCGTCCGGTGCGCACCTTCAATTCCGGCACTTGCACGATGGAGATTGCGCTGCGCATCGCGGGCATAGGCGCGGGCGATGAGGTCATTACCACGCCGATTTCCTGGGTCGCCACTGCCAATGTGATACTCGAAGTCGGCGCGACGCCGGTGTTCGCCGACATTGATCCGGTCACGCGCAACATCGATCTGGACAAGGTCGAAGCGGCGATCACGCCGCGCACCAAGGCGATCATCCCGGTCTATCTGGCAGGCAAGCCGGTGGATATGGACAGGTTGTATGCGATCGCGGCCAGACACAAACTGCGCGTGATCGAGGATGCCGCGCAGGCGATCGGCTCGACCTGGAAGGGCAACCCTATCGGTTCGTTCGGCGATTTCGTCTCGTTCAGTTTCCAGGCCAACAAGAACATCACCACCTCCGAAGGCGGCTGCCTGGTGTTGAATAATGAAGAGGAAGCAAAGCTCGCGGAAAAATTCCGGCTGCAAGGCGTGACGCGCAGCGGCTGGGACGGAATCGAGGTGGATGTGCTGGGCGGCAAATACAATATGACCGACATCGCTGCCGCGATCGGCCTGGGCCAGTTTGCAAAATTGAATGACATCACCACGCAACGTCGCAAACTGGCGCGGCATTATTTCGCCACGCTGGGCAAGGATTTCGAGAAGCAGACCGGCGCGCAACTGCCGCCTGAAGATTTTACCAATGCCAACTGGCACCTGTTCCAGATCGTGCTGCCGGAACGCATCACTCGCGCCGACTTCATGGCGATGATGAAAGACAGGAACATCGGCATTGGCTTCCACTACGCGCCCATCCATCTGTTCAAGCTGTATCGCGCATTGGGGTTCAAGGAAGGCATGTTCCCGGTCGCCGAGCGTGTAGGCAAACAGATCGTCTCGTTGCCGATGTTCTATGCGATGAATGAGGCGGATGTCGAGCGCACCTGTGCGGCGATGCGCGAAGTGTTGGCGTCGTCGTTTAACTAAGCTTAGAACAACAAATATGATTCTTCCTAAGCACGTAGGCTGGGGTGAGGTAAGAACCCCAGCGTTTGGTGTGCTTGAATATGCTGGGGTTCGCGTTGCTCACCACCAGCCTACAACAAACTCCTGATTTCTCTAACCCCGTCCTCATGCTGTAAAATGCCGCCCTTATGAGCACACCCCAACTTTCCGTCGTCATCCCCGTCTATAACGAAGAGCAGGGCTTGCAGGCTTTGTTCGACCGGTTGTATCCGGCGCTGGACAAGCTTGGCATTTCGTACGAAGTTTTGTTCGTCAACGACGGCAGCCGCGACCGTTCCGCCGCGATATTGCGCGAGCAGTTCCAGAAGCGTCCCGATGTGACGCGGGTGATCCTGTTCAACGGCAATTTCGGCCAGCACATGGCGATCATGGCGGCTTTCGAGCAGAGCCGGGGGCAGCGAGTCATCACATTAGATGCCGATCTGCAGAATCCGCCGGAGGACATAGTCCTGCTGCTGGCGAAGATGGATGAGGGGCACGATTACGTCGGCTCGATCCGCCGCCAGCGCAGCGACAGTTGGTGGCGGCATCTTGCTTCGCGCGCGATGAACGGGCTGCGCGAGCGCATCACGCATATCAAGATGACCGATCAGGGTTGCATGTTCCGTGCCTATGACAGGGGCATCATCGACGCGGTCAACAGTTGCAAGGAGGTGAGCACCTTCATCCCGGCGCTGGCTTACAGTTTTGCGCGCAATCCCGCCGAGGTGGTGGTGGGGCATGATGAGCGCACCGCCGGTGAATCGAAGTATTCGCTGTACAGCCTGATCCGCCTTAACTTCGATCTGATGACCGGTTTTTCGCTGGTGCCGCTGCAACTGTTTTCGATGCTGGGGATGCTGATCTCGGTTTTCTCCGGTCTGTTCTTCGTGTTCCTGGTGATACGTCGCCTGATGATAGGTCCGGAAGCGGAGGGACTGTTCACGCTGTTCGCGTTGATGTTCTTCCTGATCGGCATCGCACTGTTCGGTATCGGGCTGTTGGGTGAATATATCGGACGCATCTATCAGCAAGTGCGCCACCGGCCGCGTTATCTGATCGAGGCAGTGCTGGAAAACAGGAGTGAGGATTGAGGAGCGAGGATCGAGTTAAAAGCGGGACTCAGGGTTTGGCTCAATCCTCGATCCTCGATCCTCGTAAATCGGCGGTAGTTTTTGCCTATCACAACGTAGGTTACCGTTGTTTGTCCGTTCTGTTGGCGCATGGTGTGGAGGTCACGCTGGTGGTGACTCATCGCGACAATCCGAAAGAGACCATCTGGTTCGACAGTGTGGCCGAGCTGGCCGAGTTGCACGGCATCCCGACCATCACGCCGGACAATCCGAATACGCCGGAAGTCATCGCGCAAATCCGCGCCTTGCAGCCGGATTTCTTTTTTTCGTTCTATTACCGCGAGATGCTCAAGCGCGAATTGCTGGAGATACCGAAGCAGGGTGCGCTGAACATGCACGGTTCGCTGCTGCCGAAATACCGTGGCCGCGTGCCGGTGAATTGGGCGATAATCCACGGCGAGATATCAACCGGCGCGACGCTGCATTACATGACCGAGAAGCCGGACAACGGCGACATCGTGGCGCAGCAGGCGGTGCCGATCCTGCCCAACGATACCGCGCTGCAGGTGTTCCAGAAAGTGACCGTGGCGGCGGAGATGGCATTGAATACCTGTTTGCCGGAGCTGCTGGCAGGGCGCGCAAAAGCGGTGAAACAGGACTTGAGCAAGGGCGGATATTTCGGCGGGCGCAAGGCGGAAGATGGCATCATCGATTGGTCGCAGTCTGCGCAAGCGATACACAATCTGGTGCGTGCCGTGGCGCCGCCGTATCCGGGTGCGACGACGCATCTGATGGGGAAGCCAATGCGCATTTTGCAGACGCTGGTGACTAAATGTACAGCGGCCGGAAAAGAACAACCAGCGTTCTACGTCAAGGAAGGCAAGGCTTACGCGATCTGCGGGCAGGGTGTGTTGCGCGTGGTGCGATTTGAACTGGATGGTATTGAATTGAGCGCGGCGGAATTTGCGGCGCAGTATGGTGCGGCAAGATTTGAATTGGGTAGCTAAGGTTTCGTCATTCCGGCGCAGGCTAAAATGAAAAAATGGAAGTGATGTAGCCCGGATGCAGCGCAGCGAAATCCGGGGTTTGGTGGGCATGGCCGAGTTTCCCCGGATTCCATTGCATTCCATCCGGGCCACGCCCACTTCAATTAGCTGGATTCCGGCCTGCGCCGGAATGACGATGAAATTTAATTGTTAAGGAAATCGCAATGAAAAAAGTATTGATCCTCGGGGTGAACGGTTTCATCGGTCACCATCTTTCCAATCGCATTCTCGCCACTACCGATTGGGAGGTGTATGGCATGGACATGAGCACCGACCGGATCAGCGATCTGATCGGGCGCGAGCGTTTCCATTTCTTCGAGGGCGACATCACGATCAACAAGGAGTGGGTCGAGTACCATGTGCGCAAATGCGATGTGATCCTGCCGCTGGTGGCGATCGCCACGCCGTCCACCTACGTCAAGCAGCCGCTGCGCGTGTTCGAGCTGGATTTCGAGGCCAACCTGCCCATCGTCCGTTCCGCTGTGAAGTACGGCAAGCATCTGGTGTTCCCGTCCACCTCGGAAGTGTATGGCATGTGTCACGACGAGGAATTCGATCCGGAAGAGTCCGAACTGGTCTGCGGCCCGATCAACAAACCGCGCTGGATCTATTCCTGCTCCAAGCAACTGATGGATCGCGTGATCTGGGGCTACGGCATGGAGGGTTTGAACTTCACGCTGTTCCGTCCGTTCAACTGGATCGGCGCCGGTCTGGATTCCATCCATACGCCGAAAGAAGGCAGCTCGCGTGTCGTTACGCAGTTCCTCGGCCACATCGTGCGCGGCGAGAACATCAGTCTGGTGGATGGCGGGCATCAGAAACGCGCCTTCACCTACATCGACGACGGCATAGACGCGCTGATGAAGATCATCGCCAACAAGGACGGCATCGCCACCGGCAAGATCTACAACATCGGCAACCCGAGCAACAATTTCGCGATCCGGGATCTGGCCGACATGATGTTGAAGCTGGCGAAGGAATATCCCGAATATCGTGAATCGGCGCAAAAGGTGAAGATCGTCGAGACCACCTCGACGGCCTACTACGGCAAGGGTTACCAGGACGTGCAGAACCGCGTGCCCAAGATCACCAATACCAGCGAAGAGTTGAACTGGAAGCCGACCATTAACATGGCCGACACGCTGCGCAATATCTTTGATGCATATCGCGGGCAAATCGGCGAAGCGCGCGGTCTGGTGGATTAAAAGCAGGATTGAGGATTGAGGAGCGAGGATTGAGTAAAACCCGCTGCTCTGACTTACACTCAATCCTCAATCCTCAATCCTGATATGAAAAAACTCGCTCTCAAAATTGACGTGGACACTTATCGCGGCACCCGCGAAGGTGTGCCGCGTCTGGTTGAAGCACTGCAACGCCATCACGCGCAGGCCACCTTTTTCTTCTCGCTCGGCCCTGACCACACCGGGCGCGCCATCAAGCGCGTATTCCGCCCCGGATTTCTGGGCAAGGTGTCGCGCACCTCGGTGGTGGAGCATTACGGCATCAAGACCCTGCTGTATGGAACTTTGCTGCCCGCGCCGGACATCGGCAAGAAATGCGCGAGTATCATGCGCATGGTGCAGGTTGCCGGTTTTGAAGTCGGCATCCACTGTTATGACCATATCCGCTGGCAGGATTATGTGGCGAACAAGGATGCCGAGTGGACGCGGCGCGAACTGCAACGCGCAGTGGATCGCTATACCGGGATATTCGGCGAGGCTCCGCACTCACATGCCGCAGCCGGCTGGCAGATGAACCGCCACGCATTCCGGCTGATGCAGCGCTTCGGGTTTGAATACAGCTCGGATACGCGCGGCACGCATCCTTTCATCCCCACCTGGCAGGCCGAGATCATCGCCTGTCCGCAACTGCCCACCACCCTGCCGACGCTGGACGAGCTGATGAATCGCGACGGCATTTCGCCGGACAACATCGCTCAGCATATCCTTGGGCTGACCGCAGTTCCGTCCGCCAGCCATGTGTTCACCCTCCACGCCGAACTTGAAGGCGGGAAATGGCTGCCGATATTCGAGCAGTTGTTGCAGGGCTGGCAGGCACAGGGTTATGAATTGGTGTCGCTGCGGCAATATCTGCAAGGGCTGGATGTGGGAACGCTGCCGCGTCATGAGGTGGTGATGCGTGAAGTGGAAGGGCGCGTCGGCACACTGGCGGTCGCAGCGGGCAATACGGCTGCAGGAATCGCATAACCAACACCTTCTGGAGATGAAAGATGGTGGATATATGGGAGCCTCTAAAAATCCAGAGTTCGCCCAAATGCCCCACAAGGGGACGCCGATCCGCTACGGGCTGAAGCCCGTGCGGAATCGTCAGCAAGGCGTGGAAGTGGGGTAAGCAGGCAAGCCGCATAGCGGCTGCTCGCAAAAAATTTTAGTTCCGGCTAACCTGAAGGTTACCCTACACTGAAACTTCGTTTTGCCGCGCCGCATATGTGTGATATGTAAGCAAGAAATTTTTTACGCAACGCAGCAGTTGGGATGAAATGTGAATTTTTAGAGGTTCCCATATGAAGACATGGTGGTATTCGCAAGGCATACAGATCAAGCTGCAGATCATCATCCAGCTGGTGCTGATAGCGGTATTGATACCGACACAACTGTGGATCGAGCGGCACTTCAAGGAGGAGATCCTGCTGGCAGCCGAGAGGCGCGCGCGGGTTTCGGCCGATGGCGTGATCAACGGCATGAACATGCTGATGATCAACGGCATGATCAAAGATCCGGAGAACCGCGCCCTGTATATCAGGAAAATGAGTTCCTCTGAGGGGGTGAAGGAACTGAGGGTCATTCGTGCCGGGCAGGTTCAACAGCAGTTTGGCCCTGGGCTGCCGCAAGAGCAACCCATGGATGAAATGGACAGGCGGGTGATCGCCAGTTCCAAGGAAGAATTCCGGCGTGTCGACGACAAGAATGCACCCGAGCTGCGCGTGGTCGTGCCGTTTATCTTAAGCACCAATTTTCGCGGCACCAACTGTCTGGATTGCCATGAGGCCCAATCCGGTTCGGCGATCGGTGCGGCAAGCATCACGCTTGATTTGAAGGGCGACTATGCGAGCCTGAACAGGACCAGCGCATTGTTGTGGAGCGGGCAGGCTGTGTTGCAACTGATCCTGTTTTTTCTTATAGGCAGGTTCACGCATACCATCACGCGCCCACTGGAAAATCTGCAAACCACGATGAGTGCACTGCAGAAGGAAGAGGACCTGGCCCGCTATGTAGGGACGATGCCGCCTTTGCAGATAGCCGGAGGAGACGAGATCGGCCAGTTGAGCGCAACGTTCAATCGCATGGTGAAGACGTTGCAGCAGCAAATGATATCGCTGAGTATCTCCGAAGAGATGCAGCAGCGCTATCTCACCCTGGAGCGTGAAGAACAGGCGCGGTTGATGGCATTGCTCGCGGTGATGAACGTTGGTGTTTTATTTGTCAGCCGGGAGAACAAGATCCTCCATGCCAATCCCACTTTTTTCCGTATCTGGCTGATCCCCCCTGAAACAAAGCTGGTAGGCAGGGATGTCGCAGATATCCCCGGCTATCTTTCCCATTTGTTGGGCAATGAAAAAACTTCTGCCCAGCACTTGCTGGAGCTGCCTGAAACGACGGATCTTTACCTGGCGGACAAACGGGTGGTGATCCAGACTTGCTACGTGGTGCGGGACGTGGAAGCTCAGGTGGTGGGACATCTATGGCTTTACGAAGATGTCACGCATGCGCGTCGCACCGCGGAACAGTTGTTGCATCTTGCTGAATGCGATGCACTCACCGGGTTGTACAATCGCCACCGGTTCACCGGGGAGCTGGAACATTTGCTGGTGGAAGCCAAACGAAATGGCACCAAGGTGGCGTTGCTGTCTTTCAGGCCCGATGACCTGAACCATATCAATGACACTTTCGGATACGCCGCCGGCGATAAGGTTCTGGCGCGGGTGGCCGAGATAGCCGGGAAGCAGGTAAGGCGCAATGAAATGTTTTGCCGGTTGCGCGGTGATGAGTTCGCGATACTGATCAGGAATGCCTCGGAGAAGGATGTTCAGGCGCTGGCACAGCGCATTGCGCATGTTCTGGCGCGTCTGGATTTTGAGTTTGGCGATCAAAAAATATCAATCACCACGAGTCTGGGCATGGCGTTGTTCCCGGACCACGGGGAAAGTGAGAAAGATCTGATCACCCATGCTGATGCGGCAATGTATCAGGCCAGGCAAGCGGGCAAAAAAAGTTAGCCGGTTTCAATATTGCACGAAGCCCGGAACAGTGCGGGCAGTGATGTAGCCCGGATGTAGCACAGCGGAATCCGGGGTTTGGCGGGCGTAGCCAAAGTTTCCCCGGATTCCATGCATTTCATCCGGGCTACGCCTTACGCCCGCTGATATCGCCGGTTTCAATATTGCGCAAGCCTGCATCGGGCAGGATGCACGGTATGGCCAGATCACCTGTTGGTGAGTCAGCCTTGCCTTTCAACCTTCCCGGCCGATGCCGTGATACTCGATGCCCAGCGCGGTGATGCTGGCGGGCTCGAACAGATTGCGCCCGTCGAAGATCACCGGCTGTTTCAGGCGCGCCTTGATGATGCTGAAGTCCGGGCTCTTGAAGGCTTTCCATTCGGTTACGATGACCAGCGCGTCGGCATCCTGCAGCGCATCCTTTGAATTGTCCGCATAGCTCAGGTCGGGTCGATCACCATAAATGTGCTGAGTTTCTTTCATCGCCGCCGGATCGTAGGCGGTGACCGTCGCCCCGCGTTCCCATAATCCCTCCATCACGACCCGGCTGGTGGCTTCGCGCATGTCGTCGGTGCCCGGCTTGAAGGCCAGCCCCCACAAGGCGAAGTGTTTGCCCTTGAGATCGTTGCCGAAACGCTTGGTGATCTTTTGCAGCAGCACGGATTTCTGCGTATGGTTCACTTCTTCCACTGCATGCAGCACTTTCAGCGGCAGACCATATTCTTCGCCGGTGCGCTGCAGCGCGCGGATGTCCTTGGGAAAGCATGATCCGCCGTAGCCGCAGCCGGCATATAAAAAATGGTAGCCGATGCGCTGGTCGGAGCCGATGCCTTTGCGCACGTGCTCGATGTCCGCGCCAACGCGCTCGGCGAGGTTGGCCAGTTCGTTCATGAACGAGATGCGTGTGGCGAGCATCGCATTGGCCGCGTATTTGGTGAGCTCGGCGGACTTGATGTCCATCACCATCAGCCGGTCGTGGTTGCGCTGGAACGGCGCATACATGTCGCGCATCACCTTGATGGCCTGTTCGTCTTCCGCGCCGATAACGATCCGGTCCGGGCGGTTGAAGTCGTCGATCGCCGAGCCTTCTTTGAGAAACTCTGGATTCGAGACGACGGAAAAATCAACCCCTCCCAGCCTCCCCAACCCCCCAGCCCCCTTATCAGGGGGAGAACCAGGGGAGGAGCCGAGGCCGCGCTTGTTGAGTTCTTCCTGTACCGCCTGCTTGACCTTGTCGGCGGTGCCGACCGGTACCGTGGATTTGTCCACGATCACCTTGTATCCGGTCATCGCGCGGCCGATGGCGCGCGCTGCGGCGATCACGTATTGCAGGTCCGCCGAGCCGTCTTCGCCGGAAGGGGTGCCCACCGCGATCATCTGCACCAGGCCATGTGACACGCTTTCCGCCACATCGGTGGTGAAGCGCAGGCGCCCGGCGGCAACGTTGCTCTTGATCAATTCTTCCAGACCCGGCTCGTAGATCGGCACGCCCCCGGAGTTGAGTATCGCGATCTTGCGCGGGTCCACATCAAGGCACAGCACGTCGTTGCCCAATTCGGCCAGGCATGCGCCGGACACCAAACCTACATAGCCGGAGCCGATGACAGTGATCTTCATTGCGTCGAACTTTCAAAAAATGAGGTGTGCATTATGCCGCAACCGGCGCAGTTAGTCAGCGATGACAGTGCGGACTTGCAGTGCCAGATTGGGTGACAGGCAATCCAGTTCAATGTTGTCCGGCATCGAACGCAGCCAGGTCAGTTGCCGTTTGGCGAGTTGCCGTGTGGCGGCGATGCCGGATTCCAGAAGTTGGGTCTGATCGATTTCACCTTCGATGAATTGCCACGCCTGGCGATAACCGACGCAGCGCATCGAGGGCAGGTTGGGATGCAGTTGGTAGCGCTGCCTCAGAGCGCGCAGCTCTTCGACCAGCCCCTGTTCGAGCATGTGTTTGAAGCGCGTGGCGATACGCTGGTGCAACACGCTGCGGCTGGCGGGGATCAAGGCGACGGGCAGGATACGGTAAGGCAGTTCTCCCTTCGCTTTTTGTTTGAGCAGTAGCGACATCGGTTGCCCGGTGAGCCGGTATATCTCCAGCGCGCGCTGGATGCGCTGCGTGTCGTTGGGGGCCAGACGCGCCGCAGTCTCTGCATCCACTGCGGCCAATTGCCGGTGCAGATACTGCACGCCATGCTGTGCGATCTCAGCATCGAGCGAGGCACGTATGGCGGGATCGGCTTCCGGCAGGGAACTCAGACCGTGTTGCAGCGCGCGGAAATACAGCATGGTCCCGCCCACCAGCAGCGGGATTCTGCCGCGCGCAGTGATATCGTGCATCAGGCGCAGCGCGTCATGGCGAAATGCGGCGGCGGAATAAGCCTCGGTAGGATCGCGTATGTCGAGCAGATGATGCGGAGCGCGCGCCAGCGTAGCCGCGTCCGGCTTGGCTGTGCCGATGTCCATATTGCGGTACACCAGCGCGGAATCCACGCTGATGATCTCCACCGGCAAGGTTTGCGCCAGCTCCACCGCGACGCCGGTCTTGCCGCTGGCGGTGGGACCCATCAGAAAAATCGCCGGGGGCAATTTTTTTGAGGATTGAGGATTGAGGATTGAGGATTGAGTTAAAGGCGGAGCAAGGGTTTCGCCTCGATCCTCGATCCTCGATCCTCGATCCTTTTTATTCATTTTCCGCGCATGAACATCGCGTCGAGTTCAGTAAGTGTGATCTGGAACCAGGTCGGACGGCCGTGGTTGCATTGGCCGGAGCGTTCGGTCTGTTCCATCTCGCGCAGCAGTGCGTTCATTTCGGTGACGCTTAATATTCGATTGGCACGTACCGCGCCGTGACAGGCGAGGGTGGCGAGCAGCTCGTTGCGCCTCTCGGTGAGCACGCGGCTCGCGCCGAATTCGCGCAATTCGTCCAGCACATCGCGCGCGGCGGCTTCCGCTTCGGATTGCTTGAGCAGCACCGGCATGGCGCGCACCGCCAGCGTGTTGGGAGAAAGCGGGGCGATGTCGAAGCCCAGCGTTTTGAGCGCATCCTGTTCCGCTTCCGCAGTGGCAACGTCCAATGTATCGGCATGAAAACTCACCGGGATCAACAGCGGCTGCGTGGCGATCTGTTCGGCATCCAGCGAGGCCTTGAGTCTTTCATAGACGATGCGCTCATGGGCGGCGTGCATGTCCACCACGATCAGTCCGCGTGCATTCTGCGCGAGGATATAGATGCCGGAAAGCTGGGCGAGGGCGAAGCCGAGCGGGAATTCGTCTTGTGAAATGGGAAGACCAACCCCCCTCAGTCCCCCCTTGTCAGGGGGGATGACTACTCCTCCCCTGACAAGGGGAGGCTGGGAGGGGTTTGGTTTTTCCGAAAAAGCTTCCCACACCTGATACGCTACGCCAGATTGCGCGATACCCAGCCCGATGTTTTGTTGCGTCGGGATAAACGACGCAGGCTGCTGTGATGCCGGAGTTCGGGCATCTTGCCCGCTTGCTGGTACGGCGAGCGCCTGTTGCAGCGTATGAAAAATGAATTGATGTATCCCCTGGCTCTCGCGAAAGCGCACTTCGCTCTTGGCGGGATGCACGTTCACGTCCACCAGCTCGGGCGGCAGTTCGAGGAACAGCACGAACGCCGGATGGCGCTGGTGATGCAGGATGTCCTGATATGCCTGACGCAGTGCGTGGCTGGCGACCTTGTCGCGCACAAAGCGGCCATTAACGAAAAAATACTGCGCATCACGGCTGGTGCGCGAATAGGCTGGCAGGGCAGCCAGGCCCTGCAGCGAGAGGTTTGCAGCGCTGCGCGACACCGGCACCGCAGCCTGGCCGAATTCTTCGCCTAGCAGTGCAGCGACGCGCTTCGTTGCTGCTGCCCTCACCCCTAGCCCTTCTCCCGCCTGCGGGAGAGGGGTAGCAGATAACTGCCACACTGTGCGTCCGTTGTGTTGCAGCGAAAAGGCGACATCGGGACGCGACAATGCGATGCGCTTGAAGGCTTCCTCGCACCAGGCGAATTCGGTGGCTTCGGATTTCAGGAATTTGCGCCGCGCCGGAGTGTTGAAATACAGCTCGCGTATCTCCACCGTGGTGCCACGCGCGTGGCTGGCTGGAGCGGGTTCGCCGAGACGCCCGTCTGCAGCCTCTATTTTCCAGGCATGGGTGTCGGGAGCCGAGGCACCGGACATTATGGCCCGGCTGGTCAGGGTGAGCTGAGCCACCGCTGCGATGCTCGCCAGCGCCTCACCGCGAAAGCCCATGCTGGCGACCCGTTGCAGGTCATCCAGCGAGGCGATCTTGCTGGTGGCGTGGCGCATCAAAGCCAGCCGCAGCTCATGTTTTGCGATGCCTTTGCCGTTGTCGCGGACGCGCAGCAGCTTGATGCCGCCGCCCTCCAATTGCACCGCGATGTCGCTTGCATCCGCGTCCAGACTGTTTTCCAGCAGCTCCTTGAGTGCCGCAGCGGGGCGCTCGATCACCTCGCCGGCGGCGATTTGATTGATGAGCAGGTCTGGTAACAGCTGGATGGCGGGCATGTGCGGCCAGGGCAATGAAGGGCTCGCCATTATAACGGACATGCGAAAGCAGCTGGGTACCCATGCGGGCGGCAGGGAATGGCAAGGGGATAAATAGCCCGGTTTTCCATCTCTATTCCTCGCTTGACCGGATGGCGAAGCTTGGTAGTTTAGCCAGCGTGGCAATACGATGAAGATGAATTTGTAACTTTCGGGATCAGGCCCACGTTCGTATCGTGATGGTCATTGCATGATTCCGAATGGATCGAGAGTGGTTTGTTCGGCGAAGAAACACTAATTCAAAGGGGGACGAAGAAATGGGAAAACTAGGAACCTGGACCAATAACGAAGCGCGCCAGTTTGAAATCTTGCCGCTTGAGAATAACCCGCTTGAAATCGAATACACGCAATTGGAAACCAGATTTGATTCTGAAGAGGGAATTTCCTGGGTATTGATGAATCCCAAAGATGTGCCCTGCTTTAACCTGGATATTTTGGGCGAGTTGCAGCAATATAACCAGTCCATCGAAGATTGCGGCGGCAAAATATGGAAGCGGGGGGAATCGCATGCCATCCGCTATATGGTGTTTGCTTCCCGGACTCCCGGTGTATTCAATCTGGGTGGACAGCTTGCGCTGTTCATCCGATTGATCAGGAATGCCGACCGGCAGGCATTGATGCATTACGCAACGATGTGCATCGACTCGATGGCTTCCAGAATAAGGCATTACGATTTGCCTGTGGTTACGATCTCGCTGGTTCAGGGCGATGCATTGGGCGGCGGATTCGAGGCGGCGTTGACAAGCGATATCATCATTGCCGAGCGCAACAGCAGAATGGGTTTCCCGGAAATTCTGTTCAATCTGTTCCCCGGTATGGGCGCGTATAGCTTCCTGGCCAGAAAGATCGGGACCGTCCAGGCCGAGAAGATAATATTGAGCGGCAAACTATATAGCGCAGAAGAGTTGCACGCGCTTGGATTGGTTGATGTGCTGGTTGAAGACGGCGAAGGAGAAGAAGCGGTATACGATTTTGTTGCAAAACAGGCTCGCCGTTCCAACGGATATATTGCGATGCGAAAAGCACGGAAGATGTTCAATCCAGTCACATATCAGGAGCTGATGGATATCACCGGCATCTGGGTCGATGCGGCCCTGCAACTGAATGAAAAAGACCTCAAGGTGATGGATCGATTCTTGCGTTCGCAGCAAAAACTTTTCGGGAATAGTGCAAGGGTGCAGCATTCCGCTGAGGCGGTGCAAAAGGCCGCTGAGACGCGGAGAAAACCGGAAATGGCGCTGGTGTTATGACTCAATGGCCTGGCGATGCTCATCCAGATAGCGGATCATCGCTTGTCTGGTGGCGTTAAAGCAGTCGCGGGCTTTGTTCAACAGATTGCCGGCCGAAGCCTGCAAGCCAGCGTGGTTGGACTGCGAAATTTCGCGGCATATCTGGAATAGTGCTTCCGCCCCCAGGTTGCCCGAACTTCCTTTCAGCGCGTGTGCCAGATCCTTGAACAGCGTGTACTCATGATCGAGCAGTGCCCTTTTCATCGCATCGAGCATTTGCTCACCTTCCAGAAAAAATCCATGGATCACGTCATCCAGGAAATTATCGTTCATTTCTCCCAGCAATCTCAGGTTGTGCAAGGTTCTGCTGTTGATCAACATCTCATCCGCGGTGCCCGTCTCCTCTGAGTCTGTCTGCCCTGTGACCAGCGGTTTGGGAACTGATTTTTGCGTATCTGGTACATTGTTGGCGGTTGCAGACAGTCGAGCAACAGTATCAAGCAGGGTGTGAGCATCTATCGGCTTGGTAAGAAATGCATCGACCCCGGCCTCCTCGCATTCACGCCTGGCTTCGATGGTCGCGCTGGCAGTCAGGATCGCGATCGGCATGCGCGGTTCCGTCCGGTCGGTCATCCGGTGGATTTTCAGTGCTTCCAGCCCTGCCATAACAGGCATGTGCATGTCCATGATCGCCAGGTCATAGCGCTTGTTTTCCAGCATATCCAACGCCAGATCGCCATTCTCCACCAGATCGACGTGGTGCCCGGCGTATTCCAGTATTTTCGAAATGATCTTGCGGTTCGTCGCGTTGTCCTCGGCCACCAGAATATCGAGCCGGCGATTTTCCTGGCTGTTCCGCTCATAGTGTTCCACGAACGAAACGACGTCCGGGGACACTGCATCTGTAGGCAAGGCCCCGTGCAGCGCGTTGAACAGCAGTGTCTTGTCTATCGGTGCCCTCAATAAACAGGAATATCCCATTTTGAGCAACTCTTCCTGATCGTTGCCGGCGGCATCGGAAACGATCAGTATCAGCGATACGTTGCTGGTGGAATATTCAGCCCATACATGAGCAGCAAATTCCCTGGCATCCATGCCCAGCACTTGTGGTCTGCACAGTACGGCATGATTATGCAGCCCATCGGATGCTGTCTGTCCCAGCAGCGAGAAAAGTTGTGCCGGAGATTCCGCATGCTCGAATCGCGCTCCCCAGCTGGAGAGATAATCTGCAACGGCCGCCTGCTCGCTGCCCGCCATTCCCGCTCCGAGCACGCGAATCTGGCGCAGTGTCTGCAATTCATCGAGTACGCGGCTTTCCGGTTGTTTCTCGAATGGAAGTTCGAACCAGAACATGCTGCCCTTGCCCACTTCGCTGTGCAAACCGATCTGGCCGCCCATGAACTCGACGAGCTGCTTGGAGATGGTGGTGCCCAGCCCGGTGCCGCCATAACTGTTGGAGATATTCGCGTGTGCCTGGGTGAAGCTCTCGAAAATGTCCTGCTGCGACTCTTGCGCAATGCCGATGCCGGTGTCGATCACTTCGAACCTGAGGCGCGCTGATGATGCATTCTGGGCCAGTGTGCTTACCTGCAACTCCACCATGCCCGCTTTGGTGAACTTGATCGCGTTTCCGACCAGATTGATGATGACTTGCCGCAAATGCTGCGCATCTCCGCGCAGCAAAAAACAGGTTTCGGGCGAGGCATGCATATGCAGGCGCAACCCTTTCTTTTCGGCCTGGGATGCAAACATATCCATGGTGTTGTTGATCAGGCTGTGCAGATCGAAATCCACGATCTTGCCGACCAGTTTGCCGCTTTCGATTTTGGAAAAATCCAGGACGTTCTCGATGAGTTTGAGCAGGACTCGCCCCGAGTTCCTCAGCGTTTTGACCAGGTCCTTCTGCTCCGCATTCAGTGGGGTGCCCAGGATCAGGTCGCTGGCACCGATGACGCCATTCAGCGGGGTGCGCATTTCGTGGCTCATGTTGGCCAGGAAATGGCTCTTTGCTTTGCTGGCTTCTTCGGCGCGGATGACCGCCTGATTCAGACGCTCCAGAAGTTTGTACATGTAAAGGGGGATCAGGACCAGAGTGAGTAGCAATCCCGTGCCAAGAGTGCTGTGTATCCGCCAATAATCGTTCAGCAGGATTACGCTGGTGAAGCCGAGCACGCTGAGCATATGCGACATTCCCAGCGACTTGGTGCCATATCGCAGCCCGTTTCCGACGGTGACCCAAAGGTATATGCCAAAAAAAAGCACACCCGTTTCCCCTGTCATGAGCATACCGAATGTAACTGCGCCCAAATCGGCAACCATCGCCAGCAATTGCCTTTTTTCAGATAGATTTGGTCTAAAAAAAACGATCCTCAGGAACACTATGGAAAAAACAAAGAATCCGCCGGAAAAGATAAGAACGATATCCTGAATGCCGGATCTGTTGCCTGGATAAAAGCGCAAAAGCAGAAAGGCAAAAATGATAGCCGAAAAAAAGACTCTCAACAGCGCCTGCTCATGTTCACTGCCATAATTCGGGAATCTGGCCCGAAGCCGCCGGAAAAATTTTTCCAGCACCTGGGTCATATGGTCAATTGCTCGGGAAGGGGTTCTGGAGAATCCTGTATCTGCTGTTGAATAAGGCTGGCCTTGCTGAATTGCGCAGCGAAGGCTTCTACGCAGTCCGGATCGAAATGCTTGCCGATGTTGGTTGTCAGGTATGCCAACCCCGCTTCATTCGACCAGCTGATTTTGTATGGGCGGCGCGAAGTGAGCGCGTCGAAGACATCGGCAACGGCGACGATGCGCGCTTCCAGCGGTATTTCGTCCTTCTGTGCGCCATACGGGTAACCGCTGCCATCATATTTTTCGTGATGCGACAATGCGATCTCCGCCCCCATGCTCAGATATTTTGACGGACTGTTCTGCAGGATCTGGAAGCCGATCAAGGGGTGGGTCCTCATGATGCCGAGTTCATCCGCGGTCAGCCGGCCCGGCTTCTGCAATATGTGATCGGGTATGCCGATCTTGCCGATATCGTGCATCGGAGCGGCGAGCTCGATCAGGTCGCAGCGCTCCACTTCCAGGTCCAACCCCTCCGCTATCAGTCGCGAATACTTGGCCATCCGCACGATATGGTTCCCGGTATCCTCATCGCGATATTCACCGGCTTTTGCCAGTCTGAACAATGTCTCATGTTCACGCGCGCGCACCTGTTTGGTCGCATCCGCGATCCGCTGTTCCAGGAATTGCGAGCGATGCAGAATGATCTTCTGCTGCAGGCGCAGGTGCAGCATGTTGCGGCACCGGACCCTGCATTCATAAGGATCGATGGGCTTGGTGATGAAATCGGTTGCCCCCGATTCCAGCACCTGATATTTGATGTCCCGTTCTTCCAGCGATGTGACCACCACGATGGGTACGCCTTCGAGAGAATATATCCGCCGCATCTGCTGTACCGCTTCCAGTCCAGTCATGCCGCTCATCATGTAATCGACAATGATCAGGTCCGGTTGATTGTCCCTGATCCACGCCAGAGCGGTGATAGGGTCAGCAAATGTTTTTACGATGATGTTCTTTTGGACGCTTCGTAATACTTTGTCAAGTATCAGCCGGCTGGTGAATTCGTCATCGATGATGACGACAAGTGGAGCGACAGTATTTTCAAAATTGTTTTCGATCAATTCAAATGACATCGCTCCCCCATCACGAATGGCCGTTCCATTTGTTCATGCGATTTCTTAGTTATATCTGGTTTCGCGTTGATTATAACAAGCTTTTTTTCATTTGCAACCACTTTGATTTTGTGGCCGCAACGGGGGGTGGTTTTCACTACGGCGGGATTCTGTCCTCTGTAGTTTGTGAGGGAACAAGTGTGTAAATCGAAAAACACGAAAGACACGAAAGACACGAAATAAACAAACAGCCTGTACCGGTTCTACCATCCACCCATTGAGTAAGGAACAACGGTTTGGCATCTCTTTCGTGCCTTTAGTGTTTTTGCGAGTTATTGCCTTTGGGCAATATCCCTGCAAAAACCGATTCGTGGATCAATCGCCGTTATTATTGAGGTTTACATAATTCATGACTGTTAAGTGATTTACCGTAGGGCGGGCTTTGCCCGCCGCGTCGGGCGTAGCCCGACCTACGAGATGCGGAGACTCTGTCTTCAAATATGTAATCCTCAATAGGTTGATTTTAAAGAGCCGTAGACGCGGCTCTTTTTATTGGTGCGGCACTCACGCGCGATATGTCTTGATGACCAGGAATGCTCCCAGCAGACTTTCTATCAGATAGATCACGCTGGACACGCCGTGCAGCATTTTGAAACGGCCGGCAAACTCGCTGTGCATCACATCAAGCGGCAAGGCCTGATCCTTGAGATCGGCCATGACAGGCTGGATGCAGAACTGTAATACCAGCGTAAGCAACAGCATCACCGCCACCACCCAGAACAGCCTCTGGCGCAAGGCCGCGCGGCCAAGCATGCAGACATGCTGGATCAGCAGATACATCCCGCACACCATGCCGAGATAGCCCAGTTTGATGAACATCTCGCCGGCCAGCTCGCCAGCCAATTGCCTGTCGGGCTGCGTGTAGAACAGCACCGGCACGGCGAGATAGCCGATCACCCACAGACCGCCGACCCAGGCCGTGATCGCCAGCGCAGCGAGATGACGCGACAGATTTTTCATGGCGCGCAGGGTAGCACATATGGATTCGATGGCAAGCAGTCCAATGGCACTGGACAATGGCGCATACTGTCTGGACAATGACATGTCGCTGATCTGATGGAAAGCATCATCAATACAACAAGGATATGCAGATATGTATTACATCGTAGAAAGTGGCAAGTCATTCGAGCAGGCTGTGACCGACCTGGAAGCCGCAGTGAAACGCAACGAATTCGGCGTGCTGCATATCCATGATCTGGGCAACACGCTGCGCAGCAAAGGCATCGCCTTTGCCGAGAATTGCAAGGTCTTTGAGGTGTGCAATCCGGCGCAGGCCGGCAAGGTGCTTTCCACCGACATCCGCCTGAACATGGCGCTGCCCTGCCGCATCTCGGTATACACCGAACAGGGTAAAACCAGAATCGGAATGATCAAGCCGGTGCCGATGCTCGCCGCGTTGTCGCAGGACCCAACGCTGGTCAAAGTGGCGCAGGAAGTCGAAGCCAGGACCAGGAAAATGATCGATGAAGCCAGATAGACTAATCTCCAGATAATCCTTTAGCCCGTCATTCCTGCCCTCGAATGTTGTTATCGGGGGCGGGAATGACGCAGTTTTGTGCTAATGGGCAATATGGGAGCTGTGTTTAACAAAGTCATGCAACCCACTACCCGACAAGCCGGGTGTGGAATTGACACAGCCGCGATACGATTTCAACTCTAAAAAACCATCATGACGCTATTCCCCGTTTGGGCCGAGCAGGTCAAATATCTGATCGGTATTTTTGCGATCCTGAATCCGCTCGGAACCATACCCATCTACCTCAGCCTGATGGCCGATCGCAGCCCGGACGAGATGCACCGCACTGCGCTCAAAGCCGCTGTCGCCGTCGCGGTGATCCTGACGCTCGCGGTCTGGGTGGGTGATGCGTTGTTGTCGTTCTTCGGTATCGGAATCCCTGCGTTCCGCATCGCCGGCGGACTGCTGGTGCTGATCATCGCCATCGCGATGTTCGGCGCGAAAACCAGCCCGGCGCGACACACTGACGCAGAGCAAGCCGAAGCGGAAGCGAAGAACGACATCGCCGTGGTACCGCTGGCGATCCCGCTGCTGGCCGGGCCGGGCGCGATCAGCCTGACCATCGTCGATGCGCATCAGGTAGCCAGCCTGGCTGACAAGTTCGTGTTCAGCATGGGGATCGTCTGGGTGGCGGGGATCGTCTGGGTGGTACTGCGGCTGGCCGAGCCTATCGGCGCGCGTCTGGGCACAGGCGGCCTCAACATCGCCACCCGCGTCATGGGCTTGATACTCGCCGCGATGGCGGTGCAATTCATGGCGGACGGGATGCTGGAGTTATTTCCCGGTTTGTCTCACTGAAGAAATCTCCAGATGCACAGCATTCGCGTCAGCAGTCAACATTTAACGATGACCAACAGACATGATGCCCGCCATATGCCGGACAAGGCATGGGTCTATGTGTCCAACCGGTTGATTGCCGTTGGCATGGCATTGATTCCCGCAATATCTGCCGCTGAATCCCAGGGTTATTTTGCATACGTCGAATCCAGGCCGATCTGCGAGCTTTGGCTGAATCCCGGCTTTTATTCCTACCACGTGCAGAGATACAAGGGGCTTAACGACAACAATATCGGATTGGGGGCTGAATACCGCTATTCGACTGCAAACTCAGTCACGCTTGGCGTGTTTGAAAACAGCGATAGACAAACTTCACACTACGCCGGCTGGTACTGGCAGCCGCTTGGATTGGGCCCGGTTCGTATCGGGGCGGTAGTCGGAGCGATTGATGGATATCCGATGTGGAATGGCGGCTGGTTTGTTGCAGTCATACCTGCAGCCAGCATCGAGTACAGCAGCATTGGAGCAAATCTGTTGCTGATACCCAGTTACAAAAACAAGCTGTATGGATCGATTACTTTTCAGTTGAAACTCAGGGTATTTTGAAACGGGGTCTCGCCAACCGGTCTCCTCCTTACTATACATGACGACATAAGTGGAAAGCAGCTTGCGGTTCGATACATTTGGCCGTACCTCGAAACTTCGCTATGCTCGTTTTCCGTTCGCCCTGAGTGCCGCGCGTAGCGCGGTGTATCGAAGGGGCAAACGGAAAACACTCACCACGAACGGTTAGGATTTATGTCGCTATGTATAACTATGGAATGCCCGGCAACCTGTTGAATTCACGGTTTCGTCTTGCCGGCATCTTTCGGAAGCCTGGAAAAATTGCTCGGAGTTTGCGCTGCAGCTTGCGGGCCTTCGATTTTGCCTTGCGCCCAATCCACCAAAGCACCGGCACCCCATGACACCAGGGCGGCGAGTGTGAACACCAGCACGCCGCGCGTCATGCCCTTGGCGATTTCCTGCTGATCCAGATACCGGTTGAGATGCCATGCAGCAACGAAGAACACGATGGCGGAGACGAGAAGGCCCGGCATCTATTTGATTTCGGCTTGTTCGTGCGGCACCGTCACGGTAGCGGAGGCCAGGGTCTGGTTGCCGGATGCGTCGGTTGCCGAATAGATCACGGTGTAGATCCGGTCGGATGCGCCATTGTGATGGGCGCGGAGTTTTATGTACCGGTCATCGATACCAAAACTCGCATCGCGGATATCGCCGGGTTCCAACGGCTCGTTGGCGGTGATGGACTCGAGTTTGACTTCGGGCAGATGGTCGAAGTCGTCGTCCTTTATTGTGAAGATGGCATTCACCGGCATCAGCTTGCTGTCAGGCGAGCGTAGCGTGCCCGGGTTCAGGTTCACCGAGAGAGTGGGCGGGGTGGTGTCCAGTTGTTCAAGTGGGACAGTGATGGTGGCCGGAAAACGGTTGGTAAAATGCACCATGGCATGACCGGTCAGATAGCCGGTGTCGTGCTGATCCAGGGCGACGCTCATTTTGGTCAGGGTCTGGCCGCCGGTCAGGGCGGGCGACTTGTCATTGATGACTTCCCAAAGGATGGCGTGCGTTTCGCCTTTTTCAGGGACACTCACGGAAACGCGCCAGCCTGTCGGCGAGTTGGAGCTTGCGGCGGGGATGCCCAATTTGGTATGCCAGCCCGACGGCAACTCGAACAATTCCCAGGCATCGTTATCGGGAACCTCATCGCGCTTGCTGTCGCGCCCGATCGTAACGGCATCTATGGTTTGCGGGAGGTCGTTGATCACGCGATAGTGGTACACGATCCTGCCGCCCAGATGTCTGGCATACACGCCCACTTTGACTGTGGGGGGAGGTGGCTCTTCCTCCGCGATGCTGACAGCAGCATAGGTCAGTATGGTCATACTGGTTAACTTGAGCATAGTAATCGCCCAGCTTTGTTTCATGGCGCTGCCTTTCCGTATTGGTAGTTCGGTTATTGCCGGAATTTCTTGTGGCACTGCACGCAATAGCTCGTCGTGTTGCGCAATGCCTGCAATGATTTTTTCAGGTCTGTTGTTTGCAGCGTATTTGCCAATTCTTCCGCGCTGGCGTGTGCATCCAACCCCAGCTTTCTGAAATCCTCGTTTTCGGACGCGTCAAATATCTGCTTCAGGTCTTCGCTCATTCCCAGCTTGGTCCGGGCTGTTCTGGCTGCCCTGTCGAATCTCCCGTCGGCAAGCTGGCCGATGATAGCCTGGGTCGCCGCCATCTGCGCCCGCATATTTGAAAGCAGGCGGTGCTGCATCCTTGGGGTAAGGCCGAGAGACGTTCTGTTGTCGAATATGTTATGTGCCGTAAGGTTGGTGATGCCCTTTTCTTCGGCCATGCCGGCAACAGGTATAAATAGAAGTGCCAGCATCACGATTTTTTTCATGGGGTATCTCCTGTGTGCATATTCGGCTTGAGCGTCGAAAGTCGTGATCATGTTGTGATGGTGCGCAGTGTTCCAGTATTCATCTGTCCGGTCAACCGGGATTAGCCGCGGTTTGCGTGCTTGACCATAGTGCCATGTAACACTAAAATCTTCGCAGACCAACCCCTCCAAACCTCCCCTTGTCAGGGGAGGCTTAACAGTCTGTTGAATTTATCAACTCGCGTCGAAAAATGAACATTTTTGGGGGTGCTTCTACCCTTCACCAGTTACTAAAAATCGCTTGTAGCGCGTTCTGAGAGGTCGATATTTTTGGTAACTCTGTAAGGCCGATAAATTCAACAAACTGTTAAAGGCTTCCCCCTGACAAGGGTGGACTGAGGGGGTTGGGTTAAGGCGTTACTGTGTACTAGTGTTGCGGCGATGCGTGTTGCGGTGACTTTCCACCTGCAAGCCCTGCGCGTTCATCTCGACCAGGATCGCGCCGTCCTTGTCCGAGCGCAGCAGTTGCGCACTGCTGTCGGCGTAGCGCTGCACGACTTCCTGCTTGGGATGGCCGAAGCGGTTGCGGTAACCGACGGTGAACACCGCGTAATCGGGCGAAACGGCGCTGACAAATTCATCCGCTGAGGAGGTCTTGCTGCCGTGATGCGGCACTGCCAGCAATGCCGCTGGCAGTTTGTCCGCGTGTTCTTTGAGCAGGCTGCTAGGCGATCCATATCCCTTCCACCCGCACCCGCATCCCATTTTCCCGTTTGCCAAGGGCGTTGACCAGGCCCGAGTGCCGCGACTGCAGCACGCACATACGCGGGAGAAAGAAATAGCGCCGGCCGATCTGAAGCTCATGGCGGGTATGCCTGACGATCCCCTCGTAGGCGATGGTGTGGTAATAGCCGATCTCCTGGCCCCGCTCCCGCGCAGCCATCAGACCGACTATGCACCAGACGATGCTGCCGCTCAAATAATCCGGGTCTTCAACTACCACCCCCACATGCGTCACGGGGCAACCGGTCATCACCGGACGCCCGAACAGCACGTCACCCTTCTTGACGGCGAGCTTCTCGACATTCGCCGGGTTGAGCGGCACGATGGTCTCGCGCGGTCCGGGGTCCTCGGGATACGGTTCCAGCACGAAGTCATACTCCCTGCCCAGCATGTCCTTCCAGGTGATGTCCACGTCCGTGGGGAGGAAGGTGGCCGGCATGATGGCCGGCTGGTCGAGGTAGATGCAGCGCTTGAGCGCGTCCGGATGGACGGCGGCGAATTCGGCCAGGCCCGCGCAGGTCTTGAAACCGCATTGCCCGCAGTCCTTGCCGGGGAGCTTTCCCAGGATTTCCTGCACATTCGCCGCCATCACTCCCCCCGGTAGAACAAATCCGAATCCAGCGTCCGCAACACCCCGAAATGATGCTCCCAGCCGATCTGTTTTTTCCCGGCGCAGATTGTGCATACCGCCATCGGCGGGCTGCCCCTGAGCATCATCGGCTCCCTGATCTCTTGCGCCCGTTCGATCCTCGCAGCGATGCGGTCGATGCCGATGCCGTGCAGCGCATCGGTTTCCAGCACATCGATGCCGGCTGCATCAATGATGTTGGCGCGGAACACTTCCTTTTCCGCCTGGGAAACCAGGTCGATCTTGGTGACCACCGCGATGTCCGCCAGCGTCAGCATCGCGCCGATCTTGCGCGGCAGATTCATGCCGCTGGTCGCTTCCAGCACCACGATGCCGAGCGAGCCTTCGATATATGGCGCGCAACGCAAGCACAGTCCCGCCGTTTCCACGAACAGCGTGTCCGCCCCTTCCCCGGCTGCCCATTTCACCGCATCGCCCAGCACCAGCACCCCGGCATGATCCGGGCACAGATCGCCGGAGTACACCTTCCTGGCCGGGATGCCGAACTCGGCATGGAACAATTCGTCCTCGTCAGCGTATTGCACATCGATCTTGAGATAGGCAAGCCGGCATCCTTTTGCCAGCAGCCTTCTGGCGACCTGGCGCAGCACCATCGTCTTGCCGCTGGTGGGCGGCCCGGCACACATGATGACTTTCATCGCGGATTCCTCATATTGACCCCTGGCTCATATTGATTTCAAGCTGGAAAGCTCCATGATCACCCTGAGCTCCTCTTCAATCAGCAGCTCTCCCCCGCGTATCTTTTCGCGCAGGTCGTCCATGACCTTGCCCATCTGGTTGATCGTTTCGGCGACCCGTTTCTCTTCGGCGCCGGTGGTAATGACATCCTGCATGGCGCCGCCCTTCATCACGATGCGGTAGTTCGAGAGCAGCGCGATGTGCGGGTCGTGGGTGACGAAGATGAAGATCTTCTCGTATTTCCGCAGCAATTCCAGAGCCTTGTTCCGGTTGATGCCGGCGTTCTCGATCTCGTCCAGCAGGATGATCGGGGAATTTCCGATGATCACGGCATCGGCGATCAGCAGCGCGCGGCTCTGGCCGCCGGAAAGCTCGGTCATTGCGCTGTCGACGATGATCGGCTCGCCGGTCAACTGGTTGGCGAATTCCAGCGTATCCTCGACCACCGACCCGGTGCGCCCGCTGTGCCTGATCCGGGCGTGAATATCGAGGAATTTATGAACCGGCAGGTCGGACAGAAAACTGGTGTGCTGCGTGATCAGTGCGATCGGATTCTTGGAAGGGTCGTCCAGAAATTCGGTAGAGGGAACCGCGTCATTGATCAGGATACGCCTTTGCGAAGGCGTATTCTTTTCGGCGAACAGGCCGATGTCGTTGATCAGGGCGGTCTTGCCTGAGCCGGTCGGGCCGACGATGCTGAGCACATCGCCCATTGCAAGATCAACGCGGTCGACCGGATCCCTGTTTCCGGCCCTGCCATAGCCGCCCAGAATGGAAATTTTCCTGATCGTCATCGTCGATGCCTTTCCCTCAACCGGAATCCCGCCCTGTGTTTCGATATGGAGACAAAGGCCTTGGGAACCTCTGATTAAGCCCACTTGGAGGACTTAATCAGAGGTTCCCTTAACTACAAGCTGCCTGCCGCCACATCGCGCCGGTTCAAGCGTTTTCAGTATAGGCGCAATGCTATGCCGGTGCAAAGCAAGCCGCAGCGGGAGGATGTAACTCCAATTGTCATTCAGAGGTGAGGTATTGGTGGGAGCGGCCTCCTGGCCGTGACAGGCTTTATCGCGGCCAGGAGGCCGCTCCCACAAGCATCTCTACAATCATGGCTGCGGCGAGTGCGTCCAATAGCGGCGATGTGATTTGCGATAACTTTCCACCTGCAAGCCCTGCGCGTTCATCTCGACCATGATCGCGCCGTCTTCATCCGAGCGCAGCAGTTGCGCGCCGCTGCCGGCGTAGCGTTGCACGACTTCCTGCTTGGGATGGCCGAAGCGGTTGCGGTATCCCACGGTGAATACGGCATATCCTGGTTGCACCGCAGCTATGAATTCATCCGTGGATGAGGTCTTGCTGCCGTGATGCGGCACGACCAGCAATGCCGCTGGCAGTTTGTCCGCATGCTCCTTGAGCAGTCGTTGCTCTGATTCCTTCTCGATATCCGCAGTCAATAAAATATGCTGGTTGCCGATGCTGATGCGCAGCACGCAGCCTCTATTGTTGTCGCGGATGTCTGCCTCGGAGTAGCTGGCCGCATCGGGATGCAGCATCTCGAAACTTACCCCGTCCCATTGCCATGCCTGCCTGTCCGTGCAGCGTCTTAACTCCCCTCGCCCGCCTGCGGGATAACCAGCGACTTGGCCGCTGTTTTTTGGTGGCTTAGTCGAATGGCTAGTAGTTTCATCAGAGGGGCTGGGGGAGAGGGTTGCCTGTTGCATCAGCGCATGCTCATCGGGCAGCGATGATGAGAGCCAGCCTATCGGTATGCCCTGCATCACCGAAGCAGCGCCGCCGGTGTGGTCGGTGTCGTCGTGCGTGAGCATCAATCCGTCCAGTTGGTTGATGCCCAATGCCCGCAGGGAGGGGATCAGGATGCGGTTGCCGCTGTCAGCGTCATCGCTGAAATCCGGTCCTGCGTCGTAGAGCAGCGTGTGATGCCGGGTTTGCGCGGCGACCGCCAGGCCTTGTCCGACATCGAATACGATCAGGCGCAGCGTCCCGGTCGCGGGCGGTTCCGGCGTGTTGAGGAACATCGGCAGCAGCATCAGGAAACCCAGCCAGCGTGCCGGAAAACCGCGCGGCAGCAGTATCAGCAACACGCCGAGCATGCCGGCCACGACACTCCACGCGGGCGGAGCATGCTGCGTCCATACCGCTTGCGGCAAGGCGTTCAGCCATTCCAGAAACACCATCACCCCGCTCATCACGGTGTGCGCCAGCCAAAGTGGTGCGCCCCAGGGCAGCGCTGCCCCGAGCAGCGCGAGCGGCACGACGATCAGGCTCACCAGCGGGATCGCCAGCGCATTGGCGATCGGCGAGACCAGCGAGACTTGCTGGAACAGACCCAGCAGCATCGGAATCAGGCCTATTGTCATCGCCCATTGCACGCTGGCGTATTCGCTCAGCCAATGTGCGGGTTTAAGGCGGTGCGCGGTGACGTACAGGATGAGTGCCACCGCGCCGAACGACAGCCAGAAGCCGGGCGAGATGACCGCCCACGGGTCGGGAATCAATACACCGAGCAGCGCGATGCCGAGAATCTGCCCGAGCGAAAAATTGCGGTTCAGCCACAGCGCGGCGGCGACCGCACCTACCATATAAACGGTGCGTTGCGCAGGCACGGCGAAGCCGGACAGCAGCGCGTAGCCCAGTGCCACCAGCAATGCGGCCAGCGCGGCGGCCTTGCGCGCCGGCAACAGCAAGGTCAGCCGCACGCTGCGCCGCCACAGCCAGTAGGTGAGGGCGAAACCCAGGCTGGCGAGCATCGTGATATGCAGGCCCGAGATGCTCATCAGATGATTCACGCCGGTGCGCGTGAACACTTGCCACTGCGCTGACGGGATGCTGCTCTGGTCGCCGATCGCCAGCGCGCTCAATACGCCGGCATAAGGTTCGCCGCCCAGCTGGGCATTGAACTTGTCGCGTACCGCTTCGCGCCACGACTCGATGCGGAAGGACAGGCCGTCGGCCAGCGCGTCAACGCGGACGTTGTTGCCCTTGTTGTGCACATAGCCGACCGCGCGGAGGTTATTCTCCAGCGCCCACGCTTCAAAATCGAAGCCGTGCGGGTTCGCTGTGCCATGCGGCTGTTTGAGGCGCAGCGTGAGTCGCCAGCGCTCTCCTGCTTTCAGCGCCAGCGGTTTTGTTTTTTTGTCGAACCGGTGCCGGGATAAAAGTTTTTCATAATAGGTGCTGATGTAGATATGTTGCGGCACGCCGGCTTGCGGTACGAAAAACTTTTGTCCGGGCACCCGAGTGAGGGTTTGTTCCACGGCGAAAATGAAGCGCTGTCCGTGTTCGTGGTTGCGCGGCAACTCGGCGATCACGCCGATCACTTCGATATCGCGACCCTGCCATTCGTCCGGCAGGCTGGCGGCAAGGCGCTGTTCGGCTTGCCATGCGGCGTGATAGAAGCCGAGGCCGAGGGCGAAGGCGGCAAGGAGCAGAATGCGTACAAGGCGCAGGATGGGGGGCTTCGATGGGATCAGCAGGGCTAGCGGAAAACCGGGCAGCAACCATGCCCAGGTGAAATCCGGCAGTGCTGCCTGCTGTTGCAGCAGCCACACGCCCAAGGCAAAGAAAATGGCGAATATAACCATGAGCGTAGATTAACCCACTAAAATAGAGCCATGCGCAAATTCTTCCGCAAATTTCTGCCGCACCATGAGACAGTGAAAAACCATCGCTGGATCAAGCCGTTCGGCAGTTGGCTGCAACATCCCAACCTGTGGCATCTGCATCGCCGCTCGGTGGCGGGCGGCGTGGCAGTGGGATTGTTTTGCGGCCTGATCCCCGGGCCGTTGCAGATGATCTTCGCCGCACTGCTGGCGGTGCTGCTGCGAGTCAATCTGCCGGTGGCAGCGTTCACGACTTTTTACACCAACCCGTTCACGATATTGCCGCTGTATGCGCTGGCCTACGAGCTCGGCGCGTGGGTGAGCGGTGTGCACAGCGGCGTGGCCGCAGCGAAACTTTCATTCCCGGAAATGCAATGGCATGACTGGATGGGAAAATTGTGGGACTGGCTGATGCTGCTGGGCGAACCGATCCTGATCGGATTGCCGTTGCTTGCCATCGGTCTGGCGATCAGCGGATATGTTGCAGTGCGCGTCGCATGGCGTGTGATGGTGATATTGAAGTGGCGCGCCAGAAGACGGCGGCAGGCCTGCAGGGTGGAGTAACTCGAAATACGAATGGCGACACCTGGTCGCGCAAAGGTTGATATGGCTTACACACTGACAGCATTCAAATTGCAGAATCTGGCCGGTTCTATGTTGTGCACCGGATGCCTACATTCATATGCGCAGTTTGGCGATGAGAAAAGTTAGCGACAGGCAGAGATTGCCGAGGCGATTATTCTTGCCAAGGAATTGAGTGCATGTGAAAAGGCTGCGTCGAATTCCGCCCGGAATTGACCCAGAGCACGCACCAAAGTAATTCATTTCGTTCCCCGATTGTTCCTGGTGGGAGAGTTCAACCATCCACGCATCCGATTGAAACAATATGAATAAATCTTAAAAATCTCCTTCTGGCACGACTGTTGCTCATCAATGACCAGTGAGCCAGGCATGGTTCCTGGGACTGGAAATAAATGAGCAAACAAATTCTAAGGAGAGATCAAGATGAGTTCAGGATTTTGGCAGGCAGGACATCGGCCGACGCTGTTCGCGGCCTTTTTGTATTTTGACTTGGCCTTCATGGTGTGGGTGATACTGGGCCCGCTGGGCGTGCAGATCGCCCATGATCTGGAACTCAGCGCAGCGCAAAAGGGTTTGATGGTGGCCACCCCGGTGTTGTCCGGCGCATTGTTGCGCTTGGTGATGGGGATGCTGGTCGATCACTTGAAACCCAAGCTGGCCGGTGCGATCGGCCAGGTGATCGTGATTATGACGCTGCTGCTCGCCTGGTGGCTGGGTGTGCATAGCTTCCAGCAAGTGCTGGTGTTGGGCGTATTTTTGGGAGTGGCCGGCGCTTCCTTTGCCGTGGCGTTGCCGCTGGCATCGCGCTGGTATCCGCCGGAACATCAGGGCACTGCGCTCGGCATCGCCGGCGCCGGCAATTCAGGAACCGTGCTGGCTGCATTGTTTGCGCCATTGCTGGCATTGCTTTACGGTTGGCAGAATGTGCTGGGACTGGCCGTGATCCCGTTGGTGATCGTGTTCGTCGTTTACTTGCTGCTGGCCAAAGACAGCCCGAGCTGCCCGCCGTCGAAATCGCTGGGCGAATATTTCAAGATTCTGCAAGACAAAGACGCCTGGTGGTTCATGTTCTTCTACAGCGTGACGTTCGGCGGATTCGTCGGGCTCGCGGCCTCGCTGACGATTTATTTCAACGATCAATACGGATTGAGTCCGGTGATGGCAGGTTATTTCACCGCCGCCTGCGTGTTCGCCGGATCGCTGTTCCGGCCGCTGGGCGGTATGCTCGCGGATCGCGTCGGCGGTATCCGCTCGTTGTCCGTGATGTATGTGCTGTCCGCTGTTTTTCTGGCGGTCGTGAGTACCGGATTGCCGCAGGCGTGGATGGCGCTGGTCGCTTTCATCGCCGCGATGCTGGCGCTCGGCATGGGCAACGGCGCGGTGTTCCAACTGGTGCCGCAACGTTTTCACAGGGAGATCGGCGTGATGACCGGTCTGGTCGGCATGGCGGGCGGCATAGGCGGTTTTTACCTGGCTTCGAGTTTGGGTTACGCCAAACAATTGACCGGGCAATACCAGATCGGCTTCCTGATCTTTGCCTGTCTGGCGATGCTCGCTCTGCTCGGTTTGTCGGGTGTGAAAACGCGCTGGCGCACCACTTGGGGTGCATCGCACCTGACCACGGCCAGGATATAAACAAGTTCGTGGGGGCGTATGGCCATACGCCCCTACGAAACCAAATAGGCGCGGGTAATCTCATGGCACTCGAAACACGCAGCGGATATGCAAGCGCAACCGGCGCAAGACCCTCCAACGAGGACTTTTGCGGCATCGTCATGCCGGAAAGCCGGATATTGGCAACCAAGGGCGTGGTGGCGGCGCTGGCCGATGGAGTGGGCGGCAGCGGAGGCGGGCGCGAGGCGGCCGAATATAGCGTGCGCGGTTTGCTGGCCGATTATTACGCCACACCGGATACCTGGGCGATCCCGTACGCGCTGGACAGGGTGTTGCAGCCGATCAACCGCTGGCTGCTGGCGCAGAGTTTTTCCCAAAACGATAACCGGCGTTTGGTGAGCACGCTCAGCGCGTTGGTGTTGCATGGCGATCGCTATGTGATCGGACATGTGGGAGACAGCCGCATCTATTTGTTTCGGGACAGGCAATTGCGCGCATTGACGGTGGATCATGTATGGGATCAACCCGGCATGCAGCATGTGCTCAGGCGCGCGATGGGACTCGATAAGCACCTGGTGGTGGATTACACCGATGACGTGCTGCGTCCCGGTGATGTCTTTCTGCTGGCATCCGACGGCGTGTGGGAGGTGTTGGGCGACAAGGCGATACATGATCTGCTGACTTCATACCAGGATCCGCAGAACGCAGCCGATGCGCTGGTGCGCCAGGCACTCGCAGGAAAAGGGGGGGATAACGCCACCGCGATGGTGCTGAGAGTCGATCAGCTTGGCGAAACCAACCGGCATCACGCGGTGATGGAGGCGAAAAATCTGGCGATTCCGGAACGTCTGAAACCGGGTCAGATACTGGATGAATTTGAAGTCATCAAGTTGTTGCATGAATCAAAAGGCTCTTTGCTCTATCAGGTGCAGCATGTCACGACACAGCCCGTGACACAACAAAGCCTGGTACTCAAGACCTTGCCTCCGGCTTTACGGGACGACGTCCCCAGCCGCGAGGGCTTGCTGGTCGAAGAGTGGCTGGCGAAGATGCTGATCTCGCACTATTTCCCGCAGGTGCTGCCACTTTCACAGGATGGCCGTCATTATCTTTACTATGTGATGAGCTTCCATGAAGGGGCGACGCTGCAACAGCATCTGGAACATGGCCGGCATTTTTCGATTGCCGAGGCGATACAGATCGGGACTCGTCTCGGCAAGGCGCTGGGCATATTGCATCGCATGAATATCATTCATCGCGATATCAAGCCGGACAACATTCATCTTGATACTGAAGGCAAGCTGCGTCTGCTCGATCTGGGCGTGGCGCTGAATCCCGCGACGATGCGCTCGCAGGGCACGCCGGGCACACCCAGTTTCATCGCGCCGGAATTGTTCGCCGGAGAGCAGCCTTCCTGCCAGAGTGATCTGTACGCGTTGGGCGTGACCTTGTATTACCTGCTGACGCGCAAGTACCCCTACGGCGAGATCGAACCGTTTCAACATCCGCGTTTCACCGAGCCGTTGCCGCCGACTCGTTATCGTCCGGATATCCCGCAATGGCTGGAACATGTGCTGCTGAAAGCCGTGGCGAAGAACCCCGCGAAGCGTTTTGAAACTGCCGAGGAATGGGTGATCACGCTGGACAAGGGCGAACATGCTTTATCGATTCCATATCGGCGCGCACCGCTGGCCGAACGCGATCCATTGCGACTGTGGCAGTTGATTGTGGCGGTTTCAGTCTTGATCAATTTGCTGTTGCTCTATCTGTTGTTGGTTACATGAGGCACGCACCATAGTTGAATGTGAGTTGAATGTGCTGCACCGTAATGATGCGTGCATAGCCCTAAGCGACGAGCCGGAAGCAAATGTAGGTCGGGCTACGCCCGACCACTTCGACACGCTCAGGACAGGCATGGTGGGCACAGCCCACCCTACGCTATGGCTACCGCACAAATTCCCTTCTCCCGCCTGCGGGAGAGGGGGAGTAATAGCGCACTGGCACGTGAATTGCTCTGTAAGCAATAGGCATCTTTCATATTGCGGGAACGACATGACGAGCATCCAGAAAACTACCCATAAAACCAGACTGGTTGTGATCGGCAACGGCATGGCGGGGATACGCACGATCGAGGAGTTGCTCAAAATGACTCCGAATGAGTTCGAGATCACCGTGTTCGGAGCCGAGCCGCAGCCCAACTACAACCGCATTCTGCTGTCGCCGGTGTTGTCCGGTGAGATGTCGTTTCAGGACACTGTGCTGAATGACTGGGACTGGTATGAAGAAAACCATATCACGCTCCATGCCGGGAAACGAGTCAGCAAAATAGACCGCCAGCACCGCGTGGTCGAAAGCGAAGACGGTTTGGTCGTGCCTTATGACCGCTTGTTGATCGCGACCGGCTCCAACCCCATCATGCTGCCGATACCAGGAATAAATTTGCCCGGCGTGCTGACCTATCGCAGCATAGACGATGTCGAGAAAATGCTGGCTGCTGCCCGGAATAATACCCGGACCGGCAGGCGCGCGGTAGTCATCGGCGGCGGCCTGCTCGGACTGGAAGCGGCGAATGGCTTGTCACGGCAAGGGATGGAAGTGTCGGTGGTGCATCTGTGCGGCTGGCCGATGGAACGCCAGCTCGATCAGGCCGGCGGCGGCCTGCTGAAAAGCGCGCTGGAAAAACGCGGACTGAAATTTTATCTGTCGCGCCAAACGGAAGCGATACTCGGCGACGGCAAAGTGACCGGTTTGCGCTTCAAGCCTGTCCTGAGCCCTTCGACAAGCTCAGGACAGGCTCCGCGTAGCGGAGTCGAAGGGGACGGCGAGGAAATTCCCGCCGATCTGGTGATCATGGCGGCGGGCATACGGCCTAACATCGCCCTGGCAGAGTCCGCCGGAATCTATTGCGAGCGCGGCATCGTGGTGAATGACACGATGCAGAGCTACGATCCGAAGATCTATTCGGTAGGGGAATGCGTGCAGCATCGCGGCCAGACTTACGGATTGGTTGCGCCGCTGTTCGAGCAGGCCAAGGTCGCGGCGAACCATCTGGCCGAATATGGCCGGATGCGCTACGAAGGTTCGTCGGTTTCCACCAAGCTGAAGGTGACGGGCATCGATCTGTTCTCTGCGGGTGATTTCAACCCCGGCCCGGAAGACGAAGAGTTGCTGTTTCAGGATGCGGCGCGCGGCGTGTACAAGAAACTGGTGCTGCGCAGCAACAGATTGCGCGGCGCAGTGATGTATGGCGACACGCTGGACGGGCCTTGGTATTTCCAGATGATGCGCGATGGAACCGATGTGTCCGGGATGCGCGAACATATCCTGTTCGGCCAGATGCATATCGGCGATTCGGGTCGCGGCGGCGCGTTGAATGTGGCGAACCTGCCGGACTCGGCAGAAATCTGCGGCTGCAACGGGGTGTGCAAGGGAACGATAGTCAAAGCCATCGTCGAGAAAAAACTGTTTACGCTGGAAGAGGTGCGGGCACATACCAAGGCCTCCAGTTCCTGCGGTTCATGCACAGGCCTGGTCGAGGCGTTGTTGGCCAATACCGTGGGTGGCGACTACTCAGTCAAGCCGAGTAAAAAACCAATTTGCGCATGTACCGAGCTGAGCCATACAGAAGTTCGCGATGCAATCGGCAAGCTGAGACTGAAAAACCTGCCCGACCTGATGCTCCAGCTGGAATGGAAAAAACCGGATGGTTGCCACATCTGCCGTCAGGCACTTAACTACTATTTGTTGTCCGCCTGGCCCGGCGAATATCAGGACGACAGCCGTTCGCGTTTCATCAATGAACGGATACACGCCAACATCCAGAAAGACGGCACGTACTCGGTGATACCGCGCATCTGGGGCGGGATGACGACGCCGGCCGAGTTGCGTTCGATTGCCGAGATCGCCGAACGCCATGAAGTGCCCACCGTCCACATCACCGGCGGACAGAGGATCGGTTTATATGGCATCACCAAAGAGAATCTGCCCAGGATGTGGGGTGAACTAGTCGAGGCAGGCTTCGTTTCCGGCCATGCCTACGGCAAATCATTGCGCACGGTGAAGACTTGCGTCGGTTCGGAGTGGTGCCGTTTCGGCACACAGGATTCCACCGGGCTGGGCATCAAGGTTGAGAAGATGACCTGGGGTTCCTGGACGCCGCACAAATTCAAGATTGCGGTTTCCGGTTGTCCGCGCAACTGTGCCGAGGCGACCATCAAAGACCTTGGCGTGGTGTGCGTGGACTCCGGTTATGAGATACATGTCGGCGGTAACGGCGGTATCAAAGTACGCGTCACCGATTTCCTGTGCAAGGTCGCCAGCGAAGTCGAGGTGCTGGAGTACTGCGGTGCGTTCATGCAACTGTATCGCGAGGAGGCGCATTACCTGGAGCGCACTGCACCGTGGATAGAGCGCATCGGTTTGGCCTGCGTCAAACAGCGCATCGTCGATGATATACCGGGGCGGACCCAACTGTATGCACGCTTCCTGGAGTCGCAACGCTATAGCCAGGATGATCCATGGAAAGAACGCGCACTGGGCAAGGATGCGCATGAGTACGCAGCGCTGGCGACGATTGCGTAGGGTGGTTACGGCGACCACCGTAGGGGCGTATGGCAATACGCCCTTTGTGAATGAGCAGAGGGCGTATAGCCATATGCTCCTACGAGAATGAGGTGATGCAATGAACTGGATACAAGTCGGCAAACTGGAAGACATCCCGCGCCAGGGTTCGCGGGTGGTGAATACGCCAAAAGGTGAGATCGCGCTGTTTCGCAGCGTGGACGATCAGGTGTTCGCGCTGAATAACTGCTGCCCGCACAAGGGCGGGCCATTGTCGCAGGGCATCGTGCATGGCAAGCGTGTCACCTGTCCGTTGCATAGCTGGGTGATCGATCTGGAGACGGGTAATGCTGTCGCACCGGATGCGGGATGTGCGCATCGGCATGAAGTGCGGGTTGCACATGGCGTGTTATTTCTTGAAGTCAGGGCTGAGGATCGAGGACTGAGGACTGAGGACTGACTACCTGTCCCTATTGCGGGATTGGCTGCGGATTAACAGTGGGGCAATTGCAAAAATCATTTTCGCCAACACGAGAAACCTGCAGGCCTTGATTTGAGTTGCTTATAAAGGAAAGTGGCAATGTACCTTGATACGATCCAGAAATTCGCAGTAACCGCAGAACATAAGGCCGCTGCCGTGCGTGCTTCGATGCCGGCATTTTTTGTTGCCGCCATGATGGCGGGGGCTTATGTCGGGTTGGGTATCATCCTGATTTTCAGTGTCGGTGCCAAGGTCGATCCGGCCTACCAGAAACTCATCATGGGTGCGTCTTTCGGCATTGCGCTCACGCTGGTGGTCTTCGCCGGTTCGGAGCTCTATACGGGGCACACCATGATCATGCCAATTGGCTGGTTGTGTCGCAAAGTTGGACTTGCGGACATCGGCAGGGTCTGGACGATAGGCTGGATCGGAAACCTGGCAGGTGCAATCTTGCTGGCATTGATCTTCGTTGCGGGCGGTGGTGGCGTGCTGCTCTCCGATGGTGCTCCGCTGTTGTTCAAGGTAGCCGGTGCCAAGATGAATGCGCCTGCACTTGAGTTGGTCATGCGCGGGATATTGTGCAACTGGCTGGTGTGCTTGGCGCTCTGGATGGCAAATCGCACATCCAGCGACACAGCGAAGCTGGGGGTCATCTTCTGGTGCCTGTTCGCGTTCATCGCCAGTGGCTATGAGCATTCTATTGCCAACATGACGATCTTTGGCATCGCGCTGCTGGGCGAACATCCTGGTACCGTCAGTCTTGCGGGCATGGGGCACAACCTGTTGTGGGTGACATTGGGCAATACGATTAGCGGTACGCTTTTTATGGCGGTTGCCTACTGGTTCGCTTCGGGTTCGTCCATGGCAATCAAGACCCCAGATGTAATAGTCAGGAATGTTGCCAGTGATTTGGAAAGTTGAGTATGCCGAGCATGGGTTATCCCGCAACCATCCGCACTACCTGCCCGTACTGTGGGGTCGGCTGCGGGGTAGCGGTGAGTTCCGAAAAACTTTTGGCCGGGCACCCGGTCGAGGCTGCGGGCATCAATTTGTCAGGCGACCAACAGCATCCGGCCAATTTCGGCCGGCTGTGTTCCAAGGGCGCGGCGCTGGCCGAAACGCTGGATAACGAAGGACGATTGCTTTATCCCATCGTCGATGGCCGGCGCGCCTCTTGGGATGAGGCGCTGGATCGCGTCGCCAACGGCTTCAAGAGAATCATCGCGCAGCATGGGCCGGATGCGGTGGCGTTCTACGTCTCCGGGCAACTGCTGACCGAGGATTATTACGTCGCGAACAAGCTGATGAAAGGCTACATTGGCAGCGCGAACATCGATACCAATTCGCGGCTGTGCATGTCCACCGCAGTGGCCGCGCACAAGCGCGCGTTCGGTGCGGATGCCGTGCCGGTGTGTTATGAGGACATCGAGGCAGCAGACCTGGTCGTCATCGCCGGTTCCAACTATGCCTGGGCGCACCCGGTGCTATACCAGCGCCTGGTTGCTGCGAAGAAGGCGCGTCCCGAGATGCAGGTGGTGGTGATCGATCCGCGGCGCACCCCGACTTGCGACATCGCCGACCTGCATCTGGCGATCGCGCCGGGAGCCGATGCCTATCTGTTCAACGGTCTGCTGCATCATCTGCGCCGCGAAGACGCGCTAGCTCTGGCTTACGTCGAAGCGCATGTGGAAGGCTTTGCCGCCGCATTCGAGGCGGCACGCGCGGTCAGTTCGATCCCCAAGGTGGCGCAGATTTGCGGAATTGCCGAGACTCAGGTCAGCGAGTTCTTCCGGATGTTTGCGCGCACCGAACGCACCGTGACGATCTTCTCGCAAGGCATCAATCAATCTTCCAGTGGCGTGGACAAGGCCAACGCGATCATCAACGTGCATCTGGCCACCGGACGTATCGGCAAGCCCGGCATGGGACCGTTCTCGGTGACCGGCCAGCCGAATGCGATGGGCGGGCGCGAGGTGGGCGGCCTCGCCAATCAACTGGCGGCACATCTGGATTTTTCCGATCCGGACAGCGTTGATCTCGTCGCGCGTTTCTGGAATGCACCGAATATTTCAAAAACGCCGGGTCTGAAAGCGGTGGAGATGTTCCAGGCCATCGCCTCAGGCAAGATCAAGGCGGTGTGGATCATGGGCACCAATCCGGTGGTCAGTCTGCCGGACGCAGACAGGGTGCGCGCCGCCTTGCTGGCCTGCGAGCTGGTGGTGGTGTCCGATTGCGTGCGGCACACCGACACCACCGCCTGTGCCGGCATTCTGTTGCCCGCTGCAAGTTGGGGTGAGAAGGATGGCATGGTGACCAACTCCGAGCGGCTCATTTCGCGGCAGCGTTCGTTCATGACTACAGCGGGGGAGGCCAGGCCGGACTGGTGGATCATCACCCAGGTGGCGCAACGGATGGGCTACGCCGAGGCATTTTCCTATACCAAGCCGGTACAGATCTTTCGCGAACATGCGCGTCTGTCCGGTTTTGAGAATGACGGCAAGCGCGCCTTCGATATCAGCGCATTGTCTGAATTAAGTGATGTGGAATATGACGCGCTGGAGCCGGTGCAATGGCCAGTCAACAGTCAGGCACCTCAAGGCACTCAGCGATTGTTCGCCGATGGAAAATTTTATACGCCCAGCGGCAAGGCGCGCATGATCGCCGTTGCGCCGCAGCTACCCGCCGTGGCAGTCGATGCCGGGTTTCCGCTGGTGCTGAACACCGGACGCATACGCGACCAATGGCACACGATGACCCGCACCGGCAAAGTGCCGCGCCTGAATGCGCATCTGTTCGAGCCGTTCGTGCAATTGCAGCCATCCGATGCGCAAAAGTATCAGTTGCAGGATGGCGCGTTGGCGCGCCTGACCAGCCGCCACGGCAACATGCTGGCACGCGTGCAGGTCAGTGAAGACCAGCGTCCCGGTTCTGTGTTCGTGCCTATGCACTGGAATGATGCCTTTGCGAAATCGGCGCGGGTGGATGCACTGGTCGCACCGATCACTGATCCGATCTCCGGCCAGCCGGAATCCAAACACACGCCGGTGCGGATCGCGCCATATCGTCCGGCCTGGCAGGGATTCGTGCTGAGCCGCACTCGTCTGGAGCTGCCGGACACCAGCTATTGCGCCTGCTCACGCGGTGATGGTTATTGGCGGCATGAGATCGCCGGTGAAACGCTACCGGATGAATGGCGCGGCTGGGTACAAGGCGTTTTAGGTCGTTCAGCGAGCGTAGCCCGGATGGAATGCAATGGAATCCGGGGGAACTTCGGCCACGCCCGCCAAACCCCGGATTTTGCTACGCTACATCCGGGCTACGCCCCTTCCGCTGAGTGGATCGAATATTGCGATGCGGCAATGGGGCGCTATCGTGCCGCCTGTCTGCAAGATGGCCGCCTGGAAGCGGTGTTCTTCATCGCGCCGGATCAGCGCTTGCCGGAACGCGAATGGCTGGGCAGCCTGTTCGGGCAGGCAATGCTGCAACCTGCGGAAATGGCCGGCTTGCTGTCTGCGCGCCCACCCAAAGGTGCGGTATCTGACACGGGGCGTATCGTGTGCGCCTGTTTCAGCGTCGGCGCAAAGACCATCGCCAACGCGATTCAGGCGCAAGGTCTGGACAGTGTCGAGGCGGTCGGTGCCTGCCTGAAAGCCGGAACAAATTGCGGATCATGTGTCCCGGAGATCCGGCACATCCTGGAGCATCGCGCCTGAGTGTGCGAATCTTGTACACCGGACTTTGATTGGCTCTATTCCTTTTTCAGCGGCGCAATAACCAACGGGCATTGCGCCGCATGTGTGATGACTAACCATCCGGTGCAATGCGCTACGCCCTTCGTCTGTGCTCAGGACAGGCTTATTGCACGTGAACTACGTGCAACTATTCCTTTAGCAGCACGCCATCCTCTAGTCGCAAACGGCGTTGCATGCGTCCTGCCAGTTCGTGATCGTGCGTCACCACGATGAAGCTGGTGTGCATCTGCTCGTTGAGCCGCTGCATCAGGTCGAATAGCGCCTGGGCACTGCTGCGGTCGAGGTTGCCGGTGGGTTCGTCGGCCAGCACGCAGGCCGGCCCGGTGACCAGTGCGCGCGCCACCGCCACCCGCTGGCGTTCCCCGCCGGACAGTTCCGAAGGGTGGTGGTGCAGGCGATGCGCCAGCCCGACCTGTTCCAGCATCGCGGCGGCAGGAGGCTCCGCTTCCCTTCGTTTCATGCCGCGTATCAGCAGAGGCATCGCGACATTTTCCAGCGCGGTGAATTCCGGCAGCAGATGGTGGAACTGATACACGAAGCCGAGCGAGCGGTTGCGCATCTCGCCGCGCTGCGTCTCGTCCAATTGCTGCATCTCCTGTCCGAGTATCTGCACGCTGCCGCCGCTGACCTCATCCAGCCCGCCGAGCAGATGCAGCAGCGTGCTCTTGCCGGAACCCGATGCGCCGACGATCGCGACACGCTCGCCGCGCTGCACGTCGAGGTTGACGCCCTTGAGCACCGGCACCTCGATCTTGCCGAGCATGAAGGTCTTGGTCAGATCGCGGCAGGAAATCACGTTCACAGAATCTTCGACCATCGGCCCTCGATCCTCAATCCTCGATCCTCGATCCTGCTTCTTATTCATAGCGCAGCGCCTCCGCCGGTTGCGTCTTCGACGCCCGATAGCTCGGGTACAACGTGGCCAGCAGACAGATCAGGAATGACATCCCCGCCACCAGCATCACTTCGGGGTAGCGCAGGTCTGAGGGCAGTTCGCTGATGTAATACACGTCCTTGGCGAGGAACTGCACCCTGAACAGTTGCTCGATGAACGGCACGACTACGTCCAGATTGAGCGCCAGTGCGATGCCGCCGACGCTGCCGAGCAGCGTGCCGATCACGCCGATCACCACGCCCTGCACGATGAATATCTTCATGATGCTGCGCGGCGATGCGCCCAGCGTGCGCAGGATCGCGATGTCGGCCTGCTTGTCGGTGACGGCCATCACCAGCGTGGAGACAATGTTGAACGCGGCCACCGCGACGATCAGCGACAGGATGATGAACATCATCTTCTTCTCCATCTGCACCGCGCGGAAGTAGTTGCTGTTCTGGTGCGTCCAGTCGTTGGCAAAGAGATCGTCCGGCAACCGGCTTTGCAGCTCTGCCGCCACGCGCGGCGCCAGGTCGATGTCGCGCAACCTGGCGCTGATGCCGGTCACCGCATCGCCAAGCTGGAACAGCTTCTGCGCGTCGCCGATGTTGATCAGCGCAAGGTTGTTGTCATAGGGAGCCATGCCGATCTCGAACAGTCCGACCACGCGGAATTGCTTGAGGCGCGGCATCATGCCGGCGGGGGTGATCTGTCCTTGCGGGGCGATCAGCAGGACCTTGTCATTGAGCCGCACGCCGAGCGCGCGCGCCAGATCGGTGCCGAGCACGATGCCGAATTCGCCGCTGCGCAGATCGCCCAGCGCGCCCGCCTTGATCTTGTTGGCCAGCTCGGTGATCGCTGTTTCGCGCGCAGGGTCTATACCGCGCACCATCACCCCTTGCACATTCTGGCCCAGCGACAGCATGCCCTGTCCTGCCACATAAGGCGAAGCGGCGGCGACCTGCGGATGCCGCGCGACCTTGTCCATCACAGCCTGCCAGTCATTCAATCTTCCGCCATCCGCGACCACCTCCAGATGCGGCGACGCGCCCAGCATGCGCGCGCGGATCTCCTTCTGGAAGCCGTTCATCACCGACAGCACCACGATCAACGCCAGCACGCCCAGGGCCATGCCCAGCATCGAGATCAGCGAGATGAATGAGATGAAATGGTTGCGCCGCTTGGCACGGGTGTAGCGCAGACCGATGAAAAGTTCGTAGGGTTGCAAGGCAGGCAGATGGCTATGTTCTGAACGGGCGTAAGTGTGCCACAAGCAGGCAGTCATGGGTATTGAGAATCTGGTGCATTATGTGTTACGATCTGTCATACAATTCATGCTTCATAAAGGTGCACATCATGACCACGCTCAATCTACGCTTGACAGACCAAATCGACCAGCAGCTTTCCCAAGAGGCGCAACGTGAAAACCGGACGCGCTCGGAAGTGGCACGTGAGGCGCTTGCATGGTATCTCACAGAAATGAAAAAGAGCCGCTTCATGAACCAACTCGTGGAAGAAGCGCGCGCGGCATATTCAAACAAGGACATCCGGCGAGAAGCGCTGGAAATCGCCGAGGAGTTTCTGCCATTGGACAATGAGGCACTGGATGCCGCAGAAGGCCGCAAAGCCGGAAAATCCAAGTCCGGCAACCCCGGCGAAAAATGGTGGAAATGATGCGACGCGGAGAAATCTGGGTTGCCAACCTGAATCCTCCGCGCGGACGGGAGATTGGCAAAATCCGCCCCGTGCTGATCCTTCAGGACAATGCACTCACCGCTATCGGAACGCCCATGATAGTCATCCTGCCCATGACCACTCAGGTTTACCCCGCCTTCAAGCAATGGAGAATAACCGTCACAGCCCGCAGCCGCCTGCTCAAAGATTGCCAGGTGATTGTGGATCAACCGCGGACGCTCGACCGTTCCCGGCTCGGAGAGGGGCCTCTCGCCACGTTGAGCGAGGAAGAAATGACAGCTGTCGAACACGCCTTCCTGGGAATATGCGGTATGGCCCATTACGCTATCCGACCGTACTGAACAATTCGGCCAACAGTTTCCGCCAGCGCTTCCGGCTGGCAGATTTCCTTCAATGAACATTCCTTCAGGCAGGCCAGGCATCTATTTGTATGCTGGCGCGCGGCGGTGTAACCGGATAGTATTTTGCTCGAGCCGCAACACAAGCGGAGGGAGCAGGCGGGCATAACAACAGGAGCCCTGTAAAACGACCATCATGTCCTCAGAATCACAAGCCAGGGAAAACATTGACCACTTGCTCACGCAATCGGGTTGGCATGTGTGCGACGCTGACAAAGCCAACATCCATGCAGCGCTTGGCGTAGCGATTCGTGAGTTTCCATTGCCCGGATATGGATTCGCTGATTACTTGTTGTATGTCGATGGTAAGGCCGCTGGGGTAATCGAGGCCAAGAAAGAAGGCGTTACCCTTACCGGTGTTGAAACCCAATCGGACAAATACACCAAAGGTTTGCCGGATGGTCTGCCTCGATGGAGGGACCCGCTGCCATTCTCTTATCAGACCACCGGCATCGAAACTCGCTACACCAATGGCCTTGATCCGCAACCGCGCTCCCGCCCGGTGTTCGCCTTTCACAAACCGCAAATGCTTGCCGAGTGGATCAGCCTCCTACAGCACGCCACAGTGCTTCATATAGGCAAAAAACCTGCACTTGGTGTGCAACTGGCACCCGCAACATTTCTGGCAAATCTGCAAAATATGCCACCGCTGATAGATAAACTCTGGCCGCCCAAGCCCAAGGCTATCGAAAACATCGAGCGATCCCTGCGAGAAAATCGTCCCCGCGCTCTGGTGCAGATGGCGACCGGCTCTGGAAAGACTCTACTAGCGATTGTCCTGGCTTATCGGCTTCTGAAGTTCGCCGGAGCAAAACGCATTTTATTTCTCGTCGACCGCGGCAACCTTGCCGACCAGACCCTCAAGGAATTCCAGCAATACGCCTCGCCTTACAACAACTTCAAGTTCAGCGAGGAATACATCGTCCAGCGCTTGCAAGGCAACACCCTCGACACCACCGCACGTGTCTGCATCTGTACCATCCAGCGCATGTACTCCATGCTCAAGGGCAAAGACCTGCCCGAAGACCTCGAAGAAGAATCAGTCGATAAACTCAGTGGCCTGTTCAATCAACCGGAACCCATCGAGTACAACCCCAGCATTCCCATCGAGAGCTTTGACATCATCATCACCGACGAATGCCACCGCTCCATCTACAACCTCTGGGCGCAGGTGCTGGAGTACTTCGACGCCTACCTTATCGGCCTTACCGCCACACCCAGCAAGCAGACCTTCGGTTTCTTCCACCAGAACCTGGTGATGGAATACAACCACGAAATGGCCGTGGCGGATGGCGTCAACGTCAATTACGATGTCTACCGCATACGCACCAGAATCACCGAGGCCGGTTCCAAGGTGGAGTCCGGTTACTCAGTGCAAATTCAGGAACGTGACACACGCAAGAAGCGCTGGGAACAGCTCGACGACGACTTCAGCTACGACCCCAACCAGCTCGACCGCGACGTGGTCGCCCCGGACCAAATTCGCACCATCATCCGCACCTTCCGCGACAAGCTCTTCACAGAAATCTTCCCCGGCCGCGATTGGGTGCCCAAGACCCTCATCTTTGCCAAGGACGACGCCCACGCCGAAAACATCGTCGAGATCGTGCGCGAGGAATTCGCAAAGGGCAACGACTTCGCCCAAAAGATCACCTACAGAACAACCGGCGCGAAACCGAAAGACCTCATCAACGAATTCCGCACCAGCCCCATGCCGCGCATCGCGGTAACGGTAGACATGATCGCCACTGGTACTGACATCAAGGCGGTGGAAATCGTCATGTTCATGCGCGCCGTCAAATCCCGCGCCTACTTCGAGCAAATGAAAGGCCGTGGCGTGCGCATCATGAAGGCCGACGACCTGCAAAGCGTCACGCCTGATGCGAAGGCCAAGGACCACTTCGTCATCGTCGACGCCGTCGGCGTCTGCGAGCAGGACAAAACCGACTCACGCCCCATGGAGCAAAAGCCCACCGTCAGCTTCGAAAAGCTCATGCAAGCCGTCGCCTTCGGCAACACCGAAGACGATGTGCTGACGTCGCTAGCCGGGCGGCTGGCGAGAATGGAACACCGCATCAGCGCCGACGACGACAAAAAGATCCGCGCCGCGAGCGGCGGCCTGGGACTCAAAGACCTAGCCCACCGTATCGTCCAATCCCTCGACCCCGACATTTATCTCCCTCTCCCCCTCGGAGAGGCCGCTCCAATTCCCTCCCCCTTGACGGGGGAGGGCGAGGGAGGGGGTGAAGCTACTATTCCCCCCTTTGAAAAAGGGGGGCGAGGGGGGATTTCAACACGCGATAAAATCGTGCAAGACGCCGTCCGCCCATTGCACGACCCTAAACTCCGCGAACTGTTGAACGAGATCAAAAAGAAAACCGAAATCACCATCGACCACGTCAGCGCCGATGAAGTCCTCGAAAGCGGCTTCTCCCCCGAAGCCCTCGATCGCGCCAAAGGCATGATCAAGTCCTTCGAGCAGTTCATCAAAGATCACAAAGACGAAATCACCGCCTTGCAAGTGCTTTACAGCAAGCCCTACAAACACCGCCTCACCTTCGATGCCGTGAAAGAACTCGCCGACGCCATCGAAAAGCCACCGTACTTGTGGAACGAATCCCAACTGTGGAACGCCTACGCCGCGCTGGAAAAATCCAAAGTCAAAGGCGCCAGCGCCAAACGCATCCTCACCGATCTCGTGTCGCTCGTGCGCTTCGCCATCCACCAGGACAACGAACTCATCCCGTTCCCCGAACGCGTCAACGCCAACTTCAAGGTCTGGCTCGCTACCCAACAATCTTTACCCCCTCTCCCTCCGGGAGAGGGCAGGGGTGAGGGTAAACTCCCCTCTCCCGCAAGCGGGAGAGGGGCCGGGGGAGCGGGAGCCCGCTTCACCCCCGAACAACTCCGCTGGCTCGAAATGATCCGCGACCACATCGCCGCCAACCTAACCATCGCACCGGACGATTTCGAATACGCACCGTTCTCCCAGCAAGGCGGCCTCGGCAAGGCCCATCAGCTGTTCGCCGACAAGCTGGGTACAATCATTGAAGAACTGAACGAGACGTTGGCGGCATGACGCAAAACGATCCCCAAATTGGCGGCGAAGTCACCCTGTATGTGGCCCCGGACGGACGAATCCGTCTGGACGTGCGCTTGGAACGCGATACGGTTTGGTTGACACAAGCGCAGATGGCCGAGCTATTTGGTCGGGAACGCTCGGTTATCACCAAGCACATTAGCAACGTATTCAAGGAGGGCGAGCTGGATCGAGATTCAGTATGTGCAAATTTTGCACATACTGCGGAGGACGGAAAAACCTATTCCGTGCAGCACTTTAATCTCGACGTCGTCATCTCGGTCGGTTACCGCGTCAAATCTCTTCGCGGCACCCAGTTCCGCATCTGGGCCACCCGCGTGCTGCGCGAGCATTTGGTGCAGGGCTATACCTTCAATCAAACCCGGCTGGCTGAGCGCGGGCTGTTGGAAGCCCGGCAGACGCTAGACCTGCTTGCGCGCACATTGCAAAACCAGGCCTTGGTGGACGACACCGGCCGGGCGGTGTTGGAGCTGATTACCGGCTACGCCGACACCTGGCGCCTGCTGCTGGAATACGACGAAGACCGGCTGGCGTCGCCGCCCGGCGCGCGGCCTTCAAAGGGCGTGCTGGATTACGCCAAAGCCAGCACCGCAATTGCTGATTTCAAGCGCGAGCTGATGACACGCACCGAGGCCACGGCGCTGTTCGGTAACCCGCGCGGCGAAGCATTAGAGGGCATACTCGCCAGCATCGAGCAGACAATGTTCGGCGAGGCACTGTACCGCTCGCGCGAGGAGAAAGCAGCGAATCTGCTGTATCTCGTCATCAAGGATCACCCGTTTTCAGATGGTAATAAGCGCATCGGCTCGTTTCTGTTCATGCTTTATCTGCTGCAAGAGGACATTGCGCATTCATTAAACCCCTCGGCGCTAACGGCGCTGGCCTTGCTGATTGCTGAAAGCGCCCCCTCCAGCAAAGACTTGATGATTCGACTGACCATGAATTTGTTGGTGGAGCGGGCGCATGCGTAACTTCATGGAAACGGCAACTATCAAGGATTACTTGATAGTTCGACCCGACGGCGCCCGGCAGGTGTCGCGCGATGGCGAGCGATCAGGGGCGGCAACTTGTAAGTTTTACTTACAAGTTCGCCAAGAAGCTGGCCTCGGCAAAGTGCATCAACTATTCGGCGACAAGCTGACCGCGATCATTGAAGAATTGAACGAGACGTTGGCAGCGTGATGACAAAAGAAGAAGACACCCTCGACACCGGCCGACTTGGCGACATTCAAAAACGCCTCGGCAAGTCTTTGCCGAATGATTGGGTGCTTACGACGTTGGGCGAAGCCTTCAAATGGGGCAGCGGTGGCACACCGAAGAGAACAGACACGCGATTCTACGGCGGTAACATCCCGTGGCTGATTATTGGTGATCTGAACGACGGTGTGGTTACCGATTCTCAGACAACAATTACCGAAGAAGGGTTAAAGGAAAGTTCAACCAAATGGGTTGAGCCTGGTTCGATTCTTCTTGCTATGTACGGCTCTATTGGGAAGCTGGGCATTGCCGGTCGCCGACTGACAACTAATCAAGCGATTGCTTTTACGAAGCCAGACCCAGTCGATGCCAAATACCTTTTCTACTATCTGATGTATACCCGTGGCGATCTTGCTAGTCTTGGCAAAGGCGCCACGCAAAAGAATATCAGCCAGACAGTTATAAAGGCGTTTCCGTTTGTATTAGCCCCACAAGGCCAACAAAAACGCATCGTCGCGGAAATCGAAAAACAATTCTCCCGCCTCGACGAAGCCGTCGCCAACCTCAAGCGCGTCAAGGCCAACCTCAAGCGCTACAAAGCCGCCGTCCTCAAAGCCGCCGTCGAAGGCCGCCTCGTCGAAGGCCGCCTCGTCGAAACCGAAGCCGAACTCGCCCGCCGCGAAGGCCGCAGCTACGAAAACGGCGAGCAACTATTACAACGCATCCTCGAAACCCGCCGCAGCCAGTGGAAAGGCAAGGGCAAATACAAGGAACCTGCTGCGCCCGACACCACCGACCTGCCCGACTTGCCGGAGGGATGGTGCTGGCTATGCGTCGAGACTATTGCGTTCGTTACAAAGCTTGCGGGCTTCGAATATACAAAGTTCGTGAAGTACTCCCCTGATGGGGATCTGGCAGTTATCAAAGCGGAAAATGCTGGTCCGTCCGGATTCAAGCGAACAGAATTTTCGCGCATCAATAGCAACACGGTTTCTAAATTAACGCGGTCACAGCTTAAACCAGGCGACATACTGATGGTTTTTGTCGGGGCAGGTACCGGTTATGTTGCCCGCGTACCAGACGATCAGCCATATTTTCTGGGGCCGAATATTGCGATGATTCGCATTGAGTCGAGTGAGATATCAATACCGTACATTGAAATGTTTCTGCGATCGCCAATTGGAAATTCACTCGCGCTCGCATTTGCAAAAGCTGTAGCTCAGCCATCATTATCCATGGGGTCTATCAGAATGATTCCGATAGCTATACCTGTGCTATCGGAGCAACAACGCATTGTCACCGAAGTCGACCGCCGTCTCTCTCTCGTCCGCGAAGTCGAAACTCAGGTCGACGCCAATATGAAGCGTGCCGAGCGCCTGCGCCAGTCCATTCTTAGTAAGGCGTATGCGGGTTTGCTCGTGCAGCATGTATTGCCGAGCATAGCAATGGCAGTGAAATAGGGGAGGCGTAAGTCATGGAAAAGAAGAGACCACCATTTCGAAAACCAAAAGCTGTGCCAACATACGCTACACCCGAAGAGCTGTTCGCCAAGCTCCCTAATCGTGCAAAATCTCATGGCTACCTGCGCGGTCCACAGGCTGATGCACTGCGCGATTATGTGAATCTACAAGATAAGAGCGACATAGCATGCGAATTACCAACAGGCACCGGTAAGACAACAGTTGGACTTCTTATCGCCGAATGGCGCAGACGTCAAACAGGTGAGAGGGTGGCCTATCTCACGTTGACAAACCAATTGGCTCAACAGGTGCTACGCGAAGCGGAAAAGCTTGGCGTCGAGTGTGCGGATTTGACAGGCACCAAGGATACGCGCGATGCCGGTGAAGTGGGGCGCTATATGATGGGGCAAGCAATCGGCGTTACAACGTTTGCGAACCTGTTTAACGTCAAACCCGTGGTACAAGCTTCAAATGTTTTAGTATTCGACGATGCGCATGGCGGCGAACACTATGTTGCAGCAATGTGGACTGTGAGGATCGATGCTGAAGAACACAAGCAAGTTTATAACGAAGTATTGACCGCTCTTCGCCCTTCATTATCCGAGTCACAATATCGTGTTGTCACTGATGAGAGCGAATATTCGGCGGTCGAGTTAGCAGACGCACATTCGCAAGCAGACGTTCTTGCGAGCGTGACAGCAGTACTCGACGAAGCGAGAGAGTCAAATATCCATTTTCCATGGACTTTAATTCGCAATAATCTCCCTGCTTGTTTGTTTTTCGTATCATTTCGTGAGATAGCGATACGACCGATTGTACCGCCGACACATACTCATGATTCGTTCAGCGAAACAAAACAGCGTATATACATGTCGGCAACGTTAGGCGGGGAAGGCGACCTACTCCGGGGATACGGGATTACGAGCATTGAAACAATTCGCGTAAAACATGCACAATGGGGTCGGCGCTATATCTTCATGCCTAGTCTTTATTGTGAAGAGGGCGAATGCCTCCAAGTCGTTTCATCAATATGGAACGAAATGAGCGTACATCGTGCACTCATTCTTGCGCCGTCATTCCCAATAGCAGACCGAACTTTTGAGACGGTCTCCGCTGGCATGAGACCAAAACCAACCAAACTAAGTGCGCGAGATATAGAGAATAGCCTTGAGCCATTTACCAGTGCGGAAGGCGCAGTACTCTGTCTTGCTGGCCGTTACGATGGGCTTGATCTTCCCGGCGATGACTGTCGGCTACTTGTAATGGCTGAGAGCCCAGGTGCTGTTGGGGCCTTGGAGCGACATCTTCGTGAATACTGGAAATTGGGTCCTTTGCTTCGCCGTCGAGAAAGAACGAGGTTGATTCAAGGCATGGGTCGTTGCACGCGCGATGCAACCGACTTTGCAGTAATCATTCTTCTTGGCCAGTCGTTAATCGACAGCATTACACCACCTGTATTCGCTAGAAGACTTCCTGGAGAGATCCAGCGCGAGCTTAATTGGGGCATTGAACAGGGGGAAGTTGCCAGAGAAGACGCCGATGCACTAACTGAAATGATCGTAGGTTTGCTTACTGATGAAGATTATCGAAAAAATGCAAATGAGAACATCGCGGAACTGGATATTCCAGATCAAGTGGTTGATGAACTCAGTGAGACTGAAAGCGGCAAAGCAGAGGTTCTATACCTGCGCGCATTGTGGAGCGATGACTACTCAGGTGCTTATCAAGTAGCACGGCGAGTAGCAGACAACATCAATAAAGCTGAGTTAGCTGGCTATCGAGCTTGGTGGCTTTTCCTGGCATCTATCGCAGCGCACTTAGGGGTCGACAAAGATGGTGAGGTTGACTGCCTGAAGAGAGCAAAAGCTATAGGAATTAATTCAGGCTTTCTAGACAAACTGCTTCGTCTTCGTACTAAGAGCTCTGCGATACCTGATAAAGCGAGCACTCTGGACGTGCAGGCTGAGTCGATATGGAAACAGATAGCAAACTGGGGCTGGCAAGGTCCAGCATTTGGAAAAAAGATCCAAGAAATGCTCTCTGGTTTATCTCAACCCGCTGACCACACTAAATTTCACATCGGCTTAGAACGCCTCGGTCAATGTTTAGGGGCAGAGGTTATACGAACGACGGCGGAAGGTGCACCGGACGTCGTGTGGATTTTTCAGGACCGCTGCTACACATTCGAGGCAAAGGCTGGAACCCATCTGTCGAAGAAATATGTTCAACAGGCCAAGGGCCATGTTGAGTGGGTAAAAGCAGAGCGCCCAGAATTAAGTGATGTCCGTATGCAACCGCTGATAGTTTCTGCTGGAAATAACGTTGATGAGCTAGCGAAGCCATATATCAAAGGGCTAAATTTTATCTCAACTACAGACATAGCACTGTATGGTCAGAGTACTGCAACCGAAATTCAAAATATACGCACCCAATTTGCTGGCAAAGAATATGGGGCTATTCGTGAAGAGCTAATGACCAATATACGTCATGGAAAAATGGATTGCGGCTCAATTGATAAGTTATTGAGTACCCCTTTGAGAAACCACTATAAAGGTATGTGATGGCAAGCAACACCAATCAAATTGTCCTAAAGCTTTGGAATTACTGCAACGTCTTGCGCGACGACGGCATGAGCTATGGCGACTACGTCGAACAGTTGACGTATCTGCTGTTTCTCAAGATGGCCGACGAGCGCACCAAGGCTCCGTATAACCAGAAGAGTCCGGTGCCTGACAAATACAGTTGGACTAGCCTTATCAAGAAAGATGGCGACGAGCTGTTCGATCACTACCGCCATACTCTTGAAGAACTAGGCAAACAGAAGGGGCTGCTCGGGCTGATCTTCAACAAGTCGCAGAACAAATTTCAGGACCCGGCCAAGCTGCGGCGGCTGATCGTGGACCTGATCGACAAGGAAACCTGGGTGTCGATGAGCGCCGACGTGAAGGGCGATGCCTACGAAGGCCTGCTGGAAAAGAACGCCCAGGACACCAAGTCCGGCGCCGGCCAGTACTTCACCCCGCGCCCGCTGATTCAGGCGATTGTGGATGTCATGGCCCCGAAGCCCGGCGAGACCGTGAGCGACCCGGCCTGCGGCACCGGCGGCTTTATGCTCGCGGCGCACGACTATGTGGTGAAGCACAACCCAAACTTGACCAAGCCGCAAAAGACCAAGCTCAAAGAGGAAAGCTTCAAGGGCTGGGAGCTGGTGCAGGCCACGGCGCGGCTGTGCGCAATGAACATGCTGCTGCACGGCATCGGCAGCCAGGACTTTGAGCCCATTGTGGTGTCCGACTCGCTGGCCGCCGACCCCGGTGATCGCTTCGAGATGGTGCTCACCAATCCGCCCTTCGGCAAGAAGAGCAGCACCACGATTGTGGGCGAGGAGGGCAAGGTCAGCAAAGAGCGCGACATCATCGAGCGCGGCGACTTCTGGACTACCACCTCGAACAAGCAGCTCAACTTCATTCAGCACGTCAAAACCCTGCTCAAGCAAAACGGCCGCGCCGCCGTGGTCGTGCCCGACAACGTGCTGTTCGAAGGAGGCGCTGGTGAAACGATTCGGCGCAAATTGCTGCACGAGTGCGATGTGCATACTTTGTTGCGATTGCCGACCGGATTATTTTACGCACAAGGCGTGAAGGCGAACGTGCTTTTCTTCGACAAGAAACCCGCGAGCGAAACACCGTGGACAAAGAAGTTGTGGATTTATGATTTGCGCACCAACAAACACTTCACGCTGAAGACTGGTGCCTTGAAGCGCGAAGACCTTGATGACTTCGTGAAGTGTTACAACCCGGAGAACCGTCATCAACGCAAAGAAACTTGGAAGGAAAAGGCTGCCCCCTCTCCCCAGCCCTCTCCCGCGAGGGGAGAGGGGGCGGACAATGAAGGTCGGTGGCGTGTCTACACATACGATGAAATTGCCGCCCGCGACAAAGTCAGTCTCGACATCTTCTGGCTGAGGGATGAATCACTTGAGGATTCCAATAATCTGCCGTCGCCGGATATTCTGGCTGCTGAAATTGTGGATGATCTGGAAGCGGCGTTGGAGCAGTTTAGGGAGATTGCGGTGGACTTAGGGAGCAAATGATCATGCCAAAAAGCAGGCGACTCGTTACACAACATTTGGAAGGTGTTTCCTGGAAGCTTCTCCAGGATTATCCGCATCTCATAAATGACATGATCAAACGGCGCGCGGGCGTCTACGCCCTGTATAAGAATGACCAGCTCTATTATGTAGGGCTAGCTAGTAATCTTATGGGTAGGCTCAAAACACATATTCGAGACCGGCATCAAGGATCATGGGACAGGTTTAGCGTGTATCTGACGCTCCGTGACGATCACATTAAAGAGCTTGAGTCACTATTGTTGCGGATTGTTTCGCCTGAGGGAAATAAACAGCAAGGAAAATTTGTTAAGTCGGAGAACCTTCACCCTTTACTAAACAAACTCGTTGATGAAAAACTCAAAGACCAGAAAGCTGATCTTATGGGTGGAAGGGTGGCTCTGCATCGACAACAAGCCAAAGGTAGAAAAGCTAAAGGGAAGGGTGCTCTCAAAGGCTTAGTGAATCGCTGGATAACTCTTAAGGCTTGGCGGGGCGAATATGAATACACAGCATCTCTTCGCAAAGACGGCATGATCGGCTATGACGGCCAGCTCTTTGATAGCCCGAACGCCGCAGCGACAGCGGCACTAGGTAAGCCAGCAGGAGGATGGGGGTTCTGGCGATTCAAGGATAAGAGCGGCGATTGGGTACTGCTGCGTATACTCAAGGGACATTAGTCGTTGCGGAAGCAATAGAAGAAAAAGTGCTGACATGTGTGGCTGTTTCGGCACGAATAAAAATTCCCTACTATGAAAAACGTCCATCTGATCATCCCTGATCTGTTCCTGCCCGAAGACATCGCCGCCGAGGTATGCGCGGGCCGATGAATAGTTCGTAGGGTTGCAAGGGCAGGATCAAAATTGGATTATGGGAAATGTTTGCGGCGAATACTGTTTTCGCTGACTACCACCATACAACCTTCTACCTGCTGCGGTTCGGACAACATTGCCAACACCAGATCGGCAGGCCGTTCCGGCGGATAAGGCTCTTGCCGAAAAAACAGGATTGCGGGCGGTGGCAGCAAGCCTTCCCGAAAGACCAAGTCACCGTAATCACGGTCGAAAGTCACGATCCATCGCTGTTCACGCCGCACATATTCCATCACTTCCTTGTCACTGACTGCGGGCATTGCCTCGCTTACGGCAACCACATCCACGCCAGCCGCACGCAGTTTGCGTATCGCCGGTGCAGGAAAGTTTTCGTTGGCGAGCAGAGCGATACTCATGCGGCAAGCTTGGGCAAGGGAATGTAATCTTCCTCATGCAGCCGCTCGGCGGCAAAAGCCAGGGCAGCCAGAATGTCTTCGCGGATGATGTTAGGGTAGGACTCCAGAATCTGTTCAAACGTCCAGCCATTCGCCAGCCATCCCAAAATCAACTCAACGGAAATCCTGGTTCCCTTGATGATAGGTTTACCCACCAGAATTTCAGGGTCGGAAACAATACGGTCACGCCAGTCCATTTCAGCACCTCCTTGCTCAGAATTACGCCGGAATTACCGCTCGTGCAGGCGCTCCGTTGCGGACATTATAGGCTCTCGATGGATTGCCGCAAACAAGGAATTCAACGATGAGCAGAAGCTCTTGCTACAACGAGACCTATGCAGGCATGGGTGCATCTTTTACCGTCACGGCGTAGCCGGTTAATTGCCACAAGCCGGCAGGTCAGGCATCTATTTGCAAACTGCCGCGAGGCGGCGTAACCGGATAGTATCCGCACGAGCCGCGACACTATACATAGCGACAGAAATTGCGCAGTAGATTTATGTCGCTATGTTTAGCGGAGGGAGCAGGCGGGCATATAACAACAGGAGTCCTTAAAACGACCATATCCTCGGAATCACAAGCCAGGGAGAACATAGACCACCTGCTCGCGCAAACGGGCTGGCACGTGTGCGACGCTGCTAAAGCCAACATCCATGCGTGGCGTGGCGATCCGGGAGTTTCCGTTGCCCGGTTACGGTTTTGCCGACTACTTGCTGTATGTCGATGGCATGGCTGTTGAATCAAGGCGTTCAGTTAGCCGCTCAAAGAAGGTTTCAATTGGCCGTATGAAAAGGTTTCAAACGGTCGGATTCCTTTATACATGAAATTCGAATATTAAATGTTGGATTTTCATGGTAATATACCGGCATGATCAAACGCCCGCAACTGCTCGAAACTACTCGCCGTTCACTACGCCGCAGCCGTGTGGTTGCGCTGGTGGGGCCACGCCAATGCGGGAAGACCACGCTGGCGCGGGAGTTCGTTGCACCGGCGTCGGCCAACTATTTCGATCTTGAAGACCCAGTCAGTCTCGCCCGCCTCGCCGAGCCGATGATGGCGCTTGCGGGCTTGCACGGGGTAGTGGTGATAGACGAGGTGCAACGCAGGCCGGAGCTGTTTCCGGTGCTGCGCGTGCTGGCGGACCGCAGGCCGTTGCCGGCCCGATTTCTTATTTTGGGGAGCGCGTCGCCCGAACTTATGCGGCAATCGTCGGAGTCTCTGGCGGGTCGGCTTGAGACGATCCCGCTTTCCGGTTTCAGCCTTGCGGAGGTCGGGGTATCTGCGCTGAACCGGCATTGGTTGCGCGGTACGTTCCCGCGCGCCTTTCTTGCCCATTCCAATGCCGAAAGTGTGTCGTGGCGCCGGCAATTCATTCACACGTTCCTGGAACGAGATTTGCCGCAACTTGGCATCGGCGTCCCGGCCGCGACGTTGTTGCGGTTCTGGACCATGCTGGCGCATTATCATGGCAATGTGTGGAACGCGGCGGAACCGGCGCGCTCATTGGGGGTAAGCGAGCCGACAGTGAGGCGTTATCTGGATCTGCTGACCAGTCTTTTTATGGTGCGGCAACTTCAGCCGTGGCATGAGAACCTGAAGAAGCGCCAAGTGAAGGCGCCGAAGATTTATCTGCGCGACAGCGGGTTATTGCATCAGTTGCTGGGCATCGGTACCGACAGGGATTTGCTCGCACATCCGAAATGCGGTGCATCGTGGGAAGGTTATGCCATCGAGGAGACGCTCAAGATGGTGCAGCCGGATGAGGCATACTTCTGGGCGACGCATCAGGGTGCGGAACTGGATCTGCTGCTCATCAAGGATGGCCGGCGGCTTGGAGTGGAAATCAAACGCATGGATGCGCCGGCGTTGACGCCATCCATGCGCATTGCTCTTGATGACCTTAAACTGGAGCAACTTGTTGTGCTCTACCCCGGAAAAACGCCTTATACGTTGGAGGAGCGGGTCACAGTGATGCCATTGAGTATCCTCGGGGAAGGCGATGCCGGGGCGATGTTTCCGCGTCGAGGATTGCGGCGTAAGAAAGGGTAATAAGATATATGAACACCGCAACCATGCAATTTGAAGGTTATAACTTCAAATTGCATGGTTGAGCGAAAAGCGTCGCAGGGCAAGCGCAGCAAAAGAGGGTGCTAAACTCGCCTCCATGAAAAGCGTCCATCTGGTCATCCCCGATCTGTTCCTGCCCGAAGACATCGCTGCCGAGGTGTGCGCGGACCTGCGCTTGCCTGCGCTGGAAAAGCTGCTGGCGCGGGGTGCTTCGACGGGCTCTGACCCTTCGACAGGCTCAGGCCCTTCGACTGGCTCAGGGCGAACGGAGGAGGAGAGCTGCCTGGAAAATCATCTGTGCGAATTATTTGGCGTGACGTGTTCAGCAGATGCGCCGGTAGCGCCTGTCAGTGCCGCATTCGATGGCTTGGCCGCAGGATGTTGGCTGCGTGCCGATCCGGTGCATTTGGGTTTGCAGCGCGATCAATTGTTGTTGGCTGGTGTGCAACCGGGCGGCGAAGAGGCAGCCGCGTTGTGTGCAAGTTTGAATGAGCATTTTGCCGGGCAGGGCATGGAATTCTTTGCGCCGCATCCGCAGCGCTGGTATGTGCGGTTGGAGGCGTTGCCGCGCATCCGCACCACGCCGTTTTCCGCAGTGCTGGGCAGCAATGTGCGCCGTGCCTTGCTGACCGGGGAAGATGCGGCGCATTGGCATCGGCTGTTCAACGAGATCCAGATGCTGTTGTTCGCGCATCCGCTCAATGAGGCCCGCGAGGGACGCGGCGAGTTGACTATCAACAGCGTTTGGCTATGGGGGGCAGGCGGGCCGGTAGGCGTATTGCAGAAGACCTACGACAGCGTGAGTTCGGATGATGTGCTGTCTGAGATGTTTGCTGCTGCGGCAGAGATCCCGTTTGCTGAATGGTCAGATCAATGGCGTGATGATGAAAGCATTGCCGAACAACTGCTGGTATGGACAGGCTTGCGGTCAGCTTTACAGCGCGGCGATCTGGCGGCCTGGCGCGCAGCTTTGCAGGATTTCGAGACCGGTTATGCGCAGCCGTTATGGCAGGCATTGCGCAGCGGAAAACTCGGACAGTTAAAACTGGATATCCTGGGCGAGCGTGGCATCCGGCGCGCGCGGTTGACGCGCGGCGACACCTTGGCTTTCTGGAGGCGTACCAGGCGCCTGGCTGAATATTCGATGGTGTAGAATGCCGCAGACTAAGCAATAAGCCAAAGTAAAATAAGGAGTAGAGCTTGTCTTTCTGGGATACCGTCATTCAGTTTTCCTGGCGCGAAGAATCGCTGCCGGTGCTGGTCATCGCATTGTGCCTGGCGTTCCTGCTGTTCCACTTTATCAGGGAGGAACGCAGCAGCGTCATCAATACGCTCAATCTCTTCTTTGTCTGTCTGGCCGGGCAGTTCGTCAGCGGTCTGTTCCATGCGCTGCAATTTTCGTCCGTGGCGGGGGTGTTGCGCGAGGCCTTCATCATCGGCGCGGGGATTGCGCTGATACGCTTGTGGGGCTTGCTGATCTTCCGCATCGTGCTGCCACGAGCGCGCCTGACTCCGCCGCGCATCGCCGAGGATATTTTCGTCATCATCGCGTATATCGCCTGGGGCCTGGTGCGGCTGCGCGTCGCCGGACTGGATCTGGGCAGCATCGTGGCGACTTCGGCGATGATCACCGCCGTGGTGGCCTTCGCGATGCAGGATACGCTGGGCAACATCCTCGGTGGCCTGGCATTGCAAATGGACAACTCCATCGAGATCGGTGACTGGATCAAGGTGGATGATATTACCGGCCGGGTGGTGGATATACGCTGGCGTTCCACACTGGTGGAGACGCGCAATTGGGAAACCGTGGTGTTCCCGAACAGCCAGTTGATGAAAAACAAATTCCTGGTGCTGGGGCGGCGCACCGATCAGCCGGTGCAGTGGCGCCGCTGGATCTGGTTCGGCGTAAGTCTGAATGTCACGCCGACCAGGGTGGTCAGCGCGGTGGAAGACGCCATTCTGCAGGCAGAGATCAACAACGTCGCCAAAAGACCTGCCCCGACTTGTGTGCTGATGGAGATCGACAAAGGCTATGCGCGCTATGCGCTGCGTTACTGGTTGACCGATCTGGCGGCAGATGATCCCACTGACGGTGCGGTGCGCTGGCATGTCTATACCGCGCTTGAGCGTGCCGGGATCAGGCTCACAGTGGAAGAGCAGAATGTCCATTACATCAAGGAAAACGAGAAATACGAGGAGGCGGTGCATCAGCGGGAGTTGTTGCGCCGCATCAAAACGCTCAAGCGTGTCGAGCTGTTCAAGCAGATGACCGATGACGAGTTGCGCAAACTCGCGGAACGCCTGAGGTACGCGCCTTTTGCCAAAGGCAATATGATCACCAAACAGGGCGCATCCGGACAACATTGGTTGTTCATCATCATCAACGGTGAAGCGGAGGTATTTCTCGAAGCGATGAGCGGCGAGAGGCATAAGCTGAATGTGTTGTCCAAGGGCGATTTCTTCGGCGAGATGAGCCTGATGACAGGCGCGCCGCGGCTGGCTTCAGTGATCGCCAGGACGGATGTGGAATGCTATCGCCTCGACAAGGAAGCCTTTGAAGAGATCATGCTGGCAAGGCCGAGCATCGCCGAGGAGGTCGCGCATGTCCTAGTGGAGCGGCGCGCGCAACTGGACAGTGCGCTGCAGAATCTCGATGAAGAGACCAAGCATAAGGAAATCCATCACCAGCACAGCGAGGTGTTGGCGACCGTTAAACGATTTTTCGGTTTGTAGTATCATAACGGCGCGTTCTAGCTAGGGAAGAAAACATGAAAGTATCATTTCTGGATTTTGAAAGCCCCATCGCCGAGCTGGAAGACAAGATCGAGCAATTGCGCTATGTGCAGGATGATTCGGCACTCGACATCGCAGATGAGATCTCGCGCCTGTCGAAGAAGAGCGAAGCCCTGACCAAGGATGTTTACTCCAAGCTCAGCCCCTGGCAGATATCGCAGGTGTCGCGCCATCCGCAGCGGCCCTACACGCTGGATTACATCGAGCATCTGTTCACCGATTTTGAAGAATTGCATGGCGATCGTGCTTTTGCCGATGACAAGGCCATCGTGGGCGGACTGGCGCGATTCGACGGGCAGAGCGTGATGGTGATCGGCCATCAGAAAGGCCGCGACACCAAGGAAAAGATCATGCGCAATTTCGGCATGCCGCGTCCCGAGGGCTACCGCAAGGCGATGCGCCTGATGCATCTGGCGGAAAAATTCGCCATTCCCATTATGACCTTCATCGATACGCCCGGCGCCTATCCTGGGGTGGGCGCGGAAGAGCGCGGCCAATCCGAAGCGATCGGGCGCAATCTGTATGAAATGTCCGAGTTGCGCGTGCCCATCATCTGCACGGTGATCGGCGAGGGCGGCTCCGGTGGCGCGCTGGCGATCGCGGTGGGCGACGTGTTGCTGATGCTGCAATACAGCACTTACTCGGTGATTTCGCCTGAGGGCTGCGCGTCGATCCTGTGGAAGAGCGCGGAAAAGGCCCCCGATGCCGCAGAGATCCTGGGGATTACCGCAACCCGCCTGAAAACGCTGGGTTTAGTAGACAAGATCATCAGCGAGCCGCTGGGCGGCGCGCATCGCGATTACGCTGCGACCATGCAGAATATGAAAAGGGCGTTGCAGGATGCGCTGAAGACGACGCAAAACAAACCGACTGCCGGCTTGCTGCAAGACCGCTTCAGCCGTTTGATGAGCTATGGCAAGTTCAAGGAAGTCGCGCTGTAGGGGCGTATGGCAATACGCCCTCGTGGAGGTCGAAAGGGCGATGCTACAGGGCGTACTAAGGGCTAAGGGCGTATTGCCATACGCCCCTACAAGGCGACGAATGTTTGCAAGGGTTATTTTTTGACAAGCCCTGATTTCACCGAACGAGTCGCGGCGCGCATCGCACCGCTGCTCCCCGCGCACAGTTCCATTCTGATCGGCTTGAGCGGCGGGGTGGATTCGGTGGTGCTGCTGCATCTGCTGCATGAACTTGCGCCGCATTTTTCCTGGCGACTTTCCGCATTGCATGTCCATCACGGCATCAGCCCGAATGCCGATGCGTGGGCGAAGTTCTGCGCCGGCCTGTGCGCACTCCACCAGATCCCGCTGCATATCGAGCATGTGGATATCGCACCGTTGCGAGAGCATGGCATCGAAGCGGCGGCGCGCAAGCTGCGCCATGCGGCGTTCGCCGGGCAACCGTGCGATTTTGTGGCACTGGCGCATCACGCCGACGATCAGGCCGAGACGCTGTTGCTGCAACTGCTACGCGGTGCGGGCGTACGCGGTGCGGCTGCGATGCCGCTTGTCAGGTCAGCCACTGTGTTGTCTCCCTCTCCCTTGAGGGGAGAGGCTAGTCCTGCCCTGAGCCTGTCGAAGGGGGGAGAGGGTGATAAAACCCAATCTCCCGTTTTGCTCCGTCCCTTGCTGGACATTCCACGCACCGTATTGCTCGATTATGCCCGTCAGCACGGCCTGTGCTGGATAGATGACGAAAGCAATGCCGACGACAGCTATCCGCGCAATTTTTTACGCCATCGCGTATTGCCTTTGCTGGAGCAGAAATTCCCGGCTTATCGCGATACGCTGGCGCGCAGCGCGCAGCATTTTGCCGAAGCGAGCGACTTACTGGATGAGTTGGCGCGGCTGGATGCTGCGCAGACGATAGAGGGCGAAACACTGGCCGTTGCAGCCTTGCAGGCATTGAGCCAACCCCGCGCAAAAAATTTGCTGCGCTATTTTCTGCATGTGCGCGGCGCGCCGATGCCGCAAACCGCGCAACTGGACGACATGCTGCAGCAACTGTGCGGTGCGCGGCAGGATGCCAAAGTATGCAGTGAATTTGGCGGAGGCTTCTGGCAGGTGCGCCGCTATCAGGGCAAAGTGTATGCACTGCACGCGCCGGGCGAATTCGACAGTAGCCTTGTCTTTCCGTGGCACGGCGAAGCCGAACTGGATTGGCCGTCGATGGTTGCGCGGCTGCATTTCAAGCACACTGACAGCTCGGGCATCAGTCTGGCGAAATTGCAGCGCGCACCGGTGACACTGCGTTTGCGGCGAGGCGGCGAAACCCTGCGTCCCCAGCCGAACGCCGCGACGCGCACCCTGAAGAATCTACTGCAAGAACTCCATGTTCCGCCCTGGCAGCGCGATCGCCTGCCGCTGCTGTATTGCGGCGATGAATTGGTCTGCGTGCCGGGTGTGGCGATTGCGGCGGGGTATCAAGCCGTTGCGGATGAGGCGGGTATTTCGGTGGTTTTTTTGCCCTGAGCAGGACGTTCCTGGTGGCGAAAATATTTCGAGCCTGCTCCTTTAATTTACTCGATAGTACGGTAGGGTGCGTTTCACGCACCAACCACGTTAAACCAACCGGTGCGCATAGCGCACTTTACCCAACCCTCGCCCATTTCCGGGCAGACTGCGTAAGCAAAGCCTGATAGAATTGCGCCCTTGTAATTTTTGATCAATTTTAATAATGTTTGGAGAAAGAAGCATGGCTGTTGAACGTACCCTGTCTATCATCAAACCCGATGCCGTGGCCAAGAATGTCATCGGTCAGATTTATACCCGCTTCGAGAACGCCGGCCTGAAGATCGTCGCGGCGCAGATGCGCCACCTGACCCGCAGCGAAGCCGAGGGTTTCTATGCCGTCCACAAGGCGCGGCCGTTCTTCAAAGACCTGGTGGAGTTCATGATTTCCGGCCCGGTGATGATACAGGTGCTGGAAGGATCCAACGCCATCCAGAAGAACCGTGACCTGATGGGTGCGACAAATCCGAAGCAGGCGGACAAAGGCACGATACGCGCCGACTTCGCCGACAGCATAGAAGCCAACGCAGTTCATGGCTCGGATTCTGCGGAAAATGCAGTTACCGAGATCGCCTACTTCTTTTCGACGAAAAATATCCATTCACGCTAAGAGTTAAGGATGCAACAAAATCTCCTCGACCTCGATGAGCAGGCACTAGCCGCTTATCTCGCCGAAATGGGCGAGAAGCCGTTTCGTGCGCGTCAGTTGATGCGCTGGATATACCAGGTCGGGGAGCCCGATTTCGCCGCGATGACCGATATCGCGGCAGTGTTGCGCGACAAGCTCGCGCAATGCGCATGCATCAGCACGCCTGACATCATGCGCGAAGAACTGTCCGATGACGGCACGCGCAAGTGGCTGCTGGACGCCGGGACCGGCAATGCCGTTGAAGCGGTGTACATCCCGGAGGAATCGCGCGGTACTTTGTGCGTTTCCACGCAGGCCGGGTGCGCACTGAATTGCACCTTTTGTTCGACCGGCAAGCAGGGCTTCAACCGCAATCTCGGCGTGGCTGAGATCATCGGCCAGTTGTGGTGGGCGAATCATCAGCTCGGCAAGGATGCCGAGGGTAACTGGAAAATCAGCAACGTGGTGATGATGGGCATGGGTGAGCCGTTGCTGAATTTCGACAACACCGTGAGCGCGCTGCGCCTGATGCTTGACGATCATGCTTATGGCTTGTCGCGCCGCCGCGTCACGGTGTCCACTTCCGGCATCGTGCCGGCGATGGACAGGTTGCGCGAGGAATGTCCGGTGGCATTGGCGGTTTCGCTGCATGCGCCGAATGACAAGTTGCGCAACGAGCTGGTGCCGATCAACCTGAAGTATCCGCTCAAGGAATTGATGGCCGCTTGCCGGCGTTATCTGGAACGTGCGCCGCGCGATTTCATCACCTTCGAATATGTGATGCTGGACGGTGTGAACGATTCGGTGCAGCAGGCTCGCGAGTTGGTGAAGCTGGTGCATGACGTGCCGTGCAAATTCAACCTGATTCCGTTCAATCCGTTTCCGCAAACTCATTATCGGCGCTCCAGACTCGATGCGATACAGCGCTTCCGCGATGTGCTGATGCAGGCCGATATCGTGACCACCACACGCAAGACGCGCGGCGACGACATTGCTGCCGCGTGCGGGCAGTTGGCCGGACAGGTGCAGGACAAGACCAGACGAACCATGCAACGAGCCGTTGGGGCTGCATAATAAATGAACAGCCGGAGTTGATGATGAGAAGATTGATTATCCCGTTGCTTTCCTTGGCGCTTTCTTTGGCGTTTTCGTTGTTCGTTCTGGCGGGCTGCAGCACGCCGTCAGTTGATTCCACAAAAAGCAAGAGCGCCACAGTTCATACCGAATTGGCCGGTCTGTATTATGAGCGCGGCCAATTCGGTGTCGCACTGGAGGAGATAGAGCAAGCCCTGCAGGCCGATCGGAGCTTTGCCCAGGCTTACAGCGTACGCGGCCTGGTGCACATGGCATTACGCGAGGACAGGGAAGCCGAAGAGGATTTCCGGAAAAGCTTGAATCTCGACAGAAACGATTCCGATACGCATAACAATTATGGCTGGTTCCTGTGTCAGCGCGGCCGGGAAAAAGAATCCATTCCGCATTTCATGGCGGCGTTGAAGAATCCGTTGTATCAAACGCCGGGACGCGCGTTTCTGAATGCCGGGCTGTGTTCCAGGAAAATGGGCAACAACAAGGATGCCGAGGAGTTTCTGCAGCGTGCCCTGGCGGCTCAGCCCGGTATGCCGCAGGCGTTATTGGCAATGGCGGAAATGAGTTTCGCCGGTGGCGATTACGCCGCTGCAAAGAAATATTTTGCGGGTTATTCGCAAGGATCCGACAATCTGACGGCTGAGCAGCTCTGGCTGGCGGTGCGTATCGAGCGCAAGATGGGTGACCGCAATTCCGAGGCCAGCTACGGCATGCAATTGCGTAAGCGTTTTCCGGATGCGCGTGAAACCCAATTACTGCTGCGTGGTGAATGATGGAACAGCTCCCCGGAAATAACCCGGCACAAGACGGAAATTCTGCCGCGACAGAGGCGACTTCATTGGGCAGGACGCTGCGCGAAACACGCGAGCACTTGGGCTTGAGCGTCGCGGATGTGGCCAATCAGATCAAGTTCGCACCTCGCCAGATCGAAGCGCTGGAGGCGGACGATTTTCAGCATCTGCCCGAAGCGGCATTTTTGCGCGGCTTCATACGCAGTTACGCCAAGATATTGCAATTGGATGCGCAGGCATTGCTGGCTGCTTTGCCACAATTCGAAACAGTTCCTACCGAGCTGGTGCCGGCTTCTGTCGACGTGCCGTTTCCTGGCGCCCAATCCTTGTTGAGGCAAAATCAGTTCTGGTTGTATGCCGCCGGACTGCTGGCTGTGATCGCGGGGGTATTCGCGTTGTGGAATTTCATGTCTCCGCTCAAGCAACCCAAAGTGGAGCAGGTTGAAACGCCGCTTTCCCTGCCTGCTGAAGTGCAAATCATCCCGGTTACGTCTGCTCCGGATGCGAGCGTGACCGCGCCATCCGTAGCGGATATGCCAAAAATGCGCTCTATGGCAACAAAGGCGCAGTCTTCGGTTCCGGCCATGAAGACCCAGGCCGCCGGGGCAGAGCTACCAATTCAGGCAACAAAACCCGCGTCCAAGCCCGTCGCGCCGGCACCAGCGCAGCCAACCAATACCGAGACCAAGCCCGACTCAGTGTCACCGGCTCAGGCTGAAAAATCCGTGACCCAAGCCGGCGCACCCGCAAAAATTACCCAGCTGCGCCTTGAGTTCGGCGAAGAATCCTGGACCGAGATCAAGGACCGGGACGGCAAGATTATTTCCTCCCAGGTCAACCCGGCCGGCAGTGAGTTGATCGTTTATGGGCGCGCGCCATTCACGATGCTGATCGGCCATAGTTTGGCAGCACGCTTATACCACCAGGGCAAGCAGGTGGATCTGACCCCTTACATCAATAAATATAGCGAAGTGGCGCACGTGACGTTGAAGTAACGGGCATAGCGAATAGACATCTCCTGATAATGAAGCCAACCATGCCCGTTTCCCTCTCTCCTACCTCTCCCCCGGAGGGGGAGAGTGATGAAGTATCGCTGCGCGAGCTTCTATTACCATGAGTGCGACCATTATCAAGCGCCGCCCGTCGCAACGGGTGCAGGTCGGCAAGGTGATGCTGGGCGGCGGCGCGCCTGTCGTGGTGCAGTCGATGACCAACACCGATACTGCCGATGCCGATGCAACTGCCAGGCAGGTCTTCGAGTTGGCTCAGGCTGGTTCTGAATTGGTGCGCATCACCGTGAACACCTCCGAGGCCGCCGCGCAAGTGGCGCGCATACGTTCTCGGCTGGATGGCATGGGTTGCGACGTGCCGCTGGTCGGCGACTTCCATTACAACGGACATCGCTTGCTGACCGACTACCCTGATTGTGCGCAGGCTTTGGCGAAATACCGGATCAATCCGGGCAACGTCGGGCGCAACCGAAATGAAAATGACCCGTTCTCGATGATGATAGCGACCGCGGTCCGCTACGACAAACCGGTGCGCATCGGCGTGAACTGGGGCAGCCTCGATCAGAGTCTGGTGGTGCGCATGATGGACGAGAACTCGCGCTTGGCGCAGCCCAAAGATGCCGGAGAGGTGACCCGCGCCGCGCTGATCGCTTCCGCGCTGGAAAGCGCGCAGCGTGCCGAACAGCTCGGCATGGCGCACAACCGCATCGTGCTGTCATGCAAGGTCAGCGAGGTGCAGGATCTGATCGCGGTGTACCGCGCGCTGACGCTGCAATGCGATTACGCGCTGCATTTGGGGCTGACCGAAGCGGGCATGGGTTCCAAGGGCATCGTCGCTTCGACCGCCGCGCTGGCGGTGCTGTTGCAGGAAGGCATCGGCGACACGATACGCATCTCGCTGACTCCGGAACCGGGCGGTGACCGCACCCGGGAAGTGCTGGTCGCGCAGGAGATTCTGCAAACCATGGGCTTGCGGGCGTTCGCGCCGATGGTGACGGCCTGTCCCGGATGCGGACGCACCACCAGCAGTTTCTTTCAGGAGTTGGCGCAAAGCATCCAGACGCATCTGCGCGAGCAGATGCCGGTGTGGCGCGAGCGCCATGAAGGCGTTGAGAGCATGACCGTGGCGGTGATGGGCTGTGTGGTGAACGGACCGGGCGAAAGCAAGCTGGCGAACATCGGCATCAGCCTGCCCGGTACCGGTGAGAGCCCGGCTGCGCCGGTCTACATCGATGGCGAAAAGGCCATGACCTTGCGCGGTGAAAACATTGCTGCGGAATTCACTGTCATCGTTGATGAGTATGTAGCTAAAAAATACGTGAAGAGGGAAGGGTAAAACGGGAAGGGAGAATGGGGAAGGGAGAAGGGTGGTCAGCGTGCCGGTTTTACCTTTCTCTCTTCTCTCTTCTCCCTTCCCCGGAAATAAAATGAGCAACGAAACCCTCCAGGCCGTGCGCGGCATGAACGACATCCTGCCGGACGAGGCGGGGCTTTGGTTATGGTTCGAGGAAGTGGCGCGTGACTGGCTGCACAGTTATGGCTACCGCAACATCCGCATGCCGCTGGTCGAGCCGACCGAGTTGTTCAAGCGCGCCATCGGCGAAGCGACCGACATCGTCGAAAAAGAGATGTACAGCTTCGCCGACGCGCTGAACGGCGACCAGTTGACGCTGCGCCCCGAGGGAACCGCCTCTTGCGTGCGTGCCGTGCTGCAGCACAATCTGCTGTATAACGCGCCGCAGCGCTTGTATTACAGCGGCCAGATGTTCCGCCATGAGCGCCCGCAAAAGGGGCGCTATCGCCAGTTCCATCAGTTCGGCGTGGAGGCGCTGGGCTTTGCCGCGCCGGATATCGATGCAGAACAGATTCTGATGTGCGCGAGGCTGTGGCACAAACTCGGGTTGCGCGATGTCGCGCTGCAACTGAACACGCTGGGCGACGCGGCTGCACGGCATCGCCACCGCGCCAGGCTGATCGCTCATTTCGAGCAGCACAAGGCGATGTTGGATGCGGATTCGACGCGCCGTTTGCACAGCAATCCGCTGCGCATCCTGGATAGCAAGAATCCGGCGATGCAGGACTTGATAGTCGCGGCACCGAAGCTGATGGACGAGCTGGAAGACGACGCGTTGCAGCACTTTGCCGCAGTGCAGGACATCCTCAGGCAGCATGACGTGGCGTTCGAGATCAATCCGCATCTGGTGCGCGGCCTGGATTATTACAACCGCACCGTGTTCGAGTGGGTGACCACTAGCCTCGGCGCGCAAGGCACCATCTGCGCGGGTGGCCGCTATGACGGGCTGGTCGAACAGATCGGCGGAAAACCCGTTCCCGCGACCGGTTTCGCGATGGGGGTGGAGCGCTTGCTGGCATTGTTGCGGGATGGCGGCATGGCATTGCCCAGGCCGCAGGTGGATGTGTATGTGGTGCATCAGGGCGAACCGGCCGGCCGGTTGGCCAGCCAGGTGGCTGAAAGATTGCGCGATGACAACCTGAGTGTGCTGTTGCATTGCGGCGGCGGCAGTTTCAAATCGCAGATGAAAAAGGCCGATGCCAGCGGCGCTTATGTGTCGGTGGTGATCGGCGATGACGAAGCGCAGGCAGGTGAAGTGAGTGTCAAGCCGATGCAGGGCGGCGAGCAAATCCGTGTGAGTGTGGAAAATCTCACAGCGACAATCAATCAATTAATCAAGTAGGAGTGAACAGCATGGCGGCATTGGATTTGCAGGAACAGGAACAGATCGAAGCGCTCAAGGCGTGGTGGAAGGACAACCGCAATCAGGTACTCGGCGCGCTGTTGATCGTCGTCGTCGCGATGGGCGGCTGGCGCGGCTGGCAGTATTACCAGCACAAACAATCCAGCCAGGCCGCGACGCTGTATGCGGAATTTTTCAGGCAACTGGAAGGAAATGATGCCGGACGCGTCAACGATGCCGCCGCCGCAGTGATGGACAGATTCGCCGCCACGGCATACGCGTCGCGTGCCGCTTTGCTGGCTGCGCAAGTGAATGAGCAGCGCAAGGACGCGGCACGCGCCAAGACCCAGTTGCAGTGGGTCATCGATCATGCCGGGGAAGCGGAACTGCGCGACGTGGCGCGGTTGAGGCTGGCATCCCTGTTGCTGGATGAAACAAAGTATGCCGATGCAATGAAGCTGCTCGACGCAGAGCATCCCGCCTCGTTCGATGGTTTGTATGCCGACTTGCGGGGCGACGCGTTGAGCGCGCAGGGTAAGGCAGATGAGGCCAGGAGCGCATACAAACTGGCCTATGAAAAGACCGATGCCAAGAGCATGTATCGCAATCTGATCCAGATGAAACTCGATGCGCTGGTAGCGGATAAATGAAACTGGTATACCCTTATCTTCGACTATATCTGTTGATGCCGGCTTTGTTCTTGCTGGCCGGGTGTTCCAGCGACTCTACGCCGGACTGGGCCGAAATGAAGGGCGAGGCGGGACCTGCCAAGTTGGTCGAGTTCGCTCAGACCGCCAGGTTCGAGGTGCGCTGGCATGGCGACGTGGGTGATTCGGGAATGAATCTGCTGCGACCCGCGCTGACCGGTGACGCGATCTATGGCGCATCCGCCAAGGGCAACCTGACGCGTCTGGATCGAGCCTCCGGCAAACAGGTATGGCGTATCGAAACGGGTATTACCGTCAGCGGCGGTGTGGGTAGCGGTGGAGGGCTGGTGCTCGTCGGAAGCGACAAGGGCGATGTGCTGGCTTATGACGAAAACGGCAAGTTGCTCTGGAAGAGCAAGGTGCCCAGTGAAGTGCTGAGTGTGCCGCAAGTCGCGGATGGCGTGGTGATGGTGCGCAGCGGCGACGGGCGTATCGCCGGATTGAGCGCGGCAGACGGCAAGCGTCTGTGGCTGTATGAACGCAGCACGCCGGCCCTGGTCGTGCGCAGTCATGCCGGCGTGACGGTGCAGCGCGGCGTGGCATACGCCGGGTTTGCGGGAGGGAAGCTGGTCGCGCTGAAAATCGCGGATGGCTCGGTATTGTGGGAAGTCTCGGTGTCTCAGCCGCGCGGCAGCACTGAACTGGAGCGCATCAGCGACATCACCAGCAACCCGGTCGCGGATGATGAACAAGTCTGCGCCATCGCGTTTCAAGGGCATGTGGCATGCTTTGACGCGGCGCAAGGCAGCCCGCTGTGGAACCGCGATATCTCCAGCGACAAGGGCATGATGCTGTTGCGCAAATATCTCTATCTCAGCGATGCGAAAGGATCGGTCATCGCGCTGGACAAGACCAGCGGAAGCACGGTGTGGAAGAACGAGCAGTTGTCGTTGCGCGATACCGCCGCGCCCCATGCGCTGGAGAAGTTCGTCGTGGCCGGCGATTATGCGGGGTATCTGCATGGCTTGAACCGCGAGGACGGGAGTCTGGCTGCGCGCATCAAACTGGACGGTGGCGCAATACAAGCCGAGCCGCTCCCGCTGGACGATGGGCTGCTGGTGCAGACGCGTGGCGGGGATCTGTATTCGCTGTCGATACATTAGAGTGGAAGGGGGAAGAGTGAAGGGTAAAGGGTAAAGGGTGAAACCGCTGCTCCGTTATACCCTTCTCCCTTCCCCCTTTACCCTTCACATTTCAAATTCAAGGTTATCAAAATGTTGCCCACACTGGTTTTAGTTGGGTAGGGTGGATAAGCGTAGCGCAGCCACCTTTAGCACGGTGGATGCGCTACGCTTATCCACCCTACAAAATTTTCACACTTCAAATTCAAGGCTATCAAAATGCTCCCCACAGTAGTATTGGTCGGTCGTCCGAACGTGGGCAAATCCACGCTGTTCAATCGCCTCACGCGCAGCCGCGACGCGCTGGTCGCCGACCTGCCGGGGCTGACGCGCGACCGCCATTACGGGCGCGGCAGGGTAGGGGAGAGGCCTTATCTGGTGGTGGACACCGGCGGTCTGGAACCGGTCGCCAAGGAAGGCATCATGTTCGAGATGGCCAAGCAGAGCCGCCAGGCGGTGGACGAAGCCGACGTGGTGCTGTTCCTGGTCGATGGCCGCGCCGGTTGTACACCGCAGGATGCCATCATCGCGAAGGAGCTGCGCAAGACCGGCAAACCGATCCTGTTGCTGGTCAACAAGGCGGAAGGCATGGCGCGCGCCAAGGTCACCGCCGATTTTTTCGAGCTGGGCTTGGGCGAACCGCTGCCGATCTCCTCGGCGCATGGCGACAATGTCACTGAAGTCGTCGAGATCGCACTGGAGAATTTTCCGCCCCAGGTCGAAGAAGAAACCAGCCATGAGCATCCGCCCAAGATCGCCATCGTCGGGCGCCCGAATGTCGGCAAGTCCACGCTGGTTAATGCCATCCTCGGCGAGCAGCGCGTTATCGCGTTCGACCAGCCGGGCACCACGCGCGACAGCATCTACATCGACTTCGAACGCGACGGCAAGCAATACACCATCATCGACACCGCGGGAGTGCGCCGTCGCGGCAAGGTCGAGGAGGCAGTGGAGAAATTCTCGGTGATCAAGACCATGCAGGCGATCGAGGATGCCAACGTGGTGGTGCTGGTGGTGGATGCTCGCGACCAGATCACCGAACAGGACGCGCATGTCGCCGACTACGTGCTGCAGGCGGGACGCGCCCTGGTGCTGGCGGTCAACAAGTGGGACGGACTGGACGAACATCATCGCGACATGGTGAAGAGCGACATCGAGCGCAAGCTGCATTTCCTGAGCTTCGCCAAGCGGCATTACATTTCCGCGCTGAACGGCAACGGTGTCGCAAATGTGTTGAAGTCGGTGAACGAGGCTTATGCCGCAGCGATGGCGAAACTGTCCACGCCGAAACTCACCCGCGCGCTGATCGCCGCGCTGGAAAAGCAGGCGCCGCCCAAAGGGGGGCGTTTCACCCCCAAGATGCGCTATGCCCATCAGGGCGGCAGCAACCCGCCGCTGATCGTGATACACGGCAGCGGCCTGGATGACGTGCCGGCCGGCTACTCGCGCTATCTGGAGCGCACCTTTTGCGAGATATTCAAGCTGCAGGGCACGCCGATGCGGATCCAGTACAACTCCAGCAAGAATCCGTTCGAGGGAACCAAAACCAAGCCGCTGACCGAGGCTGAACAACGCCGCGCGCACCGCGCACGGATACGGGGCCGCAAGCTGTACGGCTGAGCTTTTTCCCGCTAAACGTCCCGCAAGTCATATTGAAGCCAATTCCCAGGTGCTGTTGCTCATGCAACAGTTCCCCGTTGCCAATTTTCTTTCATGTAATCCCGCTATTGAGAAACCACGCGGCGATCCTTCCTAATCACGGGAAATTGAACCGGCGCGTGAAGCTGCATTGCAGTTAAAACAACAACTTAATTTTTTGGCACGTAATATGCTTGCCTTCGACGGGCGCTAATGGATTGGTTGCAGTGCTGGTTGGCAAGCATTGCTGAATCCATTCCGTGCAATCTTGCCTATGGATAAAGTTATACCGTATTACGGATTGCCGTAATAACGGTTTTGCTTGCGCAAATAAATGCAGTCATAGCTTGCTCGAATAATTAAAACCTTAACGACAAGGAATTTCATTTTCATCAATCAGTAATGCTTTTGCAAGGGATGCGCCATGAAATACCACAACTCCATGAACAGAATCTGCCGTCTAGTCTGGAGCCAGGTGCAGAACACCTGGGTGGTTGCCACAGGGGACACCAAGGAGCGAGGTAACAGTAAATCGGTATTCAAGCCCAAGCTGATGGCGGTGACGCTGGCGTTGCTTTCACCCGCGGCGTTCGCCGCACCGATGGACGGACAGATCAGCGCAGGCTCGGGCGGCATCGCCCAGGCAGGTACTACCACCACGATCACCCAGCAAACCCAGAACCTTGCCATCAACTGGCAAAGCTTCGACATCGGCAGCAACGAAGCCGTGCACTTCAACCAGCCCAACTCTGCGGCCATCGCCCTCAACCGTGTCCTCGGCCAGAACCCCAGTCAGATCCTCGGTAGTCTCAGCGCCAACGGCCAGGTCTTTGTTCTGAATCCCAATGGCGTATTGTTCGGCAATGCCGCACAAGTGAATGTCGGCGGCCTGGTCGCATCCACCCTGAACATCAGCGATGCCGACTTCATGGCGGGCAACAACGTGTTCAGCAACGGCGGCATCGTTGGCGGCAACGTGGACAACCAGGGCGCGCTCAATGCCGCCAATGGCGGCTACATCGCCCTGATCTCCCCGGCCGTGAGCAACACCGGCAGCATCAGCGCGCCGCAAGGTACGGTTGCGCTGGCCGCTGGCAATAGTGTCACGCTGAATCTCAATAATGGTTCGTTGCTGGGTTACACGATAGACACCGGCACGGCCAGTGCGCTGGTCAGCAATGGCGGCATGATCGCTGCCAACGGAGGGCAGGTGCTCGTCACCGCCCGTGGAGCGGATGCGCTTTCCGCTGCCGTGGTGAACAACACCGGCATCATCGAGGCGCGCACCGTCCAGAACATTGGTGGCGTGATCAAACTCATGGCCGACTTGCAAGTCGGCCATGTCAATTTGGGCGGCACGCTGGATGCTTCTGCACTGGATGGCGGCGATGGCGGCTTCATCGAAACTTCGGCGGCCACGGTCAGTGTCGCGGACAACGCTGTTGTAACTACCAATTCAGCACTGGGACAAACCGGCAACTGGCTGATTGATCCGATCGACTTCACGATCGCCGCCAGCGGTGGCGATATCAGCGGCACAACGCTGTCGGCCAATCTTGGTACTACCGGCGTAACGATACTTAGCAGCTCCGGTCCTTCAGGCGTCAATGGGGACGTCAACGTCAACGATGTGGTGAGCTGGTCAGCCAACAAGCTCACGCTCAATGCCCAGCGCAACATCAACATCAACGCCAACATGAACGGTTCTGGCACAGCCAGTCTCGCGCTCGAATACGGTCTGGGCGCAGTGGCCGCAGGTAACACCGGCAACTACCTGCTTGCATCCAATGCCCAGATCAATCTTCCCTCAGGGCTCAACTTCAGTACCAGGCTGGGTTCGGATGGCATTGCCAAGGCCTACACCGTCATCAACAGTCTGGGCATCGCGGGCGATATCTCCGGCGCTACGCTGCAAGGCATGAACGGCAACCTGGCCGGCAACTATGCGCTGGGATCGAACATCGATGCCTTGCTGACCAGCGGCTGGAACGCAGGCGCAGGCTTTGCGCCGGTGGGTGCATCTACTACTCAATTCACCGGCAACTTCGATGGCCTGGGCCATTCCATCAGCAATCTCGTCATCAATCGGCCGACGACAAATGATGTCGGTCTGTTCGGCTATACCGCGACGGGCAGCGCCGTGCGGAACGTGGGCCTGGTGAATGGCAGCGTGAGCGGGAAAAACAGCGGCGGGCTGATCGGGCAGAACTGGGGTACTATCAGCCACAGTTATTTCACTGGTACCGTGATTGGGAGCAGCAACAACGTAGGTGGCCTGGTGGGGCTGAATTCCGGCAGCATCAGCAACAGTTACGCTACCGGTAGCGTGAGCAGTGTGATTGGAACCAACAACGTCGGCGGCCTGGCGGGGCTGAATTCCGGCAGCATCAGCAACAGCTACGCGAGCGTCAGCGTTGGGGGAAATAATAACGTCGGCGGCCTGGTGGGACTCAACAATGCAGGAGCAATCAGCACCAGCTACGCGACCGGCAGCGTGACCGGCAGTTCCCTTCTTGGCGGATTGGCAGGAAACAACAGTCTTGGCACCATCACCGACACCTACGCGACCGGCAATGTAAGCGGTGGTGCCGGTAGCAACAACATCGGTGGATTGCTTGGGCAAAATTCCGGTACCGTCAGCACCAGCTATTCCATTGGCGGCGTGAGCGGCACGCTTTCGGTCGGCGGCCTGGTGGGCAACAACACCGGCACCATCGGCAATAGCTATTGGGATAACCAGTTATCCGGCCAGACGGCCGGGATCGGCGCCGGCGTGATCGCAGGCGCCACCGGTCTGACCACTGCGCTGACCATGCAGCAATCCAGCTTCATCGGTTTTGACTTCACTAACGTTTGGCGTATCTACAACGGTCATACCACCCCGTTGCTGAGATCCTTCCTGAAACAGCTGACCATCACGGCGAGCGATGTCACCAAGATTTACGATGCTACTTTGGCTGGTCTGACGGATGTCACCTATTCAGATCCCTCAGCGGCTGGATCGGTCAACCTGTTCGGAATGACGAATTCCTATGGTGGCGCCACCAAGAACAATGTCGGGGTCTATGCGGCAGATATCTGGTCCGATCAGCAAGGTTATGACATCACGCTCGTGGGAGGGCAGCTGACTGTCACTCCTGCCAACCTTGACGTCAATGTAACAGCAGCGAACAAAGTGTATGACGCTACCACCAGCGCCACCTTGAGCGGAGCGGCAATCACCGCATTGGGGGCGGATATAGTCAGCCTGGGCGGAACCGGCAGCGGTGCGTTTGCCGACAAGAACGCCGGCACCGGAAAAACTGTCACCATCAGCGGCAACTACAGTATTAGCGGCATGGATGCCGGCAACTACAACCTGATTCAGCCAGCCGGTGCGACTGCCGACATCACCAGGCTGGATCTCGCTCTCGGCGGCATCACAGCGGCGAATAAAGTATATGACGCGACCCGTACTGCCACACTGGGCGGCATGGCATCGGTAACTGCATTGGACTCGGATGTGGTCAGTGTGGTCGGCAGCGGCAGCGGCCTGTTTGCCGACAAGAACGCCGGTACCGGCAAGACCGTCACCGTCAATATCGGCGGCTACAACCTCAGCGGCATGGACGCAGGCAATTACAATCTGATTCAACCGTCCGGTGTGACTGCCGACATCACCCCGCGCGCCCTGACCATCACCGCGTTTGCTGCGAACAGAGTGTATAACGCAGGCACGGCTGCGACGATCAGCAGTTTTGCCAACAACCGCCTCTATGGCGACATCCTCACCACCGGCTATGGCAGTGCTGCCTTCGAGGACAAGAACGCCGGCACCGGCAAGACCGTCAACGTCAGCGGCATCACGCTGGGAGGCACGGATGCACGCAACTATACCTACAACACCACCGCAACGACCACCGCCAACATCACCCC